>Ga0209756_1002059_pt1 | contig 17790 bp, 29 predicted proteins | sample ETNvirenome_6_85_FD_184071 | JGI IMG/M metagenome (GOLD analysis project Ga0209756, IMG submission 184071) | Marine viral communities from the Pacific Ocean - ETNP_6_85 (SPAdes) (version 3) | ecosystem: Environmental > Aquatic > Marine > Oceanic | place: Pacific Ocean | collected 2013-06-19
AAAAGCTTCATCCTAAGTCGATTGATTTAGGAGATCAAAAGGTGTATAAGAATATTTTTCAGAAGGGAAAATGGGCAGGCATTTTTCAGTTCACTGAAGGCGGCGCCCAACGTCTATGTCAACAGGCACAGCCAGAGAATATTGTTGATTTATCTGCTATTACTAGTATTTACCGACCAGGGCCGCTGTCCGCCAAAGTAGATCAACATTATATGGAAGCGAAAAAGAACCCAGAAGATATTGAATATGCTCATCCAATTGTGAAAGAAGTTACAGAAGAAACTTATGGGTTTCTGATTTTTCAGGAGCAAATAGCATTACTCGCTCATAAGTTGGGAGAAGACTTATCGCTAGATGACGGCAATTTATTGCGAAAAATTCTAACAAAGAAAGGGACCGGGAAGGCGAAACTGAAGGCCCGGATTCATCGTAAGTTTTTGGATGGATGCTGCCTTCAGCACGATATGGATCTGGTGACAGCACAGGAACTCTGGGAAAAGTTTGAATATTTTTCTGGGTATGGATTCAACAAGAGCCATGCCCTGAGCTATAGTGTCCTGTCTTTTCAGTGTGCATGGTTATTCACTTATTACCCAGTGGAGTGGATGGCGGCCTTTCTGGACAAAGAGCCTGAAACGCGCAAAGAAAAGGCTATCAATATAGCACGAAGCATGGGATTCAAGATAAAGAGATTGGATGTTAATACTAGCGGTTTTACATGGGAGATTGATGAAGATGGTAAAACACTGATTCAGCCACTGACCAGTGTCAAGGGCATGGGAAGTGCAGCGATCAAAGAGATTGTAGATTGCCGCCCCTTCAAGACTATCGAAGAGTTTTTGTTTCATGAGCGCATGTCCTATTCTAAAGTAAATAAGAAGAGCTTGGATGCGTTGGTGCGCTCGCAGGCGATGAATAAACTGATTGATGATCGGTTTACGGGCTTGAAGCATTTTTGGTCAGCAGTTGTATCTGAGCGCCCTCGCAAGGAAAAGAATCTTCTTGAAAATATTTCCGCGTTTCAAGATGTAGGAGAGTTTTCGCCTGAAGAAAAATTGGAATATTTGATTGATTTGACAGGACTGTTTCCTTTTGATTTAGTCATGTCCAAAGAGATCAAACAGAGGTTGGATGACAAATACGTGCCCCCAATCAGCGAGTATGATCCAGATTTGGGCGTCGTGTGGTTTATCCCGCGCAAAGTAATTCCTAAGAAAACAAAGTTTGGAAAGGACTGGTGGTTAGTGGAAGTAATAGATGAGAATAGCACTGTCACGGCGATAAAATGTTGGGGAGTGCGAAATACGGATGTGGTACATCTAAACCGTCCGTATATAGCAAGACTAGAATGTGATCCCGTGTGGGGATTTAGCACTAGAAGTATACGTCATACTTTTAGATTATTGGGATAGAAAGAGAAAGAAGGTTGTAAGATGGGAATTACAAATGATGGCAGCAACACAGAAGAGAGGTTCTGCGAGATTACGGGATGGACACAGAATGGTATCAAGAAAAATGACTCCCGAGGAGACGCAAGAAGTGGTAAGAGAGAGTTGGATAAAGATAACTTTGTCGAGCTGAAGAAAAAGACCTTAAATCAAGTACGACCCTACAAGGGCATTCCAATTGTCTCCCGCGATCCTGATAGTGGAGATTGGTATGTGATATCCCCAAAGGATGTGCTTAGAATGTGTCTTGACAGGAAAGGACAGCATGTTCTAGATCCACTATGTTGTGTGGGCTTGGGAGTGATTACTGCAAAAAAGTTTGCAGAGTATAAGGTTCCAGAGAGGAAACTTGCTGAAACTGTCGAAAGAAGTATCGAAGACTTTGATAAAGAACTAAAACTTAAGAGATTCCTATCTCAACTCAAAAAGGGTTACGAAAGACAAAGAACAGATAATCAATCTCAACTCAAAAAGGCATTGCAGTGAATAAATATGAAAATAAAGACTGTCTCGATTTTCTAAAAACAGTCAAAGACAATTCTATAGATCTGATTCTAACCGACCCTCCATACTTTGAGATAGTAAAGAATGAGTGGGATAATCAGTGGAAGAGTGAAGGAGAATATCTTAAATGGTGTAAGGAGTGGACAACCGAATGCGTTCGTGTCCTAAAGCCAGGAAAGTGTTTGTATGTATGGGGAACGACGAAGACTGATACTTTCCTAAAATATAAGTTGGATGTGCTCAATGTCCAAAACGAGCTATGCTATCAAAACTGGATCATCTGGGCCTATGATTGGGGCGGAAGAACGAAGAAGACTTTTCCTAGGAAGCATGAAGATCTCTTGATGTATTCCAAAGGCAAGGACTTTGATTTTTATCCCGATCAAGTGATGGTGGAAAGAGCAGTGAAAACTAATATGAATATCTCTCGCAAGAAGAATCTCATTAAAAAGTTTTTAGGTATTGGCATCAGTGATTTTACGCAGAGAGATATTCATAGCTGGGATAATACGTACAAATTGAGAGGCAAAACCGATAAGCAATTGCGGGAGGATCTAGTAAAGCTAGAGGCGAAAGAGGTGAAGTTTCAGGCGGGTAAGCTGCCAACAGACGTATGGAGTAAGAACAACCACACCACGTCAGTAGAGTATGCAGGTTGGCATCCCACCCAGAAACCACTGGAACTTCTGAAGAGGGTTATCAATGCCCACACTAAAGAAGGCGATGTGGTTCTCGATATCTTTAGCGGGTCAGGATCTACCAAGATAGCATGTGAACTAACACGTAGGCAATTCGCTGGATGTGAGTTGAATAAAGAATATTATGAGAAATCAATAGAGAGGGCGGAAAAGATCGTTCCCCTTCTCCAACAAAAGGAGTAAATATGAAAAAAATTATAGTTGCAAGCATTTTATGCTTGACAGGATGCGCAGAAGATGATAGAATAAGGTGCGACGATTTAGATGGAGGGATCACTGACAGTGGTGACGCTGGATGTGTAGATGAGCAGATTATTGCTTTCCCGGCTTTAGCAGTCCACTTTGAACGCTAGGAGAAAATGGTGTCACGAAAGAAATTAAAACTAAACAAGTATGATGAGAAGAAGAAGATAGTTATACCGGGCCGAAGGGAGTATACATTTGTTCTGGCTCGGAAAATTCTCTCTATGGTGGCCAAGGTGCCAAGAAGCAAACAAATAAGGACGCTTGGAACGAGCGATGCTGCTGTGAAGCGGAAAATCCATTCTTTGGCCACCCATGGCCTTGTGGAGCCCCTATATTCTTATGATGGCCTCAATGGAACAGATGAGATGTTTGATGGCTATACTAGACGTACTGCCATCGAAGAATACTTCGAGACAGATGGTGTCTTGTTTCCCCATTATGAACTGCAAGGCAAACACAGCGTAGAGCAGATAGAAGATCTACAGCTTTACCTTAATCAAGACATCACCGATATTCAAGGCAACGACAAGCCGACGATAAGAAAGGTTCTGCTAGAGAGGCTTGTCAATAACAACTCGCTAACGGCCGAGGAAAAGCTTCAAGAGTGTCTCGAAGTGGTAAGAAATTCGGCTGATACAAATTGGTCCGGCCGGGCCAAAACTAGTTTTGCCAAGGAAATTTTCAATGAAATAAACGGTGGCAATACCTCTATTCTAGCTGACCTCGACGGATACACAACTGGCCTTGTCAACAAAGAATTGGAGACCGGCATTCCGCTGGGCGCGTTCGCAGAAATTGGAGCATTGTCAGACTTTCTTGTGCCGAATAAAGAAGGGAAGGCATTCTTCAAATCTGGGAAGGCTGTGAACGGCAAAACGGTACGGGTTTTGCCCCATGACGATATCTCTAATTGTGTTGGTAAAGAGGGGCTAAACCGGTATGTCAATCGAGAAAACAGCCACATACCAGGGGAGGAAATTCATTGGATTATTTTTATAAAAGATCCCAAAGGGGCTGAGAGTGTTTTGCAAAAAAGATTAGAAGCAGAGGAAAAAGCAACAAAACTCTTTGATACTATGATGGCCGACATAAAATTTTATATTTGGTTCTTTCCTCAAATCGCGGAGTCTGTCGGGAAGGTTCGGGCTGAGCCTTCTAGCATTTTGGTGAAGGGCAAAAAAAACACATACACGAAACCTTCTTTCGGCAACAAAGTGGTGCCGATTAGAGCTAGCGGAGGCAGCAAATGATTAGGATGGAACTAGTGAGAGATCCCAACGGTAAAGAGGACGACTTTGTTGTCGTGGACAATGAAGTCGAGATAACCGCCTACCGAGAAACAGAATTTGAGATAGACATTGAGGGGAATAAGAAGATTATCACTCCCAGAGGTAAAGAATGATTTTAGAGTATGTAAGAGTAAGAGACAATGTTGTCCCTCCGGTCAGAGCACACCCTAGTGATGCTGGATTGGATTTAGTGTTCAATCCAGCTGATGCATCGCCAGTGGTATTGAAGGCAGGCGAAAGCGCGCTGTTCCAGACTGGCTATAGGTTTGGTATTCCTCATGGATTTTGTCTGGAAGTGAAGAATCGTTCTGGGATCGCATCCAAGAGAAAGTTGATTGTGGGCGCATGTATTATTGACCCTGGCTATGATGGTGAAGTATTTGTTAATCTGCACAATATAGGACAGGATACTCAGGTTATTGCGCCTGGTACAAAAATTGCGCAAGTAGTTATGTACCCGGTTGTACACTTCAAGGCATTCGAAAAGCATGATAATGATTTATATAATTATTATCCTATGGCGATAAGCGATAGGAAAGACGGTGCCTTGGGAAGTACAGATAAAGAAGATCGTCGTCAAGGAAATCTTTTTCCCGGCGGTCCAAAATTAGCATATGCTGATTTGTATTTCGATCACGAAGGTGAGAGATGAAGGAGAAAAGTATGAAAAATGTAATGTATGTTATAGCGCTTGCCATGTTGGGAAGCAGTGTGGCGTACGCCGGGCCCGAAGCACGGGCATCGGTGGCAGGAACGACCAACGTCAAGGGAGTTGATGTGACGGTAGAGGAGGAGGTGAGAGAAGATGTTGATATTGAAACTATTGATGTCCTTTCGCTACCTGCGTATAACCACACTCAGCTAACTCTTAGCAAAGAGTTTCTTGATATATTTTCGATTAAAGGAACCGGCATCACTCTTGCTGCTGGTGGCAGGAACGCAAATCAAGGCGGCACCATCCTTAACCGATTACAAGTCGATGGAAGTGCCACGTACGGACTCAAGGGAGTGGAAGTGGCGTCTCGCACCAGGCTTCAACAAGCCATTGACAATAGCAATATTGCCAGTGTGGAGTTGGACTCACTCACTCTACGCGAGAAGGCGAGTATAGGATATTCTTGCACTCTCCAGAATATCACTCTAGGAGTGGAAGTGGGTGATGAAATTTTCCTGACTGAAGGCGGAATAACTGAGAATCGGATATCGGCCGGGACCTCTATTACTGCCTACGATAAATATACTGTTTCGGCAGAATATTTCTTACAGTCTCGGGGAGATCTTCTTACTCCTGATTTACAGTTGGGCGAACCCGAAAACGGGAATGTCCTGGCTGTGAATGTAAATGTCTCTTTCTAGTAGAGTAGACACAATATTATCTTGGCCTCAACCGGGCGCGCGTACGTAATCCTCGCGCACTTGATGGGGCAGCAAGTTGGCCAAGGTAACTGCCCCTTTTTTGCGGGAGTAACTCAATTGGTAGAGTTTCTGCCTTCCAAGCAGAATGTTGCGGGTTCGAGCCCCGCTTCCCGCTCCACTTTATTACAGAAAGAAGAGCTTATTCATGGATACGCGTACGAAAGAAATTTTATTTAGCAGCAAAGAAACAGAGTGGGAAACCCCCCAATCTTTTTATGATATATTGGACGAACATTTTGGGTTTGATTTGGATCCGTGTGCTTCTAAAGAGAACGCAAAATGTGAAGAATACTACACAGAAGAAGATGACGGACTCACTAAGAGTTGGGGTAGGAACAAAAAAGTATTTGTCAACCCACCCTATGGTAGAGATATAAAGAAGTGGATCAAGAAAGCATATGAAGAATCGAGCGCCGGCGGAAATATTGTGGTGATGCTAATTCCTGCTCGCACTGATACTTCTTATTGGCACCAGTATTGCATGAAAGCATCAGAAATATACTTTGTAAAGGGCAGGCTGAAATTTGGGGATGCCACCAACGGCGCGCCATTCCCATCTGCGGTGGTGGTGTTTGACTGCTATTATAAGGGTCTCTCTCCTCGCATAATGTCAATTAGCAGATGAAAAAACTATTTAGGTATGTGACAATGCGCCTTCCGTACCTATGTTTTGGGCTGGTATTAATGACCAACATTGTTCTTGGGTGCTTCACGATTTCACATAAGATGCATTTCTGGAATAAATTGGATGGCACGTATGATTGTGTAACTCCTAACGAGATGACACACATACCTGGCTTCAAGCTTACATATCAGCACCAAGATGATTGTAAGTTATTCCCTAAGCAGAAAGTTTCCATGTCTTTGATTATCTTCTACCTTTATTGGCATACTGCTTTTGGTGATCCGGAGGATGCAGTATTGAATAATTTAAATAATCTAACAATAGAGTGGAAATCGGAAAAGATGAAATTTAGGAATGGTTATAAACTGGATGGAACTTTCGTTGAGGAAGGGGTTGCAGTCGGCCTGGCGCACGGGAAAGACCGTATAGAAGTCTACGCTCCCTTAGGTGCCGATGTCCATGAGACAGCTTTTGTGCACGAACTGATGCACGTATCAATAAACGCCTTCACAGGACTCAAGCACGGAGACCCTGATCATGAGGGAGAAAAATATGTAGGGTGGTCTCCTCGCCACACACAGGTGATGGGGGAAATAAATGAAGCTCTTCGTACAATAATGGAATCCACTTATGGTTCGCAAAATTAAAGCCAAAGCGACTTATACTAAGAAGCAGGCAGAAAAAGATCTCAAACAGAAACTGAATATGTTTGATAAGTTGCCCGCGGAATGCACATCGTGTGACGCTCCATTCGATAAGAAAAACAGAGACATGGTTAGCTCATGGAACGTGGTTGTACGCACCAGAGAAGAGGTAGTAAGACTGTACTGTCCCCCTTGCTGGAAAAATGCGCTAGCGGTACTAGAATCGTTGACAGAGAAAGCATGATTATCGGGTTCGAAGAGTCAGACTCTACCTATGCTAAGTTGCTAATAAAGCTCAAGCACGAAGGGATTACTAAGAGAGAGTTCTTCCGAGGGATCGTGAACGGATTTTTGGAAGAAGATCCTCAATTTATGCGATATCTCTTGGACCTCAAGAAGAGGAAAAATTTATATACTCAAACCAAGCAGAAAATACTTGACAAAGAACGAAAAGTGTCGTATAATACAGAGAAACAATTAGGACTCTCTAAAGACGAGGTGAACGATTTGTTTGATATGTTCGATGAGGAGCTAGGTGTGTAAGTGAAAGAATGTGCGGTTGAATGCGCCAATAAAAACAAGAAATGCGCCAATAAAGAGTGCCGCCTCTGGATCAGGCACAAGGAGGATCTGAACTGTAGCTTGATTGCAATAGACCGCCATGGCCCCATGACCCTACATCAAGTAGGCGAGAGATTGGACCTCACTTATGCCAGAATCAAACAAATTCAGGATATAGCGCTTGAAAAGATAGATAAAGAGGAAGTTCGTAACGAACTTTTTGTTCTTGCAGATGGTACTTTCTAGATCCTCAGAACTATTTACTTATTGAAAAAGGACTACCCGCCGCTTGGGATGCCCAAAAGGAGATTTTTTTACCATGACTAACAAGAAAACATTACTTGGAGAAGGTACTGTCCGTCAGTTTATGAAGCTGGCCAATATCCAGCCCCCACTTGCTGCTGACTTTGTAGAGAAGCTTTACGAAGGAGACAAGGTTGAAGAGGACAAGGTTGAAGAAAATTTCGCCGACGATGCTGGCAGTGGAGACGGCGGCACTACAGTCGACCCCGATGATGATGACGACACCGGAACCACAAATGAAAGTGCTACAGTCAATGAAGAAGAACTAGAGTTGGGCGCAGAAGAAGAAGTGGAATTGGGAGCAGAAGGTCCTCCCGAAGAGCCCGACTTAGGCGCTCCCGAAGAAGAGGGTGACGTGGATGTGACTGCCCTTGTACAAGCAATTGCAGACGCAGTTGAAGAGCACACTGGAGTGTCAGTGGAAGTAGCAGGCAGCGAAGGTGAAGAAGAGGGTGAAATGGATTTCGGCGCCGAAGAGACTGAAGTAGATCTTGAAGGACCAGGCGGCGAAGAAGTAGAAGCAAGTACAGAAGAAGCTGAAGTAGATCTTGAAGAAGTGATTTCTACTATTGCTGAAAACGTCACGAAGCGACTAGCTGCCATGACTCAAAAAAAAAAGTAATAAATAAGAAGACGCGCCCTATAAATGAGGGCCCAAGTGACACTTATCCAGGGTTTGAACAGGATCCTACTACGTGGGAGAAATATGCTCCACCCGTTGCTGGTGGACTCTCCGATGACGAACTTAGCACCAAATCCCAACGACTAGGCAGACAAGCACTTCGCAGTCCCAAGCAAATTGCAGCAGATGAGAGAGGCGCTGATTTAGCAGCAATGCAGGCCCAGCAAGATCCCGGAGGGGAATACAAGACAGGTCCAGCACAGCAATCAGAACATAAGTGGGGATATAAAGATATTACTGCTGCCGTAAGGAAGCACCCCAATGCTCCTGAAGGATTTAGGGGTGGCCAAAAAGATGTCGATGAACTCGCGGTTGCCCTGGGTTTGAAGGCAGGAAAAGATTTTAGAAACTATCCGCAAATGAAGAAAGCAATTGTAAAGGCTCTTAGTGCAGCCGGCCCACGAAAAGACACTGAAAAAAGACTTCCTGGTAATAAAAGATACGGTAAGGCCCGCAAAGTGATAGATCCAGCAACCGCCACCCCTGGTGATACGCCGGCCATGGCCAAGCATCGAGAGAAAATGAAGGGCCGCAAAAGCATGCTGGATACGTAATTTTCGACACATATATTCATCAATAGAATTAAAAACCACCTTCGGGTGGTTTTTTGCTTGACAAGCACTTAAAAAGAAGTTATAATGGTCGTATCTAAGAAGTTTTTTTCAACTAGTTAATATAAAGGCAACAATACTATGGAATATATGAGACGATGTTTAGTTTTCTTCGACAAATTGCTCGCAAGACTTATAGAGCCGCGGCCCTTTTCATATTGTCGTGTCGCTTCAAGTACGCGTGGCAGAGGACCCTTTCGTGCCAGAAGAAGAGAGATTTAGGGCTTCTTGCACGTCGATTTAGAAAGGCGCGCCAACTTGAGAAGAAGATCGAAATAATAAAAAAAAATGATGATTGTAAGTTCAGGAGGAACGATGACAACCAAGCACTATTTGAATACAACAGAAGGTCTCAACCAGAAAATTTTAGAGGGCGTAAACAAGTTAGCGGATAATGTTGCCGCAACGATGGGACCAAGGGGGCGCAATGTCATCCTTCACGCCCCTAATGCAAATCCAATTATTACGAAAGATGGTGTTACGGTGGCCAAATTTATTGAGCTAGAAGATCCATTTGAAAATGTAGGCGCCCAGATAATCAAGCAAGCTAGCGAGGAAACCAATAGTGTTGCGGGCGATGGTACCACGACTGCGACGGTACTAGCTAGAGCGATTCTAGTGGAAGCACAAAAGTATTTGGTTGGTGGTCATTCTCCTGTTGAACTCAAGCGCGGGATTGATACCGCCACTGAGTTGATAGTAGAAAACCTGAAGGGGTCATCTCGGAAAGTGACCAAGTTGGAGGACATTGAGCACATTGCCTCTATTGCTTCTAATGGCGACAGCACGATTGGCAAACTTATTGCTACTGCAATTGATATGATAGGAAAAGATGGCAGCATAACTATTGAAGAATCGCGCACTCTGGACACCACTTTAGATGTGATGGAAGGATTTAGATTTGACAGTGGCTACGCCGCCGGCGCTTTCGTTAACGATGATCGTCGGGGGATAATGAAACATGACAATCCATTATTTTTGGTTACTGATGAAAAGATAGAGTTCGTAGAAGATATTTTGCCGGTGCTAGAGTTGGCCGCTAGAGATGGCCGCGCGCTTATGGTGGTGGCCGAAGACATAGAAGGCCAAGCTTTAGCGGCTATGATCATGAATGCTGTGCGCGGCACAATGAAAGTGGCCGCTATCAAAGCTCCGCGCTACGGAGATGAGCGCAGAAACATTCTAGAAGATTTAGCAATTAGCGTTGACGCGACTTTTGTTTCCAGGAGTTCTGGAATGCAGCTGAAGGATGTAAAACTTCAGCACCTTGGTAGCGCTAAGAGTGTTGAGTGCGACCGTTCGTTTACAACAATTGTTGGTGGGGCTGGAGACGAAGAAAAGACCGAACAACGGATCGACTCCCTCAAGTGTGCTTTTCGAGATACAGAAAATATGCACGAGTGCGAAAGGTTGCAGGAGCGGATAACCAGACTTGCTAGCGGCATTGCCGTTATTAGTGTGGGCGGCGCGACTGAAGTGGAAATGACAGAAAAAAAGCACCGTGTAGAAGATGCTTTAGAAGCTGTCAAGTCTGCCCAACAAGAAGGGATCGTAATTGGCGGCGGAATGGCCCTTTTGAAGGTTGGAGACCAAATAAGTCGGCAGCAGGTTTATCCAAGCGGAGGCGAGGCTGCCTGCGGATTAGACATTGTATTGAAAGCTCTGGAGGCGCCCCTTCGTCAGATGGTAAAGAATGCGGGCGGCAGACCAGATGTTATAGTGGGCGCTGCCAAAGATCTTGAGGGCCCGGCGGGATTCAATTTGAGCCACGATTTTGGAGAGTGTGAGGCGGTAGATATGTTTGAAAAGGGCATCATAGATCCGCTGAAAGTAGTTCGATGCGCCCTTCAGAATGCTGCATCAGCTGCCGGCACACTTATTACGAGTAGTCATGCCATTATTGCCAATTGAAAACTAATTATTTGGTGTAACGGAGGGCAACCGTAGTGACTGAAGATATGGGTAGAGCTTTATCGCAACTCGACGCAAAAATGGATATGCTTGCTATGAAGATTGACGAACTAAAAGAGAAACAGGAAGACATGGCTGTGGACATAGCTAAGGTCAAAGAGGCCGTTTATCATCCCGATGAAGGTCTTTATGCCCGGTTGCGACAACTAGAATCATGGCAAAAAACATACGGCAAGTTTATTTGGATGCTGGTGTCTTCGACGATGGGGATCCTAGTATATATTGTGACTAAATTATTATCCTAAGATTATGCTTGACAGTCCGTGCCGGCTGTGGTATACTGAGGGGTACGCTCTTTGTAAAGGATAGGGCGAAGGAGAATCAAAAATGGCTAGAGAAGTAAATATTACTTTGCGCGGTGTCCTCGAAGACCTGCCCGAAGAAGTGGTTGAGTTTCTTACTATCACGGGTAAGAAGTTAGGTTCCGCCGAGGAGGAGCTTGGAGAGGTAGTTTCTCGCTTGATGAACGAAGAAGAAATCTCCCATTGCTTGGTAGACCTGGGAAAGATAAGAGAGGGTCTCTACAAGGTAGATAATAGGATTCAAGACTGCATGCAGATTCTGAACGCATACCAGAAAGTTCTGAGCAATCCAGAAGCGATGTCCAACCCATCCACTAGCGCCTCCCAAGAAGAAGGTGGAAGTGTCGAAGAGTAGAGGCTGGGAGAAGGGTGACTTAGTTTACATTCCGCAAGGATGCACGCTGGAAGAAAAGTCGGGCCGGCCACATTATGGGTATTTGCGCACCGAAAAGCCACAACTTGGGATGGTGATCGGGAGCGACATACCTAATCAATATACCATTTTTTGTATGGGGCGACTCCTGGTTGCACCTTATAACCAAGTGCATTGTCTATGGCCCAAGAGAGGATAGAAAAAAGATGTTAGTCAAATTGATAGAGGTATCTAAGAACAATAGTGTAGGTGTGGATCAAAATTATATAATGAGTGAGATTTTTGTAAATCCCGAGAACATTGTTAATATCAGGGAAGATGCACAGGTCAGTACGCTGTTCCGGGAAGGAAAGCTACCATGGGATGATCTGAGCCAGAATACGGTTTTTTCCACAATCACAATGAATGCGGGCGGATTTTCCAGCACCCTTACGGTGGCCGGCTCGCCGGCACAAATACAAGAAAAATGCTTCTCAGTGCGAAAGCAATTGCTCAAGGGGTGAATAGATGCTTGAGTATTTTCACCTGTATATTATGGTGGATTGCCCCTTTTGTAAAGATGCGATTGATTTGCTGGAAAAAGAAAAGAAAGAGTTTGTGATCACGGTGATGGACAAATGCCTTCCCTTTGCGAGTGGTGTCAAAGAGGAATTCAATTTCAAAACTGTTCCTGTCATACTGAAGTGTTCTTCCAAAGGTGCAGCTGAAATGATTGGTGGATACACCGAACTCAAGTCCTTTCTGTTGAAAGAGAGCGTTGCAGGATGATGGTTAGATCTAAGTTTAGAGAAATTTCTCATCCGAGCGAACCTGGCACCAAGAAAGGGCGTTATCACGGGTCTAATTTTTGGGATATAGAAGGGTTTGCAAAAGACAAGTGGGTCATCGGCGCCTATGTTGAGTTTGACGCGGATATCTATGGGGAGGCTACCCTTCCTTTTGGAAAGAGTCAGGAAGAAATCGTGGAGGGGTGTGTTGAGTATCTAAATCAGCCCCCGGAACGAAAGAAATATGAAAAGAAGAATCTGGTACCTCCTTATGGTACCTTATCTCTTTATCAATATACATTCAAAAAGGATCATGTGGGTCGCGACTACATAGAGGTTCTTTTGATTACAGATCAGAAAAAGAATAAGAATTTTTGGGGAAAAGGGACCAGCGACAAGTTCTAAGTTCTAGAGGAAACTAGTTATTTATAGTTATGAAAGCTCTAATGGAAGATTTCAACAGGTTTATAAACGAACAGACCGATTTGCCTGACTTTCGATTCGAGGCAGTGTGTGTCAATCGAAGCACAAAAGAGAGAGGCAAAGAGGATGTGCTCAATGACATCCGATCTCTCCCCGGCGTCACTATCGTTGCTGTGCGCGAGGCAGATAAGCCTCGCTCAGGGGAAGATTATTCTCTCTTGTCTATAAAGGTAGATAGGTTTATCTTAGGTCATCGATCTGTCAAAACAATTATGAGAGGATTGGCGGCACGGATAAGGCGCATGGAGGGGGTAATTTCTTTTGCCGTAAAGGGCGTACCGGAACAACTATGAGATGGCAAATGATACGCATGATGAATCTCCGCCCTCCCTTCTCTATATTAGAAGCGTTTGCATGGTATGCAGCGCAAAAAGCTATAGTTGCCCCTATTGTAACGGCGAAGGAAGAGAATATATAGAGGCTGCCGATCAGACGATAGGGAGATGGATAAGGAAGCTAGGCGCAGAAAGAAAAGAGAACATACTTCGTATAGCAAACAAAAGCCCCACAGGAAAAGAAGATGGATAAAAAAGAAAAAAAAGAAAAAGAAGAAATGAGGAGAGAGATCAAAGAGGAGGTATATACCAAATACACCGACATCATTGATTCTCTCATTAAAAAAGATTATTATGCGGGGTACAAGTCAACCCTTACCACTTTTCTTGCATTTAATATGTGCGCAGAAGCGACTAAGAAGAATCTGGTGAAAATGGGAATTGACAGTTCAACCATAGAAAACGCGCGTAGGACCATCATCCAGGAAATATGGCAATTGATGGAACTGTACGACAAAGGCGTCTTGCAGCAATTGATCCAGCGGCATGAGCGAGAAGAAAGCCAACAAGAGTAAAGAGCAAGAGAATCATATGTCCCACCGGAGAATATCCCCTGTAATTGTTATACTCTCTTTTATGAGTGGATGTTCTTGCGACGATTCATTGACTTCTTTCTGCCCAGATCCAAAGCCATGCGTAGCATTGTCGGATGGCGGCATTACCATATATGATGAGGATTATCTCTCTCGCGCGAAAGGCGAGTGCCGGATAGGCCACACCGAATGTGATGAAAACAATCGAGATATATGTGTTGGCGAGATAGGCCCAGTTGCAGAAATATGCGACGGACTAGACAATGACTGCGACGGAGACTCAGACAATGGATTGTTTATAGACGAGGACCGGGATGGGTATAATGAACCATCATCGTGCCTCGGGCCAAGGACTGACTGTGATGATACAGATCCGGCAGCATTCCCAGGTAATGCTGAAATATGTGATGGGGTTGATAATGATTGTGATGGAGAAATAGATGAGGTGGGCCCGCTTGAATGCTGGACTGGAGGAAGCGAAGCCGTGTTCGGCGGGCCATCGCCTTGCAAGACCGGCATCGTCACTTGCATCGACGGCGCGTGGTCTGGATGCGAAGACCAGATATTCCCACGTCCCGAGCAGTGCGATTTAGTGGATAACGATTGTAACGGAATTGTCGATGACAACCCAGAGATGGAAGGCGCTGAGTGTGGGCCAGAATATGACATAGGGCAATGCTCCTATGGTCATAACGTGTGCATAGGGGGAGAAATGTATTGTATCGATGCCTCCTATGGGCAGAACGAAACGTGTGATGGGCTGGACAATAACTGTAATGGACTCGTCGATGAGTCTTTGGAGAGGCTGTGTGAGACAGAATGTGGGTATGGTGTAGAGAGTTGCGATGAAGGAGAGTGGATCAATTGTAGTGCCCAGACGCCACAGGTTGAGATCTGTGACAATATTGATAACGATTGCGACGGGGAGGTGGATGAAGGGTGCTTGTGCATTGTGGGTGATTCTAGGACGTGTCAGGAGGAAGACATGTTCGACGCGGCCACTGGCGAATACAAGAGCTGTGGGCTAGGAGTTCAATATTGTGATGTGTTTGGGATGTGGGGACAGTGTTATTGGACAGGAATCGCTGATGAAATATGTAATAATTGGGATGACGACTGTGATGGCGTAATAGATATGCTAGAGACAACTTGCGGCGTGCAAGAACAAGAAACCATTGGTATTGGGGAGTGTCGTCTAGGCACATCAACTTGCGAAGAGGGAGCCTGGGGGCCATGTGTGGGTGAGATCGTCCCAGAGGAAGAAGTATGTGATCAGCTTGATAATGATTGCGACGGACTAGTAGATGAAGATCTCAATTCCCATGAGAAAGTGGATATGGTTTTTGCCATCGACATATCTGGATCGATGTGTCCTTATATTTATGCTTTGGCCCAGGGAATCTCGGCTTATGTGGCAGACTTTGCAGAAACGGAACATAGATTTGGGTTGATAGTATTTCCTCCAAATGGCCCTCAAGGAGCCTACCAGCCTCGTTATGAGGTTATAACTATTCCTTCCCTTGTCGACGTTACCGCTTTCCTGTATCAGTTAGGGACACTGGGATGTGATGGCGGAGGCTATGAGCCGACCTATGATACCATATATGATTTAGTACTACCTGGCGACCCGGCTGCCATAGGCTGGCGTGTGGATGCTTATCCCTATATTGTAGTGATTACAGATGAACATGCTCAAACTTGGGACAACATAGGCCAGTCGGAAATTTCCCCTCTCACGAATAATTGTGTAATAGGAGAGTGTGTGCCGGGAGATAAGGTTGAGATTTTTGTGATATCTAAGGGGTCGTATATTGGTAACTGGTCCTCGATCCTCTACAATGAACTAGACAGGTTTTATGAGATCGAGCCCGCGAATGGAGCGCGCTATACTGAAATTTTGAAAGATATTTTTGAAAACGTATGCTTGCCGGAAGGAGAATGATGCGCCAAACTATTTATTAGTATGATGGCATTAGCACCTCCGAATAACGTTCCCCTTGAAAAAAAGCTTGACATTGCCTATGGTGATCTGGTATACTTAAGGGGAGATGAAGCACTCGGATCTGGCGTGGGAGTTGTTGTGTCTATTGGCCGTCGAAGCTTCGACATCTATGATACACAATCCGCGCAGAAAAGAAGTCGTTTTCTTTCTTATATTTCATCGGTACCATCTAGCGTACCGGGCATTTTGGTGTATTGGTTCAAGATAGAAAAAGAAATGTGGATGGAGCCCCACGATCTTTCTCTGGCGTGAAAGGAAAAAAAGATTGCTAAATTTGATACCATTGTTATTTACGTTGGTGGGTAATGGACTGACAGGCCATGGCGTATACACCCAGGAAGTGGTGGGATACCACAAAGGGAAATCTCATGTTCTCGCCGTGCACAGTATACGTCAAAAGGACAGAAATAATAATTCTTTGTTTTTAGCCCCCGACGCTGCCTCTAGCTTTAGAGAGATGATGGTGCATGCAGCTAAAGATGGCTTTCACCTAGATGTACTTTCGGCGTTTAGGACGCATCGGCAACAAGCCATCCTAAAAAAGAAGAGGGGACACCTAGCAGCCCCCCCTGGGTGGAGCAACCATCAGCAGGGACTGTCAGTGGATATCGGGCGCACAACTCGAATAATCAAGGGAGTGCGCTATCGAACAATTTTATATTGGTGGCTGCACCGGAACGCCAAGACATATGGCTTTTATAGCGATGTTATAGACGAGCCATGGCATTGGACTTTCCGGCGCGCCAAAAAGGAGGTGGAATGGTATGGATGAAACAGAGAATAAAGTTCACCCTGTCAGGTCTTACATATATTTATCGGCGCTATTGTTAGGCGCGCTTATTATGTTTGTCCTTGCACAAAACATACTAGCGGTCAAGTTGGTTCTTATGGGGATCATCTGCCTAAAAGCATACGGGTTTTTGATAAAGGAAATCAAGTATGAATTTTGGTCGTGCCTGCTATATATGGGTGTTTTGGCGTATTTTTTAGTGAATCATTGGTAAATTAGCTATGAAGCGCGGCAAGATAAGAAGGCACATTCTAAATATAATATATAAGGCACTGAATGTGGAGATTGATTTTGCTAGGAAGTGTGAGTTTTGTTTTGAAACTTACACCTGGCAGACAAATAAACGAGGACAGTTTGTGTGTGAAAAGCACATGCGCATGCTTGTCAAAAAGGCAAGCTTTTGAAGAGGAGTAAAAAATGAGTATTCAACAGACAATTGTAGAAGTGGCTAACGAGGCGTTTGCTAAGCAGAACAAGGAGGCAACGGTACCAACTGTAGATTTGATAAAAATGATTGAGGATGGAGAAAAGCAACTAGAGGGGCTCTTCCATCGCATAAAGCAGGGAGAGCGTGAAAATGCCATCCTTCGCGACCGCGTGACATCCCAGCGGGACATGATTGGAAAATTGCAAATGGAAGTGAAAAGCACGGCTTCGAAAAGGAAGAAAAAGGCATGAAAAAAGATTTAGCGAAAGCTTTGGCGGAAATGTTAAGAAAAAACTTGACAAGTGAAGCTGGATCTGCTATGTTAGAACAGGTAGCGAAACTATACGGCACTGACGAAGGGGAGGCTATTGTTGTGAGCATTTATAAGAGGGCCGAGGATGATTCTTGGGCGCCTTTTCTGAAACCTGTGGAGGAGTTTCGCTTTGCGACCACTGAATTTGATTTAGCGTTTCAAGTAATGGGCAATTATGACGCAGATGAGTTCGATGTTTCAATCTCGTACGGTAACATCTCAGAATCCGCAATGAATTCTATAAGGATAGCGCCCTACTTTGAGTTTATGTCTTCAATGAGTGTGGTAGATAACATTCTCAGCGGCAGTAAATCAGAGTACATAGGAGAAGCGTGATGCGCCCAGGTGATCTGGTTCGCCACAAAACTTTGGGGTATGCAGTAAAAAGAAAAAGTTTCAAGAGAGGACAGGTACAATATCCAGGTTCTGGATTACCTGCCTGTCCCTTGTTGGGGTTGGTCGTAAGC
>Ga0209756_1002060_pt1 | contig 17787 bp, 28 predicted proteins | sample ETNvirenome_6_85_FD_184071 | JGI IMG/M metagenome (GOLD analysis project Ga0209756, IMG submission 184071) | Marine viral communities from the Pacific Ocean - ETNP_6_85 (SPAdes) (version 3) | ecosystem: Environmental > Aquatic > Marine > Oceanic | place: Pacific Ocean | collected 2013-06-19
AATATATTCCCCTAAATCTAGTATTTTATCATATATAAGAGAGAGGAATATACCAAACATGTCAAGCATCAACGATATTATTCACGAAGTCGAATCTGGTCTTCTTAGACCATCTCATTATAATGTTGCAATAAGTTGGAATCAGGGTTTCCGCAACGAGGATGGCCAGCCCTCGCTGGCCCAGCCCTTCAATGTACAAGCCGAAAATATTACTTTACCCGGAAGAAGTCTATCAACCCTTCAAAGAAGAATGTGGGGACCACAAAGAGATATTCCGTATGAGAGATTGTTTTCTGGGGATTTAGAAATGACTGTTTTGTTGACTAAAGTATGGAGAAAATATTTAGAAGAATGGATGGATTGGATTATTGATAAAAAATCAAATCGACTAAATCAAGAATACCATGATTATACCGGAAGCATAATAATCGAACTTGAAAATCCCACCACCGCCCCCACGCCCGGAGAGGAGTCCACCCGCGTTGAAGGAAACGAAAAAAAAATAGGATTTGCATTAGAAGTAACTGAAGTATACCCAAAAACAATTAGTCCAATTCAACTAGGATACGAAATGAATAATAACTATGTCAAGCAAAATATTTCGTTCGCATTCAGAGAATATAAATTAATAGAAGTTTAGATATAAATACAATGAATAAAGGAGACTCTATACAATGTCAAAACTAAAAGAACTTCTCTCGTCAGAGATGCCATCATACACACTGACTCTTCCTAGTAACAGCAAAAAAGTCAAATATCGACCGTTTACTGTGAAAGAAGAAAAGGTATTATTGATGGCTGTTGAAGACGGGCGACAAAAAAACCTAACACAAGCAATCATTGATGTGATTGAAAATTGTTGTGGTGATATAAAAAACGCTGGTGAAATTCCTATGATTGATCTGGAATATCTTTTTCTTAGACTTCGAGCAAAATCTATAGGAGAAAAAATATCACCAATTATCACTTGTCCGCACACAGGAGAAAGAATACAACAAGAAATCAATCTTCTGGACATAGATGTTCAAAAAGACAAGAACACTTCCAACAAAATCAAAATTAGTGATAATTTAGGAATAACACTCAAGTACCCTACAGCAAATTCTATGTCAAATGAAAATTTAGACAATGACGAATATGACATTGAAACGGTTATTTCAGTTGTAGCAAATTCTATTGAAGAAGTATGGGCAGACGATAAAATCTACAAATCAGAAGATTTCGAAACTGAAGATTTAGTAGAATTTGTGGAAGCATTATCTCCCGATCAATTTGAGCAAGTAAACGAATTCTTTGAAAATTTACCCAAACTCAATTATGAGTTAGAGTACACAACCAAAGATGGAGAAGAAAGGAAAATAACACTGTCTGGTATAGTCGATTTTTTCGGCTAAGCCTTTCTCATATGTCTCTGTTCTCGTTTTACACATATAACTTTCAACTCAAACATCATCATGGTTGGACGATAACAGAACTTGAAGAAATGATACCGTGGGAAAGGGAAATATATATGCTTCAATTACAAAAATGGATATCAGAAGAAAACCAGAGAAGAGGAAATCTACCATAATAACTAATGGCAAACGAAAAGAATCAACAACCAAATTTCTTTGAGAACAACGGGGAAGATCCTGCTGCCAAAGAGAAAGAAGATAAGCGAGAGAAGAGGGAAAAGAAATCTCATCGCTTACTCGAAGGCATAAAAGAAGCACTCACAAGTGCAAAGTCTACCCGTTCGCCAAAAGCCAAAGCAGAACGAAGACTACAAGATGCAAAAGAAAAAAAGAATGCAGGAATTATCAAAAGATCATCAGTTCGTTCTGCTAAATTTGGTGAATCTCTTCTTGATCAAACGGTAGGATCTAAAGGAATAATTGCAGAATCTATAAAAGGATTTGTTTCACAAATGAATCCCTTGGCTATGGCTAGAGATGCCATCTCTGCTATTCCGGGAACAGGAATGATAGGAAAAGCCTTTAGTGCTGCAAAGGATGTTGAATTTGACGATCCAAACAAAGAAGAAAAAGAAAGAAAAAAAGATAGAGAAGAAAAATTAGATGACAAACGAGAAGATGGACTATTAGATAGTGGAGAACAAACAGAATTTTATCTTGCTGATATTTCAGATGATATAAGTCATGGATTTCTTGAGGTTGGAGATTTGTTGGAAATTATTAGTGAAACTCTTACATCAATGAGAGATTCGGATTTGAAATCAAAACTTGTAGAAAAAGAAGAGAGAAACGAACGAAAAAGAGCATCGAGAAGGATTAATGCTGGTGCTGGTGCTGGTGCTGGTGCTGGTGCTGGAGATGATGATGATGATGGTGGTATAATTGGAAATATACTCGGCGGCGGAGCGGCTGGCATTGGTGCAGTAATTACCCCTTGGCTCACCAAACATATATGGTCCCGCATACCAGGCACAAAAGCAAACAAAGCAAGAATCGCGGCGAAAGCGACGAAAGCGGCGGAAGCAAGCAAATTAGCAAGAGCCAAACGCATTGCGAACATCCGCCGGGCCCGGAATATTGGCGGTGCAGCGGGGAGGGGAGTAAGGGGACTTGGGAGATTTGCAAGATTTGCTGGACCAGCAGCAATGGTAGGTTCATTATTGTGGGATGTAGGTAAAAGTATTGAGCGTCACTATCAGGAAAAAACTATGAGACTAGAAGGAGTTATTGGTAAAGAAGGATTTGAAAAAAGGGGCAACAAATTATATGACCCGGAAACTGGACAGATGTTTATAGATCCTGAATCAAATAAAAGAGATCCTGATACCGGGGCCCCACCAAAATCAGAAGAAAAAGCAAGAGAAAATTCTAGAATCAATACAAGAAGAAATCTAAGAAAAATTAACGAAACAAAAATTCACACAAGACTAACAGACGCATTTAACTTACTCAAAGGAGGAAAAGATGCAGAAGCACAAGGTAAACTATGGGGAGCAAAAGGTCTTTTAGATGATAGAATAAAAATTGCCGGATCTTTAGCACCAAAAACAGAAGGTGAAGCAAAAAAACTTATGTCTTTTGATGACACAGAAGGTATAAAACAAAAAATATTTGAACTACGAGATTCTTTCGGTGGAAGAGGCGGCAAAAGCCTAGACGAAGTAGAAAACTCATTTAATGCTATAGAGGGAATAAGAAAACAAGGGCGGCGTACCAGCGGGACCATTGTCCCTGGCGATATAGGTCAACTTTCCCTAAAACACACAAAACGGCTGGTCGAATCTATTTTGCCCGGTGGAGAACTTCACGGAAAAGTCGAATCAATAACTCCTTTAGAAGGACAACAAACAGAAGGAGTATCACAACCAACCCCAACACAAATACAACCACCACCACCCGGACAAACCATTGCTGGACAAACAATAGACGCAGACAGAGCAAGAATAGATCAAGATGCCCAACAGCAATCTGCAAATACCGTTGCCATCAACAACCAACCAACAACCACCATAGACAATTCAGTAACCACATCTGGTGGTGGCGGAGGCGGCGATAGTCAAATGAATGAACCCGCATTCAACTATTCCAGAGAAGAACGGAAGAGAGGCGAAATATTATAATAAAAACAGAGAGGAAGGCAAAACCTTCCCCTCTGCTGAACCACAACCAGAATCAACGAATTTTAGTCTTCGGAAGCCAATTGTTCAAAGTACGACAACGCATCACTCGCTTCATCATCAGACTTAGAAGTATCTGATGCAGACTCTTCTGTTGTGGGAGAAATGTCTTCTACGGTTTCTTGTGTTTGCTGAGAGGGAGCAGAAGCACGAATGTCTTCTCCCAATACACTATAAAGATGCTTCTTCAAATCCTCATAACTCTTGAAGTTAGCAGGATCAACGAATTCCGTAAGAGAATATTGCTGCTTCCAAACCTCTTCCAACTTCTCATCGTCATCAAAAAGAGCAGAAGATGATTCAAACTCACTCTTATCATAATTGATAAAGCCAGCAACCTTCCGAACCTTCAACTTGAAATTTGCACCTTCCCAAAAATCAAAGGGGTTGATTGCAACTTCATCCTCAAACTCTGGTTGTGATGCTTCCTTGATCTTCTCAAAAATCTTCTGACCATAACGATACAAGAAAACTTTTCCCTCATTCTGTGGATTTGCTGGATCAGAAACGATATAGATGTTCGAAACATAGTTCGTCTTTCTTCGTCTTGATCGAGCAATGTCCTTATCACTCTCAATACCCGAATTCCAAAGTTTACTATTCAACTCCGAAACCGGATCATTCTCACCGAGAGTAGTTCTAGAATTCTCAATATACCAACCCCCCGGTCCTTGAAAACCATGAGAAAAATACTTCACAAACGGAGTCTCTTCTCCTGCTTCATCTGATGGGGGAAGAAATCTAATGACCGCATAACCATTACTGGACTTGTCCAACTCTGGTCGCCAAAAACGATCATCTTGATAAGACTTCTTGTCTGTCTTTTCCAACTCCTCTGCAAGTTTGGAAATACTGTTTTTCGAACGCTTCTTGAAATCTGAAAATGACATATACTGTCTCCTTATTTTCATGGGGACTCCCCATGCCTAAAAATATAGTAGGAACTCCCTACTTCTTATACACATTATACGGTATATATGGTCGTTGTCAACTTCTATATCGGTAATTTTGCTGAAACTTTTGGAAGCAAATTTAGATCTCTGCCCTCAATTTCAATCTTTTCAATAATTGGCTTAGATAAATACTTTGCTGCTATTTGTGGCTCAATATTGTTCTTATCGCAAACCCATAAAACGGCTTCAATGTATTCGCCACCATGTTTCTCAATATATGATTCCACTTGTGACGATATATCTTCATTGTTTATAAATAACGGCATAATAAATCCTTATTCAATAAGTGTGATTATATAGGTGTTATACCAACTAGTCAACACAAAATCTTATACATATAGAGAAGAAATATTTACCACTAGGAGTAGAACTGAATGGCTGTAATAATAGGTAACGGACAAACTGGTGACGGAATAATTATTGGTGGTTCAACATATGCCATTTCTTCCGATTGGGGGAGTGCTGGTGGTACTGGATTTACACTTACTCATGTTCAGATAGTCAAAGCGGGGTGGGGTGATAACAACAACACATATAGGACTAGTACTTCAACACCATTCCCCATGAAAATTTATGATGTGAATGGAAGCACAGGCGCAAATGTTATTGATGGTGCTTTACGGATTACTGGTGGAGTAAATGTAAATCAAGCCCTTGAGATTCATGGCGGACAACTAGATGGCTGGAATAAGCCGGTTGTTGGTGGTGTTGTTCAACTGGTGGGACCAACATACGGAAAGAGTGGTCCAACCGCATATGCTCCCGGTCATACAAGAGATTATCATTTCAATCCAATCAAAGTAACAGGATCAATTCAAGGATTATCTGCTGGATATCCTTTGAGTGTTACTTATGGGGGCGGTCAACCCGGAAAAGGTCTTGGAGAAGGACTCATTAGAAGGTTGTATGGTGGACCAATTGGTTACACAGGATTCACTGGATATAATCTAATCACTCATGGTGCAGGAACAAACTCAACCGAACTATCAAGAGATGTTGACTATATTGCTGTTCAGGGTGTTTCTGGTGGCTTCGCTCTGGGAGTAACTGCTTCACGCACACAGGGACTAAACACCAGAGATCTTAGATATGATAGAGATGCTGTTGGTATTCATGGTGTTACTGGAGCCAAAGCAATCGAAGTCACTGGCGGTGTACGGATAAATTATGGTCCTGCTGGTGGTAGTTTTGAAATTAGAAGTCTGGCATCCGGTAGAGACAGTGTAGCAATACATGGAGCAGATGGTACTACTGCTGGTATGGTAAAACTCTTACACAGTGATGGTAGTCCAATAGGAAAATCTGCTGATGCACTCAAAGTTGCCATTGATAACGGAACATTTACAGGAACCGTTACACTCAGTACAAATGTATATGTACAAAATGCAACTGGTGGATCTGTCAAAGTACGAGGAATTACAGCAGACGAATTGGTTGTGAAGGGTCCACTTTCAGGCGGCGCACTAGAAGTTGCAAGTCCCAGCGGATTGAATATCCGAAATCTTACTGCAACCGATGTTGTGGGTTTGGGTGGTCAAGCATCCGAAAATCTTGGTAACATTAAATCAGATGTCAATACAACAACTGGTAGACTAGGAAACATTCAAACAAATACTGAAAAGACTGTAGATGCCTTATCAGAAATCAATATGCATGTGGATGCATTCGAAGATAAGGGTACTGTAAGTATTGACAACCCAACTGTCCCATCTGACGGAATTATGTTCAACACTGCTATTCATCGAGTATATCAACCAGATGTATTGATTGCACTAAGCACTGTTGTAGGAACCTCTCCTAAGGTTCTTGATGCAGATACCACTGTGTATAATGGTGTGTATGTATCAGCGGATCCGGGAAATACAAGCAACATTATGGTTGGTAGTGTAAAATTACGACTAAACTCTGCTGCTGGTTATGTTCTTGAACCCGGAGAAAGTATATTCTTACAGATATCCAATCTAAATAAAATCTATGTCAGGGGTATGGATGGAAATCAAACTGTTCGATGCATAGGATCATAAAATGGCATTTAGTCGTGGAAGTCACAGAAGAAAAAAGACATCACCATCCCAAGAGACTAATCCAACCAAAACCTGTCTCCTGAACGAAGGTACTTTTCTTGGATTATTATTCAAGAAAGATGTAAACAACACAAAATCTACTCTTACTACTTTACGAAACAGACCAAATGTTATATTCGCAGAGAAAGATATTATTCTTTTTGATTATAGTTTGTTAGAAGAAACAAACAAAGACCTAGATCAAATACACGCAACTTTCTCTACTCTAACGCCACAAAAAAGCACATTCACTTTATCTAATGCCAGATATGTTCAAGATGACATTAGTATTGATGTCACTATGAATGGAACATATCAATTTCTAAACTTTATAAATGATACCATCATTGTTGCTAAATGGACATCTTCTACGGCTATTGGTAATTATGATAAAGCAAAATGGTCAGGAAAATACTTCCTTGAAACTCCGCAATTCACTGTTGATAAAATATTCTCTTCAAAGAAAATTGATGTTATTGAAAATTTGATACACCAACCAAATTGGTCAGACTGGGGAATAATGGCTGGAGACAAGGTAAGATTCGTCGGAACAAAATATAACGACGAACTTGACGCATTAGTAATCAGCACAGAACTAGATGAAAATATGCTCTCATTGTCTGAAATCAACCAAAATGAAAGTGCTATAGGAACACCAGTCAAAATGCAACTTTGGAGAAATTGTTCCAGTCTAGATGCTGAAGATATTTATGAAACACAAGAACCTACAATAATTCAATCTACGGGAAATAAAAAGGGAAATAAAAAATTCAAGAAGAGGACTATAAGTAATACCTCAAAACAAACTACAGGAAACAGTACTGGTACTGCACGATCCGTTCCCACTCTGCCTCCGCCTTCGGCACCGCCTTCGGCACGCCTGGGTTCGGCTGGCAAAACCACGCCGCTCGGTAGTAATCCCATAGGCTCTTCACAACAGGGGGCCCCCCACAAGTGCGATAGCGATTGCTACGCGTACCGTCGTGACAGCAATCCAGATGGATGTTTCCCAGAAAATTGTAGGTGCTTACGAACAGCATTGTCATCATACAGGGCGGAATTCGCTGAACCCTGCGTGCGATTCCCGACCCTATGCTATCCAGAAGACTTTGATTTTACTTCGCCACCATTTCAAATGATTGATAACGGTGACGGCACTTTCAGCATGGATGCCGCTCGTCATGCCTATTGCAATGACACCCCCTTATATTACCACGGACCGGGAGCGCATTGGCCTGAATGTATCGGCGGTTGGTGCTTCTCAAATTATTGATCCATACGCATAAATCATTCATTCAGATTTGTAGAATCTGGAACAGGATCTGTTTCATATAACATTCTAGAAATCTTATCAGAAAAAGCCCATCCAAACGAACCATCTTCATATTGAAGTTTTACTGCTTCAGTTTCCCCATTATCGCTATCGACTGCATCAACAATTTTTCCCATTTTCATGTTGTTTTTGTTGACCACTGATTCGCCAAGTTCATATCGTTCCATAGTATTATCTCCGTTATACATCAAGGTTTTCCCAATCATGATTTGCCATCAGATGCATCGCCCAATGACCAAATCCGGTTTGTGGTGATTGTACTTCATCACCGATACTCTCAAAAACGAATGGTCTACCATTCACCTTGCTTGTGTATATAGGCGAATCGTATCCCATTTTCCCTTTATTGAAAATTTCTTTCTTATGATAACCAAGCCAATTGTTGTCACACCGATTAGTTCCAATCAAATATGCTTTAGATTCTCCTTTGATAGCACCTTTAGGAATGAACAAAATACTATCCTGCTCAAATATTTCACCAAGTTTCAATAGGTCTTTTTCAAGAGTACCTTTATCATTTAGATCAACAACAAAATAACTTACTTCCTTAGTAGTCTTTCCGCCCTCAGGATATGATCCTTGAAGGGTTGTTACTCCATACCCCTTCACCTTCAACTTTGCAAGAAGACTTTTATTTCGTTTTTGGTTGTCTTTCTTGCTGTATATTTTTCCTTCTCCACAATCAGATCCCTTTCGAAATGCTGTTAGTGCGCCACAATCATGTTCTTCGTTATGTCTCCATAAGCGAGAAAGAGAAGATTCGTTGATTAGTTTCTTATATGATTTCATTTTGATCTCCGATATTATATATCAATACGGTTATGAATGATAGAATGGGGCGAGCCGGATTCGAACCGGCACTGTAGCGATTTTAAGTCGCTTGCCTCCTGCCTGTTGGGCTACCGCCCCTGTATTATAATTTATTCATTCCTTCATTAGTTGTATAGAAAATTTCATCAAAAATAACCTTACACCAAGGTAAGCATATATCACAAGGTTTACTCATACGCATATTACCAAATCTATTGAATCTAAAATTCACCAATTTCAAATTATTCTTCTGACCTTTATAACGAATCAATGCATCCAATTCAGAATGAACTTCGTCGAACTGATATCCATACTGTTTTGCCATAGGATGTGTTCTGAAATGGTTTGTCCCTATAGAAACTATCTCATTTTTCTTGACAATTATAGAAACATGTTTCTTTGGTCTGGGGATGTTGATAGAGATTGGTATGGCAATATCAATAAGTTTAGGAATATTCATTTCTACGCCACCAGCAGATAACCAAAAACAAAAGCATAAAAAGAAATCACACCAGCAATTGCAAGAACAGCAATAATTTTTTCTTTCTTAGTCAATTTGTCATAAGGATAAAGTGAAAACATTATAGGAAAAAACTCTCCAACAAATCTTGATCATTTCTTATCTCTTGACATTTGATTTACTGTATGTGGTGACGATAATAACTATGCATTCTCATCAAATCAATTTCATTTTCATCCACATCCGTCCAAGATTTTGTTCTAGGATCAAGTTGGTATTCAACATAATAAGAATCACCGCATTCTTTCGGTGCATCAACAACAGTTCCGACATAATTATAACCATCTCTCTTCCAAAAAATTTGATCTCCGCTATCTACAACCAACATTTTTTTCCACCTTACAGTCATTTTAGTTTTTTCTTCCAGACTTTCTTAGACCATATTTGTTCTTTTTACTCTTTCTGGGTCTTCCTACCTTTTTATTTTTGCCCCAAATAGACTTTTGTATATCGTTGTTCTTTGCCATTACTACTCCGTCAATTTCAATTCTGGAACAGCACCAACAACACCAGAAGTTTCTGGAATTATCAAGCCACTACCAAATGCGGTATTGTATTGGTTCAAGAATTCGCCAATAGGTGCAACTATAAAAATTACATGTTGCTTGGAAAGTTCCAAACCCTTCTTGAGTTCCTCATCATCACAATACGGAAGATAAGGAGCAATGCCAATTCTTCCTTCACCCGCTGGTATAATAATAGCAGGATTAGACAAAGTAATAGTATCATCTTTCTCTGTTACTTTACCAATAATCTCTTCGCCAGTCTGCAATCTAACAATCTTTACTTCACTCATTTTTTGATTTGCCTTTATTCTTGTCTTTTACTTTCTTTGTGGTTTTCTTTTTAGGAAAAGCCTTTTCCCAACCTTCATCCCATTTCTTCCAATTCACTTTACGATATTTACTTCCTTTACCCGCTTGACCATCAACCATCACTACAATCGTTTGTTTCACCTGGCAACGATTCAATCCATTCGTTAGCAACACGAATATCTTCCATTACCCTATCACATTCGCACTTATCAATAGGTGTACAATTACACTTTTCATAAAGAAGTTTGGCTTTTAGTCCGCTGATTATCTGATTGTTTAGTTCCATAATTTTCTCCTTCTGAACAATCACAATTATATATTATGTATATTGACATTTCAACAAAAAAAGAGTAGGTTTTCGTAGTTGTCCGAATGTTGGGGACACAACTACTACACACCTACTCTTTTTGTTCGTTCCCACCGCGAAGCCTGACGGTGCAAAGGCGGTGAAGTGTCTTACCACTCTTATCCTCATCCAAGTCCCTGAATGAGGCTACGGAGGCTTCTGATCCATACGCTTACGCGAATTCCGCAAGAACGAGATGTTCAATGCCTGGGAAGGAATAACCACACCTTCAACTTTCGGGGTCAACTGGTTTGTTAATAACCCTACTTGTACCACCACTGCATTAGTCAAATACTGCTTCACTCATTTGAGCATCCGCACCCCACCACAGGGAGCAATGTACTTTAGTCCGCATGACGAAAACTTGTTCAGTCACCAGGCTGTGCAGGTGATCAAACCCTGCACTTATTATTTAGTTTTCAAAATCCTTAGATGGGGTTTCCCCCACCGAAGGAAAACTACTCTTTAGAGCATATATCGGTTGCCGTTGTCATCAAACCCATAGGTTCGATTGCCGGGATGGACATCTTCCATGAAGTACCGAGTCTTTCCGGTAGGTGTTTCTTCAGAAACAATTGCCCAATTACCATACTCTTCGACGGTATTCTTGATGTCGCTGATAGTGGCACGAAGATTAGCAACACCAAACTTCGACCTTGCCTCATTTGCTGTGATTCCCTTACCCTTTGAAAGATAATTGATCACTCTACGCTTCTTACTCATTGTTGCCATATGACAAACTCCTGTTTTTTGCGGCACTTACCAAATTCAAGGTAGGGATACTTGCCGCTCTGTATCCGTTCCTTTATTGTTATACAAGTAGTATACTTTGCCACTTACTGATAGTCAATTCTTTTTTTGAACGAATTCGTAGATTTTTTCTGCTTCGTTGCGAATGGCTTCTGTGGTAGGGAAAACTGGCCGTTCTTCAACAGGACATTCGCCAGTTGCTTGTTCATCAAACTGCCAGTCTTTCCAAACTTCGTGGTCACTATAGAATCGGTCCATAAGACCTTGTTTTGCTTCTTGCCAGATATCAAACCGCAGTCGTGTTTGTGCCCAATCGGCAGGTGCGTGCTGCCATTCACTCATTTTGTTTCTCCTTGTGTGTATGTGTGTGTTTGAGAACACTGTTCTCGTTGTTGTTTATGTCTCAATGAGTCAGGTGAGAATCGAACTCACGACTTACGGTTTAAAAGACCGTTACTCTACCAACTGAGTTACTGACCCTTTGTGGTCAGTGTTTCTGTTTTACTGGCAACGGAGATTCATAATAAATTTCCAATCCCAATGCCTTTGCCAAGTGCCATTCGCATTTTGCGCCACGACTTGTTTCCCATCGGCTCATCATATAAATTGCGGTACAATCATCACAAATGGCAATCATATCACGCCTCAATGCCTTACGCATAAATTCGCTATCTTCGTAATCGTTTTCGGGGTCAAATTCCACATGACCGTTTGGTGGCGAACCTTGTGTTCTGTCCATTTCTGCGGGATTAATTACTGTCCATCCTTGCTCTTCAAGGATTTTTGCTTGACGGTCAAATGCAGGGAAATTTCCATCTTCATAACCACGCATCGGTCCTGCACAATAGATTGTTGGTTCTCTAGTCATACTATAATTATATCCTCTTAGAATAGAATGTCAACAAATATCCTCACTTTTTTTCTACAAATGGCACCATTTCAATAATTGTATTGAAATATAAACTGCGCCAACCTTTCTTGTCTACATCCCAAACAGCGAGAAGATCTTTTTTCTTTATTGATTTTCTTTGATTTTCTCGACTTATATATTCGTGTGAAAGTGTGCATTTCATTTCACGAATTTTTCCGGTAGTAATTTTTCTAAATTTCACTACCCAAACACTAGACAAAAGCCGTTCTATTACTTCTTCTGGCTTCACGGAAGTTCACACCCCTTCCAAGAATCATCTTCTTGTTTGAGATTGAAATATTTACACTGTATAGAACATTTGTGGCAATCAATAAAATTATCCATCTCTTCTATAAGTCCTTCTTTGTATATAGAATCATAGCCATCTTTTGCCCAATTACCTAACCTATATTCTGGAACGCCACGAAATTCAGTACACCAATAAGTATAACCATCAGCACAAAATATAACCGCCAACATAGGACCAAAACATTTTTTGATGGGGGGGTTATTAGATTCTTTGTTTTCTATAAAATGCTTTTCCTTTTCAAATGCAGAAAGAAAAACAATCCCCCCTTTCTTACAATAATTTTTGAGTCTGTCTCTAACACCATCCCATGTTGTAATAGGATTGATAATGTGTCCATCTTTGAAGTGTGCGATGCGAACAAAAAATTCATCAAATCCGTGTTCTACTGCAAAGTCTATTGCTTCTTCAAGGTGTTTCCAAGTATTGTTATAATCGGTAATCAAATATTTGAATGTAATTTTGGTTCCGTACTCTTTTAGTTTTGGAACAACTTCTTTCACATTTTTGAGAACATAATCAAAATTGTGTCTTCGTATTGTGAAGTAATCCTGATGTTCAACCGCATCAATATCAATACCGATCCAATCAGGACGAGATTCTTTTGACAAGTTTAGTCGTTGTAATAAAGTTCCATTGGTTATCAAGCCGACCTCAGCATTTTTCTTACACGCTTCTTCTATCATTTCAGATATTGCAGGATGAACTGTTGGTTCCCCCCCACCAGAGAAAACAATTTTACCAACTGTATCTGGTAAACTACGAATCAAAGAAATATAATCTTCTGTTGTCGCTTGATCTGGACAAGTTTTACGAAACTCATGCACATTACAATAATAACAATCTTGATTACAAGTATTTGTAGGATCTATTTCAACTTCGAATGGTTGTACTATATTTTTTAGTTCGCTTTTGTTCATTTGTATATTTCTAATACGCCGTCATGGACTCGAACCATGTTTGCACGATTATAAATCGCACTGAGAAAACCATTCCTCCCACGGCGCAAATAATCATCGCATCTTTCGTGCTATCTTATACCGTTGTTTCTTTGCCCTGTATTTGTTCTTATCCAGATGGGCGAGTTGTTTTTCGGGACTCAATTCATCCCAATACTCTTGTCGTTTTTCTGCTTCTCGCCTTTTTGTTTCTTTTGTTTTCTTCAATACTCAACACTCCCACCAAAATAAACCCGACATTTCTTGTTGCTCACATGATCATTTTCATCTTTGTCGAGATAGTTAGATCTCTGACGATCTTCATCATGTCCTAATCTATAGTTTGCTTTTTCAATATCATACTTTTCATGGAGAATATGATCATGACCAGTATGATTTACATTGTCTTCAAAAAACTCTTTGATTAGAAGGTTGCTTTTGTAAATAGCATCTTCTTCATCTTCTCCCAACGGAATATCAATATGGAGTCTATATTCATTCATAACTAAACCATCCTAACTTGAAATTTCTTCAACAAATTTATACGACACAATTTGGTCTATTTTGATTTTGAGCCATCCCGCTTCCGGTTTCTGACCCTCATCTAAATTCTTATTGGTTGACCAAACCATCAAGAATCCGTTATCATTTACTTTCTTTTCTGATAAAATTGTTCTGTGTAAGGAAGAACCTTTACTTGGAAGAACATCATTTTGAAGAGTGCAGTAAACATCTCTTGGTTTTGTATCATTCACTCGATATATGGTAACAATACACAACCCAGATTTCAACCTTTCAACCAAATTCTTTATAGAGATATCTGGCTGGTTTTTGAAAGCCTCTTTTCTTTTTTTACTACATCCACAACTCATGAAATAACTTTCTCATTTTCACGAACACTATACCAAACTCTTCTGTTATTTTCACTTGTCCATTTGTTCCAATAAGAAGTGATAGTTTGAACATCTTCTTTTTCGCCAAGAGGATATATCATTGTTCTTCTTCTATTCTCTGGATTATATTGACGATCAATAGAATTGATTTTCACCAAAGCATCGGCATCATTTATTTCTTTCAATTCAAAGGGGTCACAAACCAACGAAACAACCAAAAGTTTTCCAGAAAAAGAAATCTCTTTTGGTTGTTCACTTTCACTACCCTTTTTTTGTTTTGGTGGAGTTGGTCGTTTCACTTCTCTTTTTCTAAATTCCATCATAACCTCCAGTCACAGATCTCAATTCTTCTTTTTGATCTCTACGATCCTTCTTGGGACATCGTTGCCTTTTCCCCCAACATTTTGCTCTATTTTTGGGTGTGCCAAACGCATCCCTATCCCCATATGTAGAGAAGGGTTTTCTTCTTGTCATCTTCCGTTTATTAGACATATTCATATCAACAGTATACCATCAACAATAACACTATCAAGAAATTTATTCTTTTTTCTGTCCTGTTCCAAAGAGATTCTTGGTTATTGTGGATTTGGGAACATTAGTTCTAATCCAAGACAATGCTTGACCCAATAAGTCTTTTTCTTTCGTCATTGATTTTCCTGGCTCTTTCATTACCAGATATTTGAAATCTTTGACAACAACTGTATCCTTCTTTTTGCCAGTTTTGATCGGTTTTCCTTCTTTGTCTTTCCAAAGAACCGTATGTTCTGGTCCACCAAGAACAATATACACTCCACCATCTACACCCCTTGGTGTTCCTTTTCTAATAAAATTCCACATAGTATTCGCTGCACCTTCATGTGTGGCTAACAAAATATCTTCTGGAACAATTCTTCCTCTTTCTGGGTTTCGATTTTGTTTGACGGCAATTGAATAATTTGTAAGTACCCAAACAATATGAATATTTTTTGGATCATAACCAGAAGCCATAAACTGCGGAACAAGTTTATCAACTTTTTTTGCTTCAGCCAATGTGGTATCAATCAAAATGTTTGGCAGATGTTTTAATTTTCCGCCCTGTAAAAGCAAATCTAAAGTCTTATCTTGAATGCCTTTGTTTTTTATAAACATGTGCATCTTCATCACATCTTTTGTACGGCGCAAATCCAAACCACGAATTTCCTTATATTTATCTTTTGTTTTAGCAAGAATCAGAAATGCTTTTTTCAATTCATCAACATCACGAACCTTGAATTTTTCCCCCTCCAAGAAATTATTTCGAGCAAAACCCTTTCCACTACCTGCCCCACCGGCAAGAAAAACAATTTGTCCTTGTCTTGCACCTTTGCCAACAATAATTTGCTTTTCTATAAGATCTTGGATATTTCTTTTCTCTGTGATGTGGTGTTTGAAAGATTTCATGGTTATTTTACCCCAGAATACTTGTTAGTGTACCTTTTCTTTTATCTAGTTCTGCAATAGCCTTATTTTTTAGGGCAAAACCTTTTCGTCCAGCAGAAAAAATTCTTAGTGTCCATTTGTCTTTATGTTTATCAACTTCGCCTTTTTCATATTCTCCCCTTTTCCATCCCTCTCCTTCTCCTACTGCGTCATGAATGGCAATATTAGAATCCCATGCCAATAAATTCTTAGATTTATCAACTATGAATCTAATTTTCTTTCTTTTGGTATTCATAATAAATCTTTCTATCTCTGATAGCGTAGGATTTTCTAACCCACGAATAGTTTTTACTTGCCCTCTATCTGCCATATATGGGAGAAGAGTCATAAGTTTGGTCGATTTCTCTGTAATGTATTTCTTGAATGATAGCATATATTATGTATAATTTACCACCCATCCAACATCCAAGTACCAAACACTACACTATGGGGGAGTTCATATTCTTCCCCAGTATCATGATGTTCCACAACAACTATATTTTTGTCCCATCTCTTGAGGATTCCAAGAAATCCAGATTTACCATCGCCAAACGAAACAAAAACATCTTCGTCTAGATAATCATCCCAAGTCTCACCGTCTATGAGTCCCATCTTCATCTCCAAATACTGTATTGAGTTGTCGATTCACTCGAATAAAAGTAGTGCATTTTGGAAGATCCTTCAATCTTCTTGCTCCTGTATATGTACAGGCACTTCTCAATCCGCCTAGAATCTGTTGAATAACTTCCTCTACCGATCCCCTGTAGGGAACGGTAACTGTTTTCCCCTCAGACGCTCTGTAAGTCGCCACACCGCCATTGTGCTTGTCCATTGCAGTTGTGCTACTCATACCATAGAAGACCTTATAATAATCTCCTGCTTCGTCTGTTACGACCTCTCCTGCTGTCTCATCTGTTCCTGCGAGCATTCCGCCGAGCATCACGAAATCTGCTCCCCCACCGAATGCTTTGGCAACATCACCGGGAGACTGGCAACCACCATCCGCCATGATAAAGCCGTTCAACCCGTGAGCAGCGTCGGCGCATTCTATTACCGCCGAAAGTTGTGGATACCCCACTCCTGACACCTTCCTCGTTGTGCATACACTTCCCGGTCCGATGCCAACCTTTACTATATCCGCTCCTGCGAGAATGAGTGCTTCGGTCATTTCTGCTGTTACCACATTCCCTGCTATAATAATCTTGTTCGGCCATTTGTCCCTGACTTCCTTTACAAAATCTATAAACTTTTGTGTATATCCGTTTGCAACATCCAAACAAAAAAACTTATTCCGATTACTGTACACATACAACGGCAAAGCAGACTTGTCTCCCAGCAACAATTCTCTGTCTCGTTCTTTCATTCCGAACGAAAGAACCATATGACTCGCTTCGCACATATCAGCAGAATCTTCCACATCTCCTGCATTTATATATTTGTCCAAACAAGTGAGCATTCCATGTGTTGACAATGCCCGCCCCATCTCAATTGTTCCGATGGTGTCCATGTTTGCTGCAACAATCGGAATACCCTTCCAAGTGTCGCCATTTCTGAACCGAAACTTTCTCGAAAGACTCACCCCAGAACGAGATTCCAGAACAGATCTTTTTGGACGAATCAGCACATCTGTATAGTCAAGTTTTATATCATCAAGAATTTTCATTTTTTATACCGTTTCCTGTTAGTCTTTCACAATCAATGATAGAAGAAAACAAAATCTTTTGCCACTTTTCTTCTACGAGATTCCATACTGTTATATATTTATTGCTGAATGATGATTTCCATTTTTCGTGACTTTCATCAAAAGAATCGGGAAGATGTATCAATGAACGAGTCACCGAAACTGTGTGTTCTACTGAATGAACATCAACATACACAAGTTCACAAATTCCATTGATGAGTTCTTCAAAAATTGTTGGTGTTTCGCTCATTCTGTCTTTTCCGTTTTTTCTCATTTCTCATTCACTCATCAATCTAGGGGGATCAATCTAGGGGGAACAGAATCGTCCCGAACCCAACCTTGTTCAATCATACGCTTCCATAAATCTTGAGCATCCATAATTTTCATTGGTTGCGAACGA
>Ga0209756_1002063_pt1 | contig 17775 bp, 8 predicted proteins | sample ETNvirenome_6_85_FD_184071 | JGI IMG/M metagenome (GOLD analysis project Ga0209756, IMG submission 184071) | Marine viral communities from the Pacific Ocean - ETNP_6_85 (SPAdes) (version 3) | ecosystem: Environmental > Aquatic > Marine > Oceanic | place: Pacific Ocean | collected 2013-06-19
TAGCAATATTAATTCTGCTTGTGTCGGTTGGAGTACTCCAGTTGTCTCTATCAAAAACTGACAGCACGTTGATTGTAAATTTCTCATCTAATTCAGTTTCTCCTGAGTCTTTTAATAAATATAGATTGCCATGGTTTAACGCCTTAGCAATTGGCGTGAGTGCATCTTGACGACCTGAATTTCTTAAGTTCCCGTCGTGATTTCCTAATATAACATATGTGGGAGCAATATCTGCAAGATTTCTAAAGAAATCGCTGCACATCTCTACGAACTCGGGACTTATCTGTGTTTTTGTGTGTGCGATGTCACCACAATGTACAATATAATCGACGTTTTCTTCGGCTAACTTTTCATAAAGTTGTGTAAAAACTTCTCTATATTCTTTGTGGTATTTTAAATTCCTAATATGCGTATCTGCTATATGCGCAAATTTCATGCGGGCTCCTTGGCTCAATAAGAACAATAAGAACAGAACGGGCCCGGTAAAGCGATCTTACATTTTAGAAATTCTGTTAACTAAATGATTGTCCGAATTTACAAATGACGCAACTTGCTTGCGCGCATTGAATTCGTTTTTCGTCATTTCGCCTACGTCACCGAAAGGGGCCACGTCTATTAAGTGCGTTTCAATATCATATTTCATAAAAAGGTTTATAAGCTTATTTGTCTTTTTTTCTGCGTCTGGATCTAAAGCTAAGTAAACCGGTGTGTCGTTCTCTACAATCTTTGCAAAAAGTTTTGAAGTTTCTGTTAGTGTCGAACCTAAAAGCGGCACAGAGTTGTCTCCCGCCTTTATCGCGTCGAAAACCCCTTCTATCAAAATTAGGTCTTCGTCAAAATCCACGTATGGTTGATTGAAAATAATATCTTTTGATACTTTAGGGTTCATATACTTCTTCCAGTTACGGTTATACGACCTGGTAACAAAAAAATTTATTTCTCCTTTATCATCAAAAGAAGGAATTACTATCCTACCGGCGTACTCACCTTTGGGACAATAGCCTATCTTCCACTTTGTGATGTCTTTTTTGCCGATTCTGCGGCTTTTTAAATAGTTTAAAGGGTAGATCGATGTGGTGGGCAGGTTTTTGTTGGCCAACGAAATAAACTCGATTGGTAAGGAAATTTCAGCTTGTCTTTGGTTTTCCTTCGGGCCAAACATTTTGTCCGAAAATTTCTCGACTTCGATTTGTTGGGTGTAGCTTTTCCACTCGTATTTATCGTCGGTTGTGCCAAATTGGCGGATAATGCGATAAATGTTTCTGCCAGACCAATCACAGACCCAACACTTGAACGCGCCCTTGCCTAAATTAATTGAGAGCTTACGTTTGTGATGCTCACACTTTGGACACTGAAATATATACTCTGTGCCTTTATTAAAAAAGCTTCCCAGGACTCTCTCTAAAAGCTTTACTTTTCTTTCTTCTGACAATCTAACCAACCTGCACGTGCGACAACCCAGCTGTCTGCTTTGTCAAAGCAGTGTGGCTTGGGGTTTCCATGCTTAGTATATTCTATAAGAACATCTGGTACATTGTCAAGTATATGTTGTATAACAACTTGTTTTGCTTTTGTTCCTCTTGGAACAGTTATTCCGCATGCTTTTCTAGCCGAGACAGCTGCTAAATAAATTGGTTCAATGGCATGCTGTCGATAACAGATCCAAGAAACGATTCCATTAAATCTAGAAAGTGTAGAAAGGGTCTTAGCTGACGAGAATCCGCTCCTAAAAGACTGCAAAGACTGCTCAATATAAATTCTATCAGGCTTGACAGGAAGATTACTAAGTTTTTCATTTACGAACTCTGCTTTTTTAAATATACTTTTGTACTTTCTGGTGTCCCAAGCATGGTTGTAAACAACCTCCCCTTTCTCATTAAGAATGGTGGCGCCGGTGATACTTGTGCTAATATCTAATCCCAAAATCATATATACATTATACTATATGTCTAGTTTCAATTTAAACGTATAGTTTCTGTCTTCTAGTTTTCTTACTGGGTTGGCGAGAGAGGCAACAGCAATAAGGTTTCTGTTTTCATCATATATGCCGACTTTAGAAATGTAAGTCACGGGCTTGAAGGAAGCACTATGATTTTCGTAACTGCTTGTAAGGATATTTTTAATTTTTCTTTCTGAATCTTGATGATAAATGTTGCGATTTTGGTAAGCGACTGCCGACTCAGAGAGAAAAGTCGGGTTGTTTGAGAAGTTAAGCTGGTTCTCTCTTGCATGCGCGAAAAGAGTGAGTGTTTGAATTTTCGAAGTTCCATTAAAATCAATAGAAAAGCTAGAGCTTGGTGCGCCGGCGTTCGCGTTAACGGTGCCGAAATAGTGCCAAGAAGGATTATACGTAGTTACAGACGCGTCATAAGCTTCTGAGTGGTCGTCTCTCAATGCAGCGCTAGCTGTTAAAATTACGAATCCTTCGTTGTATAATACAACGCCGACACTACTGCCAGTAGTCGATCCACTAGTCTGGTATAGAACGCCATTCCTTAAAGTGTCTGAAGCTTCCGCGATCAATGTACCTGTTACAAAATATTTTAATTTGACAGAACCCTTTTCGATGTTTGAACCATAAAAAATTGAAGGGACGCTTATCACATTTAGCTTTTGTCCCGTTTTGTCGCCGAAAGAAGAAGAATAAGCGTAATGTGGGCTTAACGTCGTATAAAAGTTTAAAGCGTTTCTTAAAGCGTACAAAACATTCTTTTTAGCGCTCGTGAAGGTTGTGCCATATCTGTCTACAGAAATGCTAGCTGTTAAAGGATACGAGCCATTGATAGTGCCACCATAGGCGTGATCTAGATTAAACTCACTGGTGGAAACAGTGGAGAAACTTGTGAAGGAGCCCTGCTTAGTTACGAACGGATATATCAGCTGATCATCAGTACTGGACGAAACATTGTTTCTGTTTACGTTTAATTCATGTAGATTTAAGTGGCCGTCAGGAGTATGAAAGTTTGTTGAATCGCGTGTCTCACTGTTATAATAAGTCCTATTATTATAGATATAGAAATTTATTCGTGGGTGAGCTTTGATCGTGTTTTGAAAAACATCGTCTTTCTTAAATTCAAATAAGTTTCCATACTGCGGAATATGAGAGGGCATGCTGTTACCTCACTAGTAATCTAGTCTAACCCTCAACGTCAGCTCAGTATTTGGATCTTTTCTTATTGGCTCCGAAAGTTTTGCTACCGCAAGAAGTTCATTCGCCGGCGAGTATAGTCCAACGGTTGTGATATAAGAAATTGGCAAGTCGTTGACGTTATTCTTTACCCTGAGCTTGCTGCCGGAAACGTAAGTTGGGTTTGAGCTATAGTTAAATTCATTGTGGTTGATACGACAGAAATAGATCGATGAATTCAGCTCGATGGTGTTGTTGAAATCAATATCGTCCAATCGATGTCTAAAGCCGTCCGCCAAAGATTCGATTGTCGAACCGGTTATCGAAGAGCTAACAGAGGCTTGGACGCCAACCGGGGTTTGGTAGTCGGCTTCGGTGCCGAATTGTCCTGTAAAGATCGATGATGTTAACACAACGATACCAGCTTGGTAAAATATCAAGCCGACAGATTGGTTTTTGTCTGATGTTGAAGAGGTCACGATCAGCCCATAGTCGCCGGCGGGCGAAGTTCTAAATTCGTTTGCAGAGAGATAATCTCCGAGGGTAACTTTTGTGGTCATTCCCGCAGCATCGGGTCCGGACGCAGCGTTCACAGAACCAGAAGTATAGAGTGATATTCGAAAAGAATTCTTCTTTATCTCGTCTTTAGTGAGCAGTCGCGAGAAGTTCATGAAGAAACAAGACTTCATTTTGCCGGCGCCATCACCAAGCTCGCCGTCGGAATCAAAGCTTCTGATGCTGCCAGAAACGTCGTAACCCATAAGAACCTGAGCCATTTGATTGTAAATGTTCACTTTCTTAGAATTTTGAGTATTAGTGCTGGCACTTATATCCGAATTATAACCATAAGTTAAATCAAAAATGTGATTCGCAGACGAGCTTAAGAAGGGGTAGTCATAGACAGACTCGAACATACCATGTGAGAATTTTTTAATATTTAATTCAGTACCCGCTGTCTCCTGGTAGGTACCAGAAGCTATCGTGCCGGTAATCGGAATTGCCTCGTGAAGCATGGTTCTTGTGCTTACCATGTCATCGCCGAGTAGTGTTTTAAATGATTTTGCCATAATATTTTGCCTTAATCTGCTATCTTAACGTAACGTACTGGAATGTCTAGTCTATAGCCTGTATTAGCACCGACTACCCGGACAGTAGAATCAACATAATAGATTGTTTTGTTCTTTACTAAATCATCGGTTGTTCCTGTTGAGAAGCCAAAAATGTTTCCAGCGGCGTTTCCTGCTTGTGAGCTTCCAAGTTGATTAAATAAATAGGTTGAGTCAGCCAGATCCTGTGACGCGTGAATCCTAAACTGTAGTGAGGTGCCGCGGGGACCTTTAAAAACCTGCGGGTTAGTGCCCGCCAGGGCTGTCATGGTCATTTCACCGTTGGTAGCGGACGCGTTTTCGGGTGCGTTTTCACCACCCTTTGGATTAACATAAGTATCATCAGTTAAGTAATAAGATGCAATGTTGTCATCATCAATGAAATTAACATTTGCGACTGTATCGCTGGCAGCTTTCTTAACGCGGCCGAGACGGTAATCCATCTCAACAATGTATGCGCTTTCTCTTAAATCTCCATCCAGCCCGACACTTGGCGCAATTTCTTCAGTGTCCAACCCCTGATCGACCCTGATCTGGGTTAAATTAGCCGAAGAATTAGCAAAACCCTCAAGAAGGCCGTACACATACGCGCCATCGATGGTGTCTAAAGAGATATTTTCGGATTTGCTGGTTTCACGGTAACTTGTAATTGCATCGTAAGTAAACTGATCAACGGCGACGTAAAATTTGGTGTCACCCTTGCCATTAGTCGGAGTAGACGCATGCGGATCACCGAACCGGGCAAAACGTTTTGAAAAGCCGGCTTGGGCCGGGTTTGAGTTAACTGAATTCTCGTTCAGTTTTAAAACGGGCATATATAATATGTTTGTTCTAGAAAGAGAAACTAGTTTTGTTTTTAAATTAGAAGTATTATTGGTAAACGCCTCTAAAACAGGTGTTTGCAATATTTCAAGATCATAGTAAGCACTGCCCGAAGCGTGGGATTTGTTATAAAGTTCGTAGTTAACTTCGTCGTCGCCTAAAGCGAACTTGCTAATTTTGAAGCTTCCGTCGCCCTGTGCTAATCTTAACCTACCGGTATCTGTTAATACCGCGTCCAGTATTATGTCGCCTGAGTTGTCTAAAAATGCCATTTTTGCTCCTCGCTCTAATAAATAGTTAATAAATTAATTAATGTTTGTTATGTTACGAATTTCTTTCTAAAAGAGAAATCAATATCAATTTTTTTACCGCTGCTTTTTGATGTCAGCCTCATTTTATATCTTTTTTTCTTAGTTTCGTTCGAAAACAGACCGTTAACTTCCGGTGTGTCAGAAAAATACAGTTGTTGCAGGGTCGGTTTTAAGTAAATATACTTTTGACAGCCTTTTGTATTCTTTTTATTTGAAACTGGTGTAATATCTATCGTTCGTATTACTGGTTTGACTGCGCCTTTCTCATCTATTAGCTCTACCTCGTACACTTCTGTTGGGTTAGAAACATGGCCGTGGTTGTCAATGGCTCTGAAAGTGTAATAATACTTTGTATTTGGCAAGATCTGTTCTTCGTACACACCTTGAGTTATTTGGTCATATAACTCAAAATCTTTATACGCTCTTGGCCGTTCTTTGGTTCTGAATATTTGAAAACTTTTTGTGGCGTCGTCAGAACCAAACTCAACTTTTCCATCAGTCGACATCTGTGCTCTCAAAATTTTATCAAACTCCGAATCATCACTTTCAAGTATAAGCTCCGGCTTCATACGGAATCTTCCGGGTGCGCCAGTCATCAAGAATTTTACTCTGTTGTTTATACCTCGATAAGGTATAATATCTATGTCTGGCATAACCGGTGGCTTATCAATTATTATAACTTCCGGCGTCGAGAAGATTTTGTCCTCGACTAATACAATAGAAGGTTCTACGATAACGTTGAAGTATGCTTGCGGCTGGTAAGTGGGCAACGTAATGCCGCCCGGCAACAGCGAATTCGTCTGGCCTTCGTGTACAAGCACCTTAATTCCTGTTTCGTCTTTTGTTTGCACGTCCGGAGCGACTTTTTCAATTTCAGATTCATCAGGGGCGTTTAGGCTATCTGTCCATTGGTATTTGTATCTGCTTCCAAATACTATCTTATGAGCGTACACATTATATCTGTAAATTGCATTTTTTGATGCGTCATTAGAATACTTCAATTGCGTGTCAACGTAATTAACAATGTCTAAATCAGAAGTGTTTGGAATAAGAATATTTTGTACGACGCGTTCACCAGCTTGATCATCTGTTGATATTGTTTTTTCAATTCTGTAGAAAAGATCTTCTGTGTAGGCCGGCTTGCCATCTAAAATATCGCCATAAGTTCTAATGTTCGCTTTGTAAACGTTGAAAAGCTTTGCGTATAAAGCGGTACCAAACAACTTTTTAAAAATTATGTTACCGTCATCGTTAATGTTCATAGGCTCTGCAAAATCATCTTTAAAATAAGTAAAATAATTTCTTAAATCTTGTGTTGAGAAGCCTCCAGGATCATTTGTTGTTTTTTGTGAATGTACATAAATGCCCTCCGAATCGGCGTCAAGCACGGCAGCCACAAAATTGTACGGATCTTTGCCTAGCCAATATTCAAGGGCGACAGGTAAACTAATTGATTTCTTGCCCATAACACTGCTGACTTCACCTGGAGCTTGCGTCACTGAAGTTAATGTTAAATCATCATAAACTGTCTCGTTAGAAAACTCAACGTATTTTCTTTCAAAGTAAGGGTCTGCTAACCCTCCAGTGTCGGCCTCTTCTGACAAAAGAAAGCCTAGGCCTGTAAGCCAAGAATCGTTTGAATTGAAATATTGCGGGCCGGCAAAGATCATTTCTGACACGACTTTGGTCAAATACATGTCTCTAAGGGCGTCGCCAATAGCTGTTTGCAGGTTGGCAGTAAACTCTACTTCTGCATAATATGGAAAATACTTTTTGTACTTATCTGTCAATTTTAAGATCGACAAAACACTCGGAGAAAATACTAAAAATGTCATTGCTCTTTCTAGCGCCAAAATCCTGTTGTTATCGTTTTCGTCACTAAACTGCAGTTTTTCATCTTTTGAAATTAAATCGGTGTATTCATCAAAATAAGTTTCAAAATAAGATAGTTGGTCTATTCTTGGGTTGTCAAAATTAGTACTCAAAATAGTTTCTATAATTTTACTATCTGTTGTCTCTTCTGAACCTATTAGCCCATAAAGCGTTACCAGCACTTCCATCGCATCTTTCTTCAGAAGCTCTTTGTAAACATTGTAATTTTCATCGTCTTCTCTGCTGTAGTATTCTTTCGCCTCGTCTAATATACCGGTTAAGCTCATAGCCGTTTGCTCAGACAAATCTTTGTTTAGCAATAATTTCAAAAAGCTGTAAATGCTAGGCAGCGAATTTTGCAAGTTTGCGTTTCCGGCGGTGGCGGTTTCAAATTCTTCGCTGTTGAGGCGTTCGTTATAAAATGTTTTATAATCTGCGAAAAATGCCTTACCAAAAGTTTGTTTGCCCTCTAGCTCCCCGGGAGTAAATGGGTTGACGCCATGAAAATAATGATCAAAATACCATTTATTAGCTTTTACAATTGGATCATACTGCGCGTTACCTTGCTCTTTAACAATTCCAGTTTTTACGTAATGAGCCCACCTGCTTTCAAAGTAAGACGGCTTAATAATAAAGAGGTCTGTCTCCAAGAGATATCTTTGTTCGTGAACGCATTCCATCAAGCTAAAAGACTCTGCCGAGCCTTCAGATAAAACGGGAGGACCGCAATCGGTGAGGTGCAGCTTTTTACCATAAAATAATTCAGGTTTTTCGTGATTATTCGAGAATGACGCGCCAGGTGGACTTGGCAAAACAACGCCATCTTGTTCTCTCTTAAAAATATCCCAATTTTTGCCAATTGCAACTCGAAGTTTATCCGTGTTCGGCGCAGAAAAATAAGATGAATTTGTTACAACATCTTCAAAAAGCAAGGAATTGCCTTCTTGTTTTCTTGGCGCAGAATAATGTGACTCTTCGTTGACGACTAGTCTTTTTTTCGCTACTATTTCTGGTGCTTCTTCTGGCATTTTTTTCTCATTGTAATTAGTTTAGTTTAGAAAATGTAAATTCGTATGTTTACAAGTTTCCTAATAATTGTCCTCGGCGGGCATGTCGTCTTGGCTACCGTCATTGCCGACGCCCTGCTGGCCGCCGCCCTGCTGTCCGCCGCTGCCATCACCATCGCCGCTGGCGCCACTGCCATCATCGGCGGCGTCCCCGGAAGGCTCGTCGCTCACATTGTCCACGCCGGCGCCGTCGAAACTGCCGGCCAGCATGTTGCCGCCGCTGATTAAGAAAAACTGATCTAGTATGGGCAAATTAATTTTTCTTGTTAGTTCTTCGTTATAATACGACATGCGGCAAAATAACACTTTGTCTTCTGAGTTATTCAAGTCATCCTTTGTCAACATTCTCCAACCAGACTCATCATCTTTAGCATTTCCAACAATACCTGTAAAAACTTCAATTTTCACCGTAAGATTAAGATTGAAATAGTGAAAAGAATCGTACACAGAAGCGTCCGTACCATATGCACTTTGTAAATAAGGGTGTATGTACGGCTCTTCGGTAACGACAAATTGAGTGTGATTGTTAGAAATATACCCGATCTTAAAATTATTTGGTGCGTTAACATCGTAAGGATAAGTACTCGGGCTGTTAACTTCTAGATTGATATCGGATGTGTTGTCTTTGATTAGTTTAGAAAAAAGTTCTCTTGAAAATCCACTGTTGTCAGAAAAATCTTTTAATTTATATGTAAAGTCGTCTTCGATAATATCTTGACTTACGGCGCCGGCTTCCTTTTTAAAGAATAAGTCGTGCTTTGTTTCATCGTGAATTGTTATTCCAAGTCTTTCGAGGGTCCTTTTATATGGCTCTCGTCCTGCTAGTTGCTTGGCTACTTGTGGGCTCACATCATCAACATTTTCATATGAAAAATATGTTTCAAACAAATCTGTTTCCACATAATTTGTTTTACTTGAATAATAATTCAACAAAGTTATAAAAAAACTATCCAAACTGTCTTTTACCACAGAAACACCGTTTTTCATAAAAGGTGAGAGGGCTGTGTTAACAGACTGATCAGAGTTTAAGTAAGAATATGCGGCAGGCGAATAAACGGAAAAAGAAAAGTTGGACGCAGAGTCTGCATTTCCCGGCGCGAAAAAATTAACAATTGACGGGCTAAGATAAGAGTAGCCGGTGGTGGAAAAAGTATCAGTATTTGGCTGGGTACCGTAAAGTGGGCCTTGTTCTGTGACAAAGAGAGAAGTGTTGAGAGTATCAAAGCTATCTAAAGTTTTCGCTTTTGGTGATAAGACGGCTGATTCTAAATGACAGCGATTTTGAAAATCATTGATACTCATCACTCTTAAAGGTTGGCCGGCATTTTGTGATTTTGGTGCAGACCCTACAGACAGATAATCAATAAAGATGTTGTTGTTGCTCATTGCGTTAAAGAACTCTCTTGGGTGATCGAAGCTGTGTTCTTCTATGATAACATACTGCGAAGGGGCGGTTGTGGTATTCAAGCTGGCGTTCAAACTATAATTGTTCGGTACATTATTGAGATTTTTGATTGTTTTCGTTAATTGATTTGTATATTGATTGCCAGTTTTTGGTTGGCCGGCTCCTATCAGGCCGTCGAGTTTCTTGATACCTTTATCAATTAATTTTATATACCACTCTATTCCGGAAGGAGAGCCTAGTTCCGGATCTAAAAGGTGCGCGTGGAGCGCTGGGGCTGGACAATTAATAAATGAACCATCAGAATCCGGACAGTACGGAAGCCACTCTGTATTGTACAAACTAGAAAGCTCCTTAACAGATTCGCCTAGGCCGGCGGTCCATGGATAATATGGGGCGTTAGCGAACATAGCTTCTGCAGCTGGTAGAAAGTCAGCGGTAAAAACCCCCTTGTCATAATACGATCGATAGAGAGACGTTGGGCTAGAGAAGTTTACCTCTTCCTCATCTGGAAATGATATCCGATACTGAGAGTTCGCTAACTCATAGTAGGAATCCAAAAGCTGTTTGTCGAATGATAAACGATTATAAAGATCATTTAAGTACTCCCACGTGCCATCTTTAAACTTCATCTCTAGCCGGTATTGATACAAACCGGCCGTTTTGTGTGAAACGTCGTAATCAACAAAAACAAAATATCGCATCTTCTTACTTTCGGGGAAGCTCATATCATAGCCGGCATAGAATGCGGAGCCCAGATCTATGCCATCGATTTTCTTTTCCGATAAATGGCCGTTGTTGGTAATCTGGCTAGCAGTGGGGTGCTTACCAGATACTGTCGCTATTAATGTAGACGGTTCTTCGTATGTCTCATCGTTGGCAAATACTTCACGACGTGGGCCGATATGGGTTCTTTTTATTCTGTCTCTATATAAGCGTAATTCTAAGAGATCGCTTCGATCTATAATTTCAGAGACTTTACTCCCAAGGTCTTTTACCCGATGAAAATAAGAAGAATTATTTTTCAAAAGCTCTTCGATATTAAAAAAGAACATACCTCTAGCATTGCCGGCCTGATCTTGTGTTACGTAAAGTTTCGAAAATTCAGAATCATTGTCTCTTATAAAATCTTTTTTCTTCTCTTTTTGGAAAACGCCGCCGACGACTTGCAAGATCTGATCAAACTCTGGTGAATTTGCTTCATACCCGCTATATGGCGTGGGGCCTTCTTCTATTGGGGTACCCTCGATAGCGCCTAAACCTCGCAAGTCTTGTATTTTTTTATTCGGAGCCAAGACAACCTTTAGTTTTTGTTGCACTTGTGTGGAACTGTGCGATTCTCCCTGCATCCATCCTGTGTAATCTCCGTCATAGCCAGTTAAGTTACCATTGCCAGAATATCCGCTTGGAGAAGGATTTCCGGGGCCATGAAGATGGACAGAGCCTTCCCAAAATTCTCCCTGATCTCCGACACCGGAAGAGATGAAGAACTGCTCTTTGTCTTGATGTACTTTGTTGTTTTTAAATACTATTTCTGCGTTAACGGGCCCTTCAACAATAAACTCTTCAAAGAGGGCATCATCCGAGTACAGGTCGTCGTATAAATCACCTGAGCCTAGATTGCCTAAACTAGATAGCCAGCGGGGAACATCTAAAAACGCGTAGAAAGCAAAGCCTAAATTATTTTCGAAGGCCGAGCCGGCTACGTCGGCGCCGGAAATCGTGTATTCAAAAGGTATTATGTAATAAGACTTGCCGTCTATTACTTCTGTTGTAATTTTTCCATCCGTCTCCATCATCGCGATCGCGTCATTTCCCGCAATGTTTCCCAGCAAAGAAGAATTGGAAATCTGAATTGGCTCTGGAGGCTTGCTAGACTGTACCTGCTCAAGGCTCCAATCAAAAACTCTTCTTTTATTAAAATCAAATTTGCTCAACCGTCCATCGGGTGTCCCGTCAGGGGTTCGCCTAGGTAAGAAATTATCACCATAAAAATATTTTGCGGTAAAAATGTTTTGGCCCGCTTCTAGAGGCTTGTGTGTCGGCTCCAACTTTTTAACATGCTCCGAATTAACAAGGGGTAGGATCTGAATATATACAGAATCCATAAAATTCTGGCCACCGATGTCAAAGCTGTTCAGCCAAGCAGAGTCTGCCAGTGCATTTTTTTCTTGATAAATTCTCAACGAAAGAGTTACTTTTGTATCCGAGCCATTCTCGCTATTTTCAAGTGTAATTTTTTTGCAGTAAACATGTGGAAGAAGTCCGCCGCCTGTTATGCTATCTAAAATACTGGACATTAGCAAATCTCTCCCGGACTATCCGCCTCGTCTTCATAAATATCAAAGACTTTCTTTTTGTGTCTGCCAATGATATCCTGACAAACTTTTGCCCCCTCGTCAGCGAACACTCCAATCTTTTCGTTGACGGGGTCAAATTTACACAAAATATCATCATCTATTTCATCATCGACGAAAAGATCAAAATAATACTCTACGTTGTTGGCATTTGCTGTCGGTGGTGTCTCGTCGACAAAACTAACTTCAGAAGTTATTTCTGGTGTATCAGAAAAAGAAAGTTGCTTTAGTGTTTCGATTATTGTTCCGTCCTGCTCCTCTTCTTCGACCTCGAAAAGTTCAACATCAAAGTTCTCTTTTTGAAAAAGTGCGTTGTTCTCTGCAACTTTGAGTAAAACGTATAAATCTTCTTCATCTGAAGATATTACCACACTAGAGCCTGCAAAACCTTCCTCAAACTCTTCTTCGTTCTGTTCCAGGCCTGCGATATTAATAACTTCGACAACGGTATGAGAAGTAAGTTGCGGAATAAGAACAACATTCTGAAAAGTATTTGATCCTCCATTTTTTTCTTTCAAGTTCAAATAGTTAACAGATCCAGATATGTTGCCATTAAGAAATCGAACACTCCAGGCCGGAGCAAACTCTGCGTTAAAGTCACTAGTGCCGATAGCTTGTGCTAAAGAATAGTGTTTTTCTGGAGTTTTTTGAAATTCGATAGACTCTGCTGTTTCATCGTCAGTTGATAGCTTCTCGTAGCTAAAATTAAAGTCTTTCTCCAGAGAAGAAAAAGACGTTTGGTGTTTCATTGTTGGTGTTTCTTGGATTCTAGCTTCGCTTTCATTCTGTAGTTCGTTCACGCCTGCTTTCTGGCTGTTATAGAGAATGTTATCGTCAAAGAAAGAATAAAGGGCCGGCTTAAATTTACCTTTTGAGAGCATGAATCTACCAAATTGGGTTAATTTAAGTTCTATAACTTCTTCTTTTTTATTAAAAAATTCCATTATGTTTCTACCTCAAAGTCAATATCTATTTTTGCTGCCTCAATCAAAGAAAAGTCATCATAAGGCCAGTTATAGCCGAAGACATCAGACACAATCTTTTCTGTTTTGAGGCCTATTGTAATTTTATCTCTATCTTTTGGAAGAACGTCAGACAAAATTCTTTCTTCAATAACTTTCCGAACCTGTCTAGACTTGTAATTATCGTAATTCTTTGTTGCTCTCTTTTTAATTTTAAACGTCATGAATTTTAAGTTTTTGTAAAAGTCTCTAGAATTTTGCATCCACAGTGAGGCTTTGTTGTTTTCATTAACTAGTGACAATAATTCTGCATTGTACAAGAAGGCGGGATTTAAAAAGTTATGTGCAAAAATTGAACCTAAAGATACATAATTGTTAGACGATACTTGTACTCTAGGTATCCACGAATAATCAAAACTTAATCCAGGAATAGCGGTCGGATTAACTTCGACAGTTTCCGTCACTTTTTCAAACTTCATGCTGGAATCCGGCATTATACCTTGATAAATATCTATTAATTCTTGTTTTTTCAGGGTATGCTCTATCGGCAGCACAAACATCTGGAACGGGTCTACGTTATAGTGAATAAAATCGAACTCCGGAGGGAGTTCAAAACCCGAATCATCAGTTAGCTCATTTCCGTGGAGGGCGTCAATCATCTTGAAGACGTCTGTTTGTTGTGCAGCTGCAATTGATGCCATGCTTTCAAAACCGACATACTCGGGTTTTGGGTTAGTCTGTCCGGGTAGTAAACTTTGTATTGGATATTTATCCATAGCTAGTTTCATCGAGAGAACATTCTCATAAAGCATTTTGTGAACAGGCAGGAAGTGTTTGCCAGGAATTATCTCTCTCGTGGCGAAGAGTTCTCCGTGCGGGAGGGCTGGGGTTAACTTTCCGATGCCTTTGTTGCCAACTAAGTTGATTGGTTTTTCAAAATATGGTATTACAACAATCGCTTCAGATATTTGTTTAGAGGCTGCAATTTGTCCGATGTTGAACGTTCGCTCTTCTTGTTCATTATCTAAGAAACCCATCTCAACGCCCAAAGAACCGGACGTTGATTGTGAATTAACCGAATCTCCTAGAGAGGTTGCAGCAAATCTCCTCAAGACTGATCTGCCTTCAGTTCTATTTAAATCATTTCTGTTAACAGCTTGTACAATTGATTTTGTTTCATCAGTAAACGGAGTCCTTAATGTAAGAATGAGACCTTTTTCTGTGTTTTCCGAGTTGGGGATATTTCTATATGCTATTTGATCATAAGGGTCTGTACCGTATCCGCCCCAGAGGCCGCGGCCGGTGCTGTTATCATGATATGTATTATTTACTAAAGAAGGCGTAGTTTTTATCTCGCCTGTATTTTTGTCGAAGAAGCGTTGTTCAACGTAAGCATACGACGAAGAAAAGTCTAATATGGGACATACCCATTTGGGCGTCATATACCATATGGAATTTTCTTCGCTTGTTCCTCTGTTATCTTGGATTATGACTTTTTTGAAAGTATCCATGCTACTTTCTAGATTCATTCTAGTACCATAATAGCCCGAGACTGACGACTCACCGGGTATTAATTTGCACAACGCTGTCATGTCGTCCAAGGTACCATCGGTTATAGAGCTTGTAACGTATATGTGAGAATAAGACGTGTCTTTCTTGCTCTGCTCAAGGATCGACTCAAAACTAGTGAGATCTGAAGAGTGTCTTTCTGCAGAGAATATCATCGAGCTTTCGCCATAAAAGTACGGAGGTGTGAACGCTTGGTAAGCAGGATCCTGCAGGTTAGCACCAAAATACGACTCTATTTCTTGTGGAGCTTCTACTGTTTCGCCAACGCCATACCAGGCTGCAACAAAAGGTTCTTGCCTGACCAAAGTACCGTCAGCCTGTACTATGTCTTTGCCTTCAATAGTCGCGGATCCGGACATTCTAACAACTTCGACAGGAGGCCCATAAAGATACCCCCTCATTGAATTTCTAGAAGTTGAATTAGAGAACTTGTTGGCTACTAAGCTGCCGCCGCCGATTCCGGCATTGCGGGGTCCTTCGCACATTACTTGATCTTTGCCCATGTTTATGGAAAGCTCCATATATAATGAGGCGGTAACGTCAACAAAATAATTTGTCTTTTTCTTTGACGTAATAACTGGCATTTTTACGCCTTCAAATTCTTGATCTTTCAAAAAGAATTTCATAGTTTCGCACAAGAAGTTGTTTATTGATGATTCGTACAAAGCTTTCTCTGTTATTCTTTCCTGCTGGTTTTTAAGCACAGCGCGAGGGCCAGTTCTTGTGTGTGATGCGCCGGGATGGTTTCTGTGACTGAAGGCATCGTCACTGTGCGGGTTCCATGAACCGGAAAGCTCCTCTTCAGAAGGCCAGTTCATGTCCAGATCCAGGAAATCAGTTGTAAGATATAGGGCGTTCGTCTCACCAGTAAATTGTCTTAGGAGGTTAGTTTTATAAAGCGCTTCAAAAGGCAGCCTGTGTGAAGGGGGGTTGTTTAAAATTGCCGGAATGCCTCGTGAAGCGCCCATCATATAGAAGCCGCCGTAATTAAAAGAAGAAGACGCGTATCCTAAAAAATTATGTCTTGTTTGTGCTGGGCCGGGTGACGCAGCTGATGACGCGCGGGCGGCGGTGGCGGCGGCGACGAGAGATCGCTGAAACTCTAGTGACGAATCAAACGCCGCGTTTGCAATTGTGTCCGCGTCCGTGTGAAGAGATCCGCTGTAGTAGATCGACGGTGCGAAATAAATCGGTCTATCAGTTTTGTATATCGGATAATCCACCGCGATGCCTGATTTAATAGAATTATACAATATTCCGGGGGCGAATAGTGGTTCCAAAAGAGACTGTAACATTCCAGGTTTTAAATCTACCTGTGCATTAAAAGACGCAGACATACCTGACTTAGACTTTTCTACGTCGATGTTGTCATAAACAAACTTTTTGAATTTATTTCCAATATCTACAGTTTTTGTAACAGGGTAAAACTCCTTGTATGGTAACAATTTTTTAACTGCATGCGCTGTTAGTTTGATCTTTGATGGAATTGTATTCAAACCTCCATCAAATGGAGCATCAAATAAGTTTGAAACGTCAGAAGCAGGCTCTGTGTGAGAAAAAGATTCGTTAAAAACAACTGCTTGCGAGTCTTGTGAGTAGCGAATGTCTGGTTGTTTTAGCCTTGTGTATTTTGCTTTTATGTTTGTTGTGTCAAATTCAAAATTAGATATCGATGGGCTTGCGTCTGTGTGCGATTCTATCAGTGAGCTAGCTGTTAAAAAAGCACCGTCTATCTTCAAAAAATTAACTTTTGTTTTTTGAGCTTCTATTTTGCTGTCGTTTGTTAAGACAATACTTCTTTTAATAATCTTTGCATTGTCAAAAACTTGATCTCCATAAAAGTTCTTTACAGTTTTGATATTTTCTTCAGAGTAAAGAGCCAGACTTTGTTTTCCTTTAAAGTAGTTTTTTAAGTAATAATCAATATTATCTGAAGTTCTGTATTCTGGTATTATGCTGTAGTCTCTTGTTATTAATTCAATGTCTTGAGCAAAGTCGGAATAAGAGTTAAAGAACGGGTTTCTACCTCTAATTTTGTTTGTTGCGTAGAAGGGTGAATTATACGGGAAAGTGTGTCTGTTATACTGCATAGAAGCGGTGCATGCAATATATCCTTTGTAAAGACCGGGTGTGGTGACGCCGGCGGTGGCTAGCGATGCTGTCGGATGAAAAAAGATGGTTGGCTTTGTGCTATATACTAGTTCACCAGCAGTACCGGTAAGTATATTGCGTATTTGTAGAAGAGAGCCTGAATTTGCACCTAAATAATCGGGACCAAAAAACCCGCCTTGTTGCAGACGTCCGCTGAGGGTGTGGGCCATGGAACTGGTGAATACGGCGTTAGTCGAAACATAAACGGCATCAGCATGCGGATCGTATTCTTGCATTCTAAAAGGTGTTAAACCTAAAATTTTGCCTTTTCCGCCAATACTAGAAGACAAATATTTTGGACCTGAAAAAATGTCTGGTCGGGGGTCCAAAGGCCACATGCTTAAAAGAGCTATTGAATATGGGTTATAAGCTTCCAGGGTGTAAAACGGCGCCGTAGGATTTGTTCCGTTAGACCCAGAATTTGTTAAAATTCCATGAAGACTGTAAAAGTAGTCAAAGTTCCATTTACCGCCATCTGGGCCGCTAGCGGGGCGTACGTCATGCACACCGACGCCTGTAACAAACAGATCTAGGGATCGCGCGCGAAGTTCATGATTCGATCGAGCAAACAATGGAGATTGCTCTATCTCTTGAGAGTTTAAGGCAGCATACGCTGTTCTTGTTCGCTTTGTTCCATCCGCGGCTATTTCGACTCCAAGATCTCCTTGAGTTGATTTCCAAAAACTTCTATTTTCCGAGCGGTCGAAACCATTTGGGCCGGTGCCGGCAACCTCTTCATATGCCGCTTTCTGAAGCTTATAGGTTCTGAACGTATTAATACTTTTTGGAAACATAGTTTGAGAATACAAGAAGTTTTTGGCGCCTAAACTTTTTGCAGAAACCAGACTATCATAAGCTTTCTGGTTCAACTTCATCGAAGATGTTACTTTCGTTGCGCCGGCAATTTTTAGCTTTTCATTTAGCTCTTCATTCTCGAAGAACATCATTTGATTCATCAAGCTAGTTCGAACTTTTAAGTTTTGTCCTTGTGGCGTGGTAATGCTATACAAAAGTGGCTTGTGTTTTTTT
>Ga0209756_1002064_pt1 | contig 17775 bp, 18 predicted proteins | sample ETNvirenome_6_85_FD_184071 | JGI IMG/M metagenome (GOLD analysis project Ga0209756, IMG submission 184071) | Marine viral communities from the Pacific Ocean - ETNP_6_85 (SPAdes) (version 3) | ecosystem: Environmental > Aquatic > Marine > Oceanic | place: Pacific Ocean | collected 2013-06-19
TGAATGTCCGCAAGAGTATGTCTGGAGATTTGATGATTTTCGATCATGGCGACATTGATATCGTTTTATCTACCGCTAAAAATAAAATCACCACATTCCCGAAAGAGTCAATGTCTGATTTGGTTTATGGAGCGCAAAACAGATTGTTCAATTTCCTTCATAAAAAGGGAATCGTTATTCCTGAATCTGTGCAAGCGGGTTCAATATGTGGCTCTATTGAGGCAGAGATGGAACAAGGAGCAACAGAAAAACTAAGTACGCCCAAGATGGCTCTCATAAATATTTCTAACTTTATCGATGAAGAGCGCCCATACTTCGAAGCAACCGAAGCAATCATTTCAATGGACGATGAAGAACTTCTACATCCCGACAAAGAAGAGTCAACAGAGCTTGGTGAAGTGCCTCAAAAAACTGAACAGGGTTCAATTCGTAAAGGATATGTTAGAGATCCTTATGCGTTGAACTATTTGTATACAATTTAGGAGTGCTTGTTATGTCTGAAATGAAAATGATATTAGAAAGGTGGGATGGGTTTTTACAAGAACAGTTTGACGCCTGTGATGAACAACCAGTGGACATTGATACCTTTATGACTGGTGTTGAACTTGCCGCGCTAGAACCTGATGTTCAAAAAGAAAAAATCGAACAATTAAAAAAATCAGAAAAAGGCATCCAAAATTTGAATAAAGCACTTACGGTTGTTGGACTTCTCTCTGCTATACCGGGCCTACAAATAGCCGGCGGCATCGCTCTAGGCGCCACATTGGTGGGGATGTTTGGCAATGCCATCAGAGGGAGACAACAAAATAAAACCGATAAAAAAACCAAGGAACTATTACGACTTTTGTGTATTGATGCTGCCTTATTAGATACAATAGATAACAATATAGAACAGATTTATTGGGCAAATAGCGGGATTCAACAAGAGCTAGAAAGCTTTATTGCCGCCGCCCGAGCTAATTCAAAACCTGACCCAATGCCTGATTTTACACAACATTTAGTTAATTGGTTAAATACTGGTAGTGATTCCCCTTATGCCGCTGATGCGCCTGGGTCGGACACTGATATAGTGATGAGATAAAATGGACTTATTATATTTTATATTAGCAGCTTACGGCCTAACTCAAATATTAGTGTATGGCAGTATATTTAATGGATGGAGACCCACAGAAGGAAAGCTGGGAGAGCTATTCAAATGTTCAATGTGTATGGGATTTTGGGTAGGTGCATTTTTATTGTTACTTTCTCCGTTTACAGAACTATTTAGTTTTGATGTATCTGCTGTAAATATTCTTATTTTCGGATGTATATCTTCTGGAACATCATATATACTGAATATGCTCTTCGGAGATGAAGGTTTAAAAATAGAGGTAAAAAATGAATAACTTTTGGACACAAAAATGGATGCTTCAACCAGTAAGGAATTGCTGTAAGGGATCAATACCCGCGCCGGTAGCGCCGGCAACAAAGGAATAAATAATGGCTAAAGTACTTTTACGAGAATATTATGAATTATGTGAAGGCGGCGTTTGTCAAGATCTTTTAACGGAAGCCGAAAAGAGATTTGTATCAGACGGCGGCATGATGCTTTCTGGCAAATTACAAGAGGCTGATATACAAAACGGCAACGGAAGAGTTTATCCTTACAACACTTTAATGAGAGAAGTAAAGACTTACCAGAAACTCGTAAAAGAAAACAGAGCACTAGGAGAATTAGATCATCCAGACGATTCGGTTATTAATCTTAAGAACGCATCACATATGGTTACTTCCGTTTGGATGGAAGACAAGAGTGTGATGGGTAAAGTAAAAGTTTTAAACACTCCTTCCGGAAAGATTCTTCGCTCACTGGTAGAGTCGGGCGTTAAGCTTGGCATCTCTTCCCGTGGCATGGGATCCGTTAGCGAAGGTAATGGCCAAACTATGGTAGAGGACGACTTTCAATTGATCTGCTTTGATTTTGTTTCTGAACCATCGACCCCCGGCGCATTTATGATGTCGGAAGCAAAGGATTTGAAAGAATCGAACATATTTACTAAAGCAGATAAAATCAACCGCTTATTAAACAACATTTTAGGAGATTACGATAATGCGTAAAAAGAATACGATTAGCAGACAAAGAATGTCGCAAATTCTCAGAGAAGAAATTGCTGCTTTTAAACTACAAGAAGAGATCTTATTAAGCGAGCACCAAAAGCTTGTTGATCAGAGACAAGACTTTCAAAGCATTCTCGCTCTTTGTTTAGCTGAACAAATAACGGGCAAACGTATTACTGATCCAATGGTGATTGAAGAGGGTGTCTGGAGTAAGATTAAATATTATATGGGCAAGCTTGGCTCTCTAGAGAAGGGTGGAAAGTTTACATTACGTCGCGGCAAAGCAGAAGCAGAAGCATACGCAGACATGGTGGCGCCAGCACTAGAAAATGCAGCCGATGATACTGTTAAGAAGCTCGTTAAACAAATAGAAGAAGAATATCCCGAATTTCCAAACATGGAACACAATGAGGAATTCTCAGGCGCCCTTCAGCAAATTGGAGTAGCTTATGATACTGTTGTGGCTGCTTCTGAATCTGGCGAAATGGAAGCAGCACAAGCGAACGCATTGATTGATCAGCTTAAGGAGGTTGTAAAATATTTTCTGGATTATAAATTATCTGATGTTTATAAACATCTTAAAGAAGAAGAAGAATTAGACGAAAACAAGATAATTGAAGAAGCAAGGCTGGATAGATTATTAAAAAAGATGGCGTTTGGAGAACCTTCGAAGCGAGCAGTTCGTATTGTTAAAAGAATTGCTGATCGCGCAGCAAAAAGCGGCGACAAAGCTGGGAAATTGGGAAAGATTCGAGATGCACTAGTTGATACTCCTCATGCAGATATTGCCGATCAGGCTATAAAAACTTATAGACGAGTTGCGCAAGCCGGCACAGCCGTTGGTGGTGCGGCAAGCGCCGCCGGTGCTGGTGGTGCGGCAAGCGCCGCCGGTGGTGGTGGTGCGGCAAGCGCCGCCGGTGGTGCTGCTCCCAATTTGGGAACCTCCGCGCTGCTTCCTGCAGCAACTACAAAAACTGTTGGTACCGGCGCCACATCTCTCGCCACTGGTGCAGCCGTGGCATATTGGGCATCAGTATTGGGCGTTGCTGCCGTTACCTCTGGTGCTGCTGTCATGTTGCTTAGAAAACTTAAGACGGATCATCGAAAGTCGCAATTTGAAGCTTTTTTGAATACAATGGAAAATGTTCCATCAGATACGCCGGAAACTGATGAGATGCTTGGTCAGGGAGAAGCTGCTGGTAAGGGCGATGTTTATGTTTTCAAAGGCAAAGGCGGAAAGGGTATGCAATCTCAGCTAGCCAAGGCAGGTATTAAGGGCCCAGAGATGAGCGCTCTTTTGAAGGGCTTACGCGCAGATTTAAGTGCTGCTGGTTTTAATGTTCTTGAAGAAGCTATATTTGGTTCAGTGTTGGCTGAGATATCGAAAGAAAAACTGGCCAAGATGGTGGGCGCCCGAGCCGCGCAGAAAGCCCAACAGGCCGGCGGAAAACCTGGCTATGTGCCGCAACAGACCCCGGCCCCAGGTGAAGAAACTGTTCAACCCGGCGCCGGCGGACAAGTGTTAGCATTAGACAATACTTTAGCTGCTTTAAAACAAATCAAAGATCCGGCCCAAAAAGCAGCAGCTATCAAAATAGTAGCACAAACACTTAGACAGCACGGGACATTGCCACCAGGCTTTGAAGCAGACGCAGCCCCAGCCGCTCCAGGCGGTGCCGGGAAGCCTGACGCGCCAACAGACCAAACTGATGATATGGGGAAAACAGATGTACCTCAAGGCGGTGAAACTCCTCCGGGGAAGCCTGACGCACCAACAGATCAAACTGATGATATGGGAAAAACGGATGTGTCTCCTGGCGGTGAAGCTGCTCCTGGTGAAGAGAAATGTCAGCCTGGATATACACGTAATGCTGCTGGTGCTTGTGTTCCATTTGGCACTCCCGGAACAGGCGCCGCCGAAACACAAGAAAAATGTCAACCTGGATATACTCGTAACAAGGCAGGCGCATGCGTACCGTTTGGCACACCTGGGATCAATGAAACCCTAACACGCTGGCACAAGCTTGCGGGAATTATCAAGGGGTAATGAATGAAGAAAGCAGACCTAAAACGATTAATCAAACCCGTAGTTAAAGAGTGTATACACGAAGTTCTTATAGAAGAGGGGCTTTTATCTAATGTTGTTTCTGAAGTAGCAAAAGGCTTGCAGGGTAATCTCGTTGTAGAAACTAAACAAAAGCAAAAACCAGACAAACGCCTATTTAATGAAGACTTGCAAATGAAACGCAAGTCAAACGAGTCAAGAGTGAAACTGCAAGAACATCGTAAAAAGCTAATGGATTCTATCAGTAAAGATGCTTACAACGGCATCGATCTCTTTGAAGGCACAGAACCAATGTCAACCAGGGAACCACAAAAAGGTGCTGTTGATTTGGGCGCTTCAGGTGATGCTGGTGTTGATATTAGTTCTATTCTTGGACACTCTTCACAGATTTGGGATGCAATGAAATAGGAATATAATGGTTAAAAAACACAACATCGGTGTTACTTCGAAAGAAACAAGAGGTAATGTCAATAGAATGATTAAAAAGTTTCAAAAAAAAGTTAAAAAAGAACGCATCATTGAAGAAGTTAGAGATAGAAAACGCTATAAAAAACCTTCGGTGAAAAAGAAAGAGAAGAGAATTCGTGCTGAACGAACGAGGATGCGTGAAGAAAGAAAACGTCGCAAAGCACAAGAAAGACGCAATAGAAAAAAGTAGCGACTATTTATAATGAATATGTTAATTTAGGAGATTTTAAATGCCAGGAAATTCATGGAAATTAGCGCCCGGTTTACATAACGTGGGTTCGTATCAAGTAAGTGGAAGGCCATATGCTAGCGGTTCGTGTTTAGCGCCGGTTAGCGGTAGTAATTCTTTTGTACTTAGATTCCCGATGGTAACGAAATGGTTTCAAATTGAGCCAAAACAGACAATGTTGAGTCGTGAACTTAGAGTTGCGTTCAGTGAAAATGGCTTACATGATAAAAATGGATCCAATTTTAGGGTACATATGAGTTCAAGTTTCCGGGGGCCCATAGATATGAAAGTTTCAGAACTCTGGTTTATGTCAGAAGATGCTAGCACATTTACTTTTGATGTGTTGTCAGGTCTGACTAATATTCAGATTAGTAGTCTATATACTACCGATAAGACAGTTAATGGTGTTGTTGAAGCAGCCGGTCCAAACTGGTCAGGTTCTTCTGGGGTTAGTTAGTAATGGCTAATTTCGGTTGGGCATATATTGATTGCGATGACACTGCTGATACTATTGGAGCAACGTGTCCCACTGGTTCGGTGTTATTTTCCACTGGCACCAGAGGTGCAACTGGTTCCATTAATTTTATGTACTATACTGCTTCTGTGTATAGCTATGCTCCTAACACCGTTGTTCTATCTGGTAACTTAATTGTAACAGGCGCCCTCACCGCCAGCGCATATCATATCGAGAGCATTACGACTATTGATGCTACCGGTTCAACATATTTCGGCAACAGCAATGATGACGAGCATATTCGAACAGGAAGTCTTGTTGTTTGCAAAACAAGTGTCGATGCCTATACTAATTATGCGTTAAGTTCGTCGGCAGTAGATGGCAGAACGTCCGTTAGGGCTTTTTCTGGTCGTTATGCTAAAATCACCGCCACTAGTGCTGTTATAGGAGTTGAGAATTATATTGTAGCCGCTAGCGCCAGCGCTACTCAAACTTTATATTTACCAACCGCATCTGCAGCCGGCGCCGGCGCCCTTCTTGTCATTAAAGATCAATATCAAACACGGGCGGATACCTTTGTTGTTATTTCTGCATCATCAAACGCACATCAAACTGTTGACGCTGAAGCTTACTATCAATTAACAGGCACAATGGCAGCTATTAACCTTTATTCAGATGGCAGTAATTGGTTCGTTTTCTAATTATATTACAGTAATTATTGTAGTTTTGTGATAAATGATACTACTTATTTTGAATTACTATTTTTTTTAGGAGTGAGTATATGTCCACCTTGTTAAAAGAAGCTATTGTTGATGCAAAAGCTCTACGTGACGCAGCATTGAAAAACGCTGAAACATCAATTATTGAGAAATATTCCGACGAAGTTAGACAAACGCTTGATAGTCTTTTAGAGCAAGATGAGTTAGATTTAGGACTTGGCGCTGAAGGCGAAGAAGACATCTCTGCTGTTGATCCGATGGCGATGGAAGAGGGCGAAGAAGCCCCCGCAGAAGATATTGTCGATGGCGTTCCGCTCGCTGCGACTGATGGATTGGCAGAAAACGAAGGCGAAGATTTACAATACCTTGAAGAAGAAGACGAAGAAGTTAAAGTTACCGTTGACTTGGATGCTCTTCAAGAGGCAGTCGCTAAACTTCAAACTGAAGACGATGACGCCGACGATGATATTTACGAAGAAGAATTAAATGAAGAAGATATTATTGCTGCGCTTTCTGAAGATGAAGATGTCGAAGCTGAAACTGTCGAAATTAAAGAAAAAGAAGAAAGCGACGAAGAACTGGTATCAGAAGAACTTCTTGACAGCATCGTGGAAAAGCTAACCGTTGATATGGGTGCTGAACTCTCCGGTTGGGCTGGACGCTCCGACAGCGATATGCGCTGGGAGATGGAAAAAGAAATGGCACATCGTCGAAGTACAGATGTGGAAGAAGAATTAAAAGATTTGAAGAAAGCTCAAGAAGAGTTAGTTTTCGAAAATAAACAACTCAAAGAGCAAACTAAGAAATTTAAACAAGCAGCAGGAGAACTAAAAGGGATACTGCAAGAGACTAATATCTCTAATGCTCGTTTATTATACACGAACCGTGTTTTGAGAAATACCTCCTTAAATGAGCGGCAAAAAGAAATGATTGCCGAAGCTATTTCAAAAGCTGGTTCCGTTTTAGAGGCGAAGACAATATATGATACACTAGAAAGCGCAACGCCGGCACATTCTAAACGTGCCCCGCAATCGTTGAGCGAAGCTATCACTCGTCCATCCTCTGTTATTCGTGCATCTCGCAGAGAAGCACAGACAACTGACCCATTCTTAGATAGAATGAGAAAGTTAGCCGGAATTAAACATTAAAAAGGAGATTTAAAAATGGCTGGTATTGTAGAAAGATTAACTGAAGGTATTATTAATCGTGATATGCGTGCTGAAGGTAACGCATTATTGAATAAATGGGAGAAGACAGGACTTCTAGAGGGTCTTGACAAGGACCGCGGTCGTCAAACGATGGCTCGTCTTCTCGAAAATCAAGCAAAAGAACTTCTTCGCGAGGCTAGCACTATGGCCGGCGGCGATGTTGAGGGTTTTGCTGCTGTTGCGTTCCCTATCGTTCGTAGGGTATTCGCAGGTTTGATCGCAAACGATCTCGTTTCCGTTCAGCCGATGAGTCTGCCAAGTGGACTCATCTTCTTCCTAGACTTCACTGTTTCAACAAGCGGTGCAGGGCTTCCACGTCTAGGATATGGTGATCCGCAAGGTGATGAAGAGTCACTATGGGGTGGTTCTGTTGTAGCCAAGGGGCTTGTGGATGGTGTTTCCATTAGTGGTTCAGACGCCGAAGAAGGTCCATATAGCTTGAATAACGCATATTCGTCTCCAACAGGATCTGGCCTCGTTACAATAGCCTATATTACCTCAAGTGTGTATAGTTCCTCTGCTGGCGACGTTCCAAAGCTTTGTCAGTACGATCCTGAGCTTGAATCTCAGTCTGGTACTGCAACCGTTGCAGTCGGTCGTATTCTAATGAGCGATCTTACTGATTTCGATTCCTCTTCGGGTAATCGCAATCTATCCGCAATCGTGCTTTCTGGTGCTGCTGGAAACGGCGGTATGGCCAAGATTGCCTCATCGGGTTCAGCTGGAGTATTTGGTGTTCAGGCTAAGCGCCTTACGAGGTTTACTGGTTCAACTACTACTCACGCTATTGTTGTTCTCGTATCTTACGATGGTGGAACTTCTGCGACTCAGTTGCAACAGCTTCTTACTGGTTCAACTCATGCTGCTGGTGGGGCTGCTTATACTGCTCTAAACGTCTCGGCATCTTGGATGATTACCGATGATTTCATTGCAGGTGGCGCTGTTGGTGCTGTTATTGGCGACTCGCCATGGGGATTGGAAAATAACCAAAATATCCCAGAAATCGATATCAAAGTCGATTCTGTGGCTATTACCGCAATGACCAAAAAGTTGAAAGCTAAGTGGACGCCAGAGTTGGGACAAGACTTAAACGCTTATCACAACCTTGATGCTGAAGTCGAGCTTACGGGCATTCTTTCTGAGCAAATCGCTCTAGAAATTGATCGTGAGATTGTTACAGATCTTATTAAAGGTGCTACTGCTGGCACTTACTACTGGTCACGTTCGCCAGGTCTGTTTTTGAATCGTACCACTGGTGCTGAAATTGGTGCTAGCTCTGCTGCTCCAGACTTCACTGGCACAGTTAGTGAATGGTATGAGACTCTTGTTGAAACCATTAATGACGTTTCAGCCCAGATCCACCGCAAGACTCTGCGGGGTGGTGCTAACTTCATCGTCTGCGGACCTGAAGTTGCTAACATCCTTGAGTTCACCGCTGGATTCCGCGCTAGCATCACTGGTGATGATGACAAGGGTACCGTTGGTGCCGTCAAGGTTGGTTCTCTAACTAAGAAGTTCGATGTGATTGTAGACCCCTACTTCCTTCGTAACGTCATATTAGTTGGTCGCCGGGGATCCAGTTTCCTTGAATCTGGATATGTATACGCACCTTATGTGCCACTACAAGTTACCCCCACTATCTTTGGACCAGAAGACTTCGTACCTCGCAAGGGTGTGATGACTCGTTACGGTAAAAAGATGGTTCGGCCTGATATGTATGGTCTAGTTATCGTAAGAGGCCTCATCGGTGAGGCAGGCGCATAACTAGCTAAACACTAGTAGCCAAATAAAACGTAAAGCCTTCGTCTTCGGACGAAGGCTTTCGTGTTTATAGAACTATTTACAGATGAACTTAAAGTTCACACTAAAGTTATCGGGTAGACTTTGAGCTACCTCCTAGTATCGTTGAAATAGGTCGATACAGGAACACGATTATAAAAGGATGGTTTTTAACTATGGGGGCGAATTTTTTTCGCCACCAATTTTTTGAGATTTTCGTTTTATAAAAATGATACTATTTATTATATAACAAGGAGTTACCATGGGAAAGAAAAGAAGATTAAAGTCAGCAAGGACGAAGTTTGGAGTGAAACACGCCAACCATCCTTGCGTACAGCACTTAAGCAGAGCGGAAGAGCCAGAAGTCGAAATTATTGAAGTTGCGCCTGAATCAGAAGTTGTCTTACAAGAGGAAAAAGTTGAAATAAAGCCAAAAGCCTCTCCGAAGCCAAAAACAGCTAAAACACCGGACAGCACCACAAGAAAAAAGACTAGTAAAAAGGCTAATCAGTCAACAACTTAATCAAAATTCGCTTTGATATTAAAGCCCTCAGTATATCTGGGGGTTTTGTTTTATAAAATACTATTTATTTAATGAATAATTGAGGAAAACTAATAATGCCTACAAATTTGACTCCTAAGTCTACACAAAGTGCTGTTATATTAACTTCAACGGGTAGTTATGATTTGGTAGCTGCAGCAGTTCCATTTGGTATTTATACTGGTTCAAGTGATTTTTTAAGCGGAGCATCTCTACAAGTTAATTATGTGTATAAAAAACTTGGTGGTGACGTTGTTGATATCGAATTAACACCATCAAATGTCTATGCAGCCTATGAAGAGGCAGTTTTAGAATATTCATATATTTTTAATCTCCATCATGGAAAAAACACACTTTCTAGTGTTCTGGGGGCGACTACCGGCACGTTTAATCATAAAGGCGATTTATTAACAGGACCCAGTGGAGTTAATTTAACGTTTCCTCGATATCAATTTACATATGCCATGAATGTTGGCGATGGTGTAACTACTGCAGCTGGGCTTGGTGGAACACTTCGTGAATATTCTGCTTCTTTTCAACCAACAGACTTAGTGCAAGATTATGATATTCAAGCTATCATTACAAGTTCATCAGACTCTGGGGTTAATGATTCTGGAGACGCTGTTCCTTATGCTGGAAAAGTTGGTCATAACAGGGTCTATGTCACAAAAGTTTTTTACAAGTCTCCACGGGCTATGTGGCGCTTCTATGGGTACTATGGGGGCGTAGGAGTGGTTGGAAATTATTCGACATATGGCCAGTTCGCTGATGACTCTACGTTTGAGATTATTCCAACTTGGCAAAATAAAATGCAAGCTATTATGTATGAAGATTCGATATATACCAGAACATCTCATTATTCTTATGAGTTGATTAATAATAAATTGAGATTATATCCCAATCCTAGTGATTGGGCATTTTCAGACGGAGAAAAAATATGGGTTAGGTTCTATATCAAAACTGATGCTTGGTCTGAAGAAGATAGCACTAGAGCCGGCATTAAGGGGGTTAATAATGTCAATACAATGCCTCTTGATAATATACCTTATGCGAATATTAATGCTATTGGAAAACAATGGATTCGAAAATATGCCCTTGCTTTGTGCAAAGAGATGTTAGGGCAGATTAGAGGCAAATTTACTACTATTCCGATCCCTGGAGAAAGCGTAACGTTAAACCACTCAGAATTATTAGCTCAAGCAAAAGAAGAACAAACAACACTTAGAGATAAATTAATGGAAATTCTGAAAGAGATGGAATACTCGGAACTTGTCAAAAAGGATGCAGAAATAACAGATGCTGCAGCAAACACTTTGAAGCAGTCGCCGTTACCTATTTTTGTAGGATAATAAACAATGTCAGACGAATGGAAAAGACCAGCACAACCACCACCGCCACTGTTCTTGGGAAAGAAAGAACGTGATTTAGTTAAACAAGTTAATGATGAGTTAATAGAAAAGGTAATTGGGCAGCAGATATTATATTATTCTATTGATATGGAGACAACGAATTTTCATGAATTATATGGAGAAGCAATAGAAAAAACATATTTGCCCCCAATGCGTGTTTATGCGTTGGTTGAATTTACTGAATTTTCAACGACTTATATGGAGAACGCAGGTGTTGATAAATCTTGGGAGATTAATGTACATTTCCATAAAAGAAGATTAGAAGAGGATCAAGATTTATATGTTCGCGAAGGTGATTTTGTTTTATATGGTGATAACTATTATGAGATAGTTAAATTATCCACCAATAAGCAATTATTCGGGCAAGTTAATAATATTTTTGAGATATCTGCAATTTGTAAGCGAGCAAGGAAGGGACTATTCGATGCTACCTGATAACTTTGATTTTGCTATGATGCCTCCTGGGGATTATCATCTTCGTGAAGTAGGTATGCTGGCGTCTACAATCGAAACTATCGATTATTCTATAATGTCGTGGTTAAAAGAAGATTTAGATATGAAAGCCAGAACAAACGAAGGGTGGAAGGCTGTGCCTGTTTTATGGCAAGCGCCCGAGAGAGCATATCAAATTAAAAACAATAGAGAACTTAGAGATGACTCCGGAGCATTAAAGCTCCCCTTGATATCAATAGAGAGAACAGGTATCACAAAAGATCCAGCAAGAAAGGGTTCTTTTCAGGCTCACCTATATTCAAAGGATAAAAATGGCAGAATAGGCCGCATGGTTATTGCAAAAAAAATAGTTCAGGATAAGACAAGAAATTTTGCTGTTGTGGGCAATACACGAAAAGAAAATTTTACTTCCGGTTCAATGCAAAAGTATTTTCCAAGAGTAAACAAAAAAGTTGTTATACAGAGTTTGTCAATTCCTATTCCTGTGTATGTGAATGTGGAATATAAAATATCCATTAAAACAGAATTTCAACAACAAATGAATGATTTGCTATCGCCTTTCATGGCTAGAACTGGTCAGATTAATGCTTTTACGATGAAGAGAAATGGTCATTTATATGAAGCATTTATCGATCAAGGATTTACACATAGTAATAATGTTAACAATCTCGCAGAAGAAGTAAGAATGTTTAGTTCTGAAGTTACTATTAAAGTGTTAGGATATCTAATAGGTGAGGGTGAAAATGACGATAGACCTATTGTAAGAGTGGATGAAAATGTAGTAGAAATAACATTTCCTTCAGAGAGTATAGTTCCTGAAGGTAATGATGACTTTTTTCTTCCGTAAAGAAGAGCGTTTTGAGAATAGAAATACTATTTATTCTTGATTACACTATCATTTAAGTGAATTAATAATGAGGATTTTACAACATGTCAGTTAAAAGTTTTAAATTTGTATCTCCTGGGGTGTTTATCAATGAAATTGATAACTCTTTTGTCCCCAAATCAGCAGATGCAATTGGGCCAGTGGTTGTGGGGCGTTCCGTTCGTGGTTTGGCGATGCAGCCTGTAAAGGTTGAATCATACTCTGATTTCGTCACGATGTTTGGTGATACAGTTCCTGGGAGTGGAGGGGGAGATGTTTATCGTGATGGTAACTATCAGTCTCCGATGTATGGTACGTATGCTGCAAAAGCATTTTTAAGAGCAAATGTTGCTCCTGTAACTTATGTAAGACTTCTTGGTCAACAAGATTCCAATGGTACCAGTGGCGGCGTTGCCGGATGGCAGACTACTCAGAATCCGTCAGATCAGTCAGGCTCAATCACCCGAGGCGTAAATGAGCCAAATGGGGGCGCTTTTGGAATGTGGCTGTTTGCCAGTTCATCATTAGCAGATGCAAGCAATCAACCTGGCTCTGGTACTTTGGCTGCTATTTTTTATGCAGATCGATCAGCCTCTTTTGAGTTAACAGGCAACGTTGCCGGCGAGACTAGTAATACTGGTAGTGGCTATGGGGTTCTTGTTAATAATGATTCGAGTTATAACTTTACTTTAACCCTTTCCGAATCGTTAAATGGAACTCAACAGGTTTCTTTTAACTTTGATGACACATCAGAGTTGTTTATTCGAAAAGCCTTTAATACAAATCCACAGTTGACTACAACTCCAGGGGGTTTTTATCCAAGTGCTTCAGCTAAAACATATTGGCTTGGTGAAACATTTGAACAGTCGGTCCGCGATGCTAGCCTTGTAGGTGCAGCCGCTGTTGCAACTGTTGTTCCTATTGCTTTGAGTGGCTCTACTTCAAGTGGTCCACATGCGATGCGACAGGCATCTAGAGAGGCGGTTGCTGGATGGTTTATTGGACAGGATTCGGGCCACTCCAGTAGTTTTAACCCAGAGTTGTCACAAAAGCTTTTCCGCCTCAAAGGCAGAGGCCATGGCGAATGGCTTCATAAGAATTGTAAAGTGTCGATTGCCAAGCTCAGGAAATCTACGAGCACTTCTACTGACTATGGTACATTCTCTGTGTTAATTAGAAGTCTTTCTGATACGGATAATAAAGTATCAATACTTGAAAGATTCGACAATTGTACGCTTGATCCAACTTCACCAAACTTTGTTGCAAGAAAAATTGGTGATAAGTATAATAGTTGGAACTCAACCGAGAGAGCGCTCAAGACATATGGTGAGTATACTAATAACTCTAAATTTGTTTATGTTGAAATGAATGCCGATGTAGAAGCTGGCGCAACCGATCCTCTTCTCCTTCCATTTGGATATTTTGGTCCTCCAAGGCCCAGGCACGTTCTTCACTTGAGTCAGTCTACATCTCAAACTTCCTCTTACATGGGGTTGCCTTGCTCCGGATCCGGGCCCGTCACCCATGCTGCCGGCGCAAGTAGATATCGGGAGTCGCCACTTATAGGCTATCCAGCCGGCACCCTCAATGCTTGTACTGGCTCGCTTAGTTTCCCAGAGGTTCGTCTTCGTGTATCGGCATCTGATGGTGGCCTAACGGACGCAACAAAGGCTTATTTTGGAATGCAGACAACAAGGACTGCAACAAGCACAACGCACGATGTTAGCGTTGGTGATTTTCATAGGCTATGGTTGCCAACATCGCTCATACCAGACGATCCAACGACTTATGCTACAAAACACCCAAGCGCACTACCTGGAGTCTGTGCGTATGGATATGTTTTCTCTATGAATGACATTTCTGCTTCCGCCGGCGGCCAATACTCTTATCAGTCTGGTTCTCGTCGCGGCGTTAACTCAAGTGGCCATAATGGCGCTGTAACCGACTCTACCCTTCTTAATGCCGGATATGATAGCTTTACTGCTCCCTTCTGGGGCGGCTATGATGGATGGAATATTATCTACCCGGATCCGGTATATAATGCTAGTTTAACTAGTGGAACAGATACAAATAACTATGGATTCTATACATGGAAGCGAGCTATAGATACTGTATCAGATCCTGAATTTGTTGATATGAACCTTCTAGTGGCTCCTGGCTTAACTCATGATGCGCTAACTGGTCATATGATTGACGTTTGTGAAGAACGTGCAGATTCATTAGCCATGATTGATTTGGCTAGCGTTTATATTCCTTCTCATGAAGCTTATAAATCTAGCAAGGCAGATCGAATTGCCGCAGATCCTACCCAACGCGGCATTGATCTGAAAGATAGGCAAATCGATTCGAGTTATGGTTGTACTTTTTATCCATGGGTTCAGACGAGAGATGCCAATACTGGTCAAATGCTTTGGATTCCGCCTTCTGTTGCGATGATGGGGGTGTTAGCGAGTTCACAAGCTAAGTCAGATGTATGGTTCGCTCCTGCTGGATTTAATAGAGGCGGTCTTACTGATGGCGCAGCAGGAATCCCGGTTACTGGCGTTACAGAGCGGCTTACTTCTAAGAATCGTGATACGCTTTATGAGTCAAATATCAATCCGATTGCTTCTTTTCCATCTAGCGGAATCGTAGTCTTTGGACAGAAAACACTTCAAGAGCGGCAATCTGCATTAGATAGAATTAACGTCAGACGTTTGGTTATTTTCTTGAAGAAGCAAATTTCCATTCTTTCTACTCAGGTTCTATTTGAACAGAACGTTCAGTCTACTTGGAATAGGTTTAAGTCACTTATTGAACCTTTCCTTGCGAATGTTAAGACACGATTTGGTATCACCGATTATCGATTAATCCTCGATGAATCAACCACAACACCAGATCTTATCGATCAGAACATTCTTTACGCTAAGATTATGATTAAACCGGCAAGAGCAATCGAATTCATTGCAATTGACTTTGTTATTGCTTCAACCGGTGCATCATTCGATGATTAAAAATGGTGGGGGATTTTCCTCCATCGCACTATTTAAGAATAGATTATAGGAGTCCCATAAAATGGCATTTTGGTCAACAAACTTTGGAGAAGATACAACGCTCAAAGATCCGAAAAGAAAGTTTCGGTTTACGGTAGAGTTTCAAGGTATCCAAGCAGCGCAGGGCGGCGCTATGCTTTGGTACGCAAAAACTTGTACAAAGCCCGGTTTTGCGATAGCAGAGTCAACACACAAGTTCCTCAACCACACTTTCTACTACCCCGGCTCAGTAACTTGGAATGCCGTCGATATTACATTAGTTGATCCAGTTGACCCAGACATGGCTGCAACTCTTTCTGATATTGTGGTACAATCAGGATATACTCCACCTACGGATTCTACTTCGTTGTCTACAATGTCAAAAGCTAAAGCCGCTGGTGCTTTGGGAACAATCATTATTACTCAAATCGACTCAGATGGAAATCCATTGGAAACCTGGACTCTTTGGAATTCATGGATCCAAGAAGTTAAATATGGCGATTTGGGTTATGATACCGATGATCTTACTGAAATGTCAGTCAAGCTTAAGTATGATTGGGCGCGAGTAGAGACCGCCGGCGCATCTGTTGCGGTTGCTGGCGCTGGTGGAACAGAATTCTTCGGAGTATAAATTTATAACACAATAAAACGAGAGGTGTATATTGTCGAGAAATAAAGAACGCACCGGTGGCGCCCAACAACGGGATAGCAGCCCACCACCACAAGTAATGCAGGGAGAATCAACCCCTTTTTCATTTGTAGTTCCTACAGAGTTTGTAGAATTGCCTTCAGGTGGTAAGTTCTACCCCGATGGCCATCCACTATATGGTGAAACAACAATTGAAGTTAAACAAATGACTGCTAAAGAGGAAGATTTATTGACATCTCGTTCTCTTTTAAAGAAAGGTGTTGCTTTAGATAGATTACTTAAGAGTATTATTATTAATAAGAATATTGATGCGAATTCACTTTTAATTGGTGATCGTAATGCTATTTTAATATCGGCAAGAGTTTCTGGCTATGGAAACGATTATCAAACAAAAGTAACATGTCCGCGATGCAACACAATGCAAGATTATAATTTTAATTTAAATGACGTATGTATCTATAATGGAGAGAGTATAACGGAGGAAGAGGCAGTTTCCAATGGCGATGGAACATTTACCGCTATGTTGCCGAAGACAAAAATTGAGGTAATATTTCGTTTATTATCGGGATATGATGAGAAGAATCTTTTTAATCAAATTGAAAATGCCCGAAAGAAAAGAAAAGAAGAAAATACTATTACCAGGCAACTTAAACAGATTATTGTTGCTGTAAATGGTGATGAAACGCAAAAATCAATTAATTATTTAGTTGAAAACATGCCTACTATTGATGCCCGCCATCTGCGTCTTGTGTGCAAATTAGCAACTCCTAATGTTGATTTAACTCAGCATTTTGATTGTAATGAGTGCGATTATGAACAAGAAATGGAGGTTCCGCTGACTGCGGACTTTTTTTGGCCTGACCGCTGAGTATATGGAGAATGTATATGAGCAGTTCTTCTTTTTAAAATATTCAGGAGGATGGTCATTCTCAGAAGCATATAACTTGCCAATTGGTCTTAGAGATTGGTTTACAAAACGACTTATTAAACAACTAAAACAAGAAAATGAAGCGATGGAAAAAGCTTCAAAAGGCGGGGGTTCTTCCGCTCAAACATTAACAAGTCATAATCAACCCACAATTCCACCTCAATTCAGAAATATGCGTAGACAAAGCTAATAGCTTTGTCTTTTTCTGCATGTAACTAATTAACCTTAGATACAAAGAAGGCATCATTATGGCGAACGACGAAATATCAAAGCATCAAGAACAAGTGACTTTTCTTAAGCAATTTGCTGAAGGGAAGAAGGATGTAAATGAGCTTTCTAAGGAAGAAGGAAAGTTACTTCAAGAGTATGTTGCACGCCAACAAAAGAGCAATATACTCTCAGCAGAAGCGCTCGCGGACATGCAAGAACGCATTGATGTTATGAAAGTCGCAAACAGGATGGAGGATGATTCATATGCAAAACGAGCAAGAGGATTAGAAATATCAAGACAACAAGCAGAGGTTGATCGCGATGTCCTAAAAACACTTCGTAAGAAAATGATAGCTAATGATCAAAGCCTATCTGATGCTGAAAAAGAGATGAAAGCGAAGCATGGTAGTTTAAAGCTAATTGAAAAAGAACTTAAAATCCAGGAAATGAGAGTAGAGGGGCACCGGCTGCTTAATGAGGAGTTAAATGAAACATCCTCATTAGAATCCGGAATTCTTAAGACAACATCAAAAATATCTGCCGCTATGGAAACTGGAGCATTAAGAACATTGGCGCTTAAAAAAGCCACAATGGGGCTTGATAATATGATTAGTAAGTTATGGGATGGTGCTGTTGAGTCAATGTGGGAAATGGATCAAGCTGTTTCTGATTTTAATAAACAATTTCAAC
>Ga0209756_1002065_pt1 | contig 17773 bp, 13 predicted proteins | sample ETNvirenome_6_85_FD_184071 | JGI IMG/M metagenome (GOLD analysis project Ga0209756, IMG submission 184071) | Marine viral communities from the Pacific Ocean - ETNP_6_85 (SPAdes) (version 3) | ecosystem: Environmental > Aquatic > Marine > Oceanic | place: Pacific Ocean | collected 2013-06-19
TTATTAGATCATATCGACAGAAAGAAACCACAACAAAAGGGAAAATACTTTGAGACTAGAAAGACAGATAATAGTGCCAGCGTGTGACACGGCTATGACACGGCTGTGGCACGGGGTTTGGTTTGGTGTTATATATATATATAGTATAGGTTTAGGTTAGTACTGTACTGTTATGACCACCGTTTGGAGGAATAGCCCACACTGGAAAAGTCAATTTCCATGATATTACTATTTAGCGCATTTGGGATAGGTGTATATCGCTAGGGAGTAATACCGTGGAAATGCACTTGCATACCCTGCTCTATCTCCCCTGTCGGTGGTCACAACGTCCAAAAACCCCGGAAACCCTTTTCTGGTAAGGTGTTATGGCGTGCCATTCGGCGTGTCACACGGTGGTCATGAGGTGGTCAAAGCCCTTCGCTGTTTCCTATCTTTCTAGTCGCACGGGGTTTAGCGATGTCGATCGCCACAATCGCAAACCCGCCGAGCGTACGAATGCCGTAATATGCATACCACCCACCGTATCGCGGGGTTTTTGGCGGTCTTTCCCTGGTTTAGCCGCCAATGGGAGACGCAAGGCTTGCTAGGCTAGGGGTTTACAGCCTCTGCTCTGCTCTAAGCATAAGGGGGGAGGGGGTAGGGGGGGTTCCGAATGGGTCCCATGCAGCTCTAATATATTAGATCAGGGCAGAGCCTAACCTTGTGACTATCCAAAAGGGTCCCATATAGCTATTCTTCCCCGATGGCTGACGTTCCAGACAAGGGCGGAGTAAATGTGCTGACCCCCTTCACGTTATCGGATTACCAAGCGGCGTATGCTTTATATCGTCATCGCTACATCCGAGCGGTAGTTTGGCTTCAGGATCTGGCTGAAATGACTGAGAAGGAGAGTCGTTATTCGGAGTTGAACGAGAAGCTAATGGAAGCATTGAGGAGTTTGCAGGATTGAGTAACGAGTCTGAATATGGTTTGCTTGAGTGCTGGGTGTGTTCTTATTCGTTCGTAGTTTTGATATTGCTGTGGTTGGGATGAGATACGGTTGTGTTTTGTTACTATTATTGAGCGGCTGTTCTCTTTTGGATTTACCGGCGGCAATGGAGATATTGTCGGATCCTGATGTTCAGAGTGGTCTAAAGGATGTGGCGACGAACGCTTTATCGGGGAACATGGTTGGAGCATTGTGGGCTTTGGGTGGTGTGGTTGGTTGCGTGGCAACTAGTAAGGCGAGGAAGGCTATAAAGTCGAAAAAGCCGGGGGTAGCAGCGGGATGATTACGCCGGAGGCATTCAAGTATCAGGCGGAGACGGACACGGGCTTTTTTGCTCGCCACATTTGCGGTTACAACTACGATCAGCATCACATTACGGGTGAGCTAGTGAACCGTGGGAGTGGTGGTGTGCGGGCGGAGGGTCCTCATCTCCAGATGACCACGTTTTTGGACAGCACAGAGAGTCGGACGAAGCATATGGAGGCTCCGCGAGGATCTTTGAAGACATCGATGTTGGAGGCATTGGTGATGCGAACGATGCTCCGTGATCCAAACGCCCGTATTTTGTATGGGATGGAGGTGAACGAGGTAGCGAAGCAGTCTCTGGCTCGGATCAAGAAGATTTTTGAGGGCAGCGAGAAGATCAAGGATCTTTGGGGTGACGTTCGCGGCCCTGTCTGGAACAACAGCGCCTTGACGTTGAGCGGTGTATCGCTTGATAAAGCTGATAAGGAGCCGGGTTTATGCACTTTTGGGGTAGATAAGACGCGGGTTGGCGGTCATTACAGCATGATCATCGCTGACGATCTGGTGAACCAAGACAACGTGAAGAACAAGGAGGGGATTGAGAAGGTTCTTCAGTGCTTCAAGAGTCTATTTTTCTTGTTAGATCCTGGTGGTGTGATGGTTGTGTGCGGCACGCGCTATCACGATGACGATCTGTATGGTCACATTTTGGGCAATCTTCAGGACGAGTTTGACACTTTGATCCTGGATTGCGGGATGCAGTTGGAGAGGAGCGAGAACGGCAAGGTTGAGTTAGTTGGCGGTCCTCCGACGTTTGCTCATTTGAACGAGGAGTTCCTGCGTTTTCAGTTCAATCAACTCAAGGACCCAGGTTATTTCTCGTCTCAGTATCTGAATCAGTGTCTATCTTCGGATCAGATGTTGTTCTTCCGCGAGCAGTTTATCTCAATTCGTTATGAAAACTGGATGAAGGATTTATCGCCGTATCTCATTGTGGATACTGCAACTTCGGAGAAAGACGAGGGCTGTTATTCGGCTGGCGTGCTGATTGGTCTGGATTCAAAGGACAATGCTTACGTTTTGGACTGCTTTGTGGGTCATTTGAACCCGATGGAGGTGGTCGAGAACATTTTGGACATGCACGAAAGGTGGGAGTCCCGTAGCCCAATCCGAAAGACGCTATTTGAGAAGATCGGCCTGAATGCGACGTTCAAAGCCATGGTTTTGGCAGAATCGAAGGCTCGTCAGACGCGGGTGAACATGGTTGATGTTCCGCGTGGCAGCGGCCAAGACAGCAAGAAGCAGCGGATTGCCAAACTCCAGCAGCGGTTTAGCCGTGGCACGATTTCGTTTGTAGACACTATCCCAAGGGTCTTTACGGATATCGGTGAGACTAAAAAGCTATATGACCCTGAAGGCTATACCGGAGAGTCGGGCGATGTTTTGCCTGATGGTGAGATGGTTCTGGAGCTGATCCGTTTCCCATCTTACGGAAAAAACGACATAGCCGACGCAATCGCTGATATTGATGTTTTGGATAGCAAGGGTTACCGTATTTGCTCACCTGGAAACGTGCAGCGTGAACGTCGCCGTCGAGACTCTCGTCGCCGTCGAGGCACGGTGATCCCAGTGGAGCGGTTGGTAAACGGTCGAAAGCAGTTGGTTGACGTTTTACCGTCACGGGAGCATACTGCTCACGGGTCTTGGATCTCCCGATACAAAGGAAAACAATGAACAGAGACGAGTTGCTGAGAAAGCTAGAACAGGTTAGGGATCGCGTCTCTGTTGTACGCCAAAACGCGGTTTCTTCCGGCCAGCCTTGGTTCGCGGAGCAAACGACGGCTATTAGGGCGATGATCAATGAAATTATCCAGGCGCAAGGCAAGTCTTTGCCCTCGACAAAGAATAAGAGAATTGCATCGAAACACGCGACTTCTTCCTCATCCGGGGGAGGAGTTGCTTAGTGTTCGTTCGTTACAGAAGGAAAACTCCACCTCCTAGCGTTTGTTCCTTCCGATTAGGGTTCGATAGGTGATCCATGGTAGTCAAAGCAACTAATCGCGAGATGCCACTAAAGACTGGGCCATCTGTCGAACCCGGTCGTTCTGGTTCTGTTTCGTCGGACATAAAAGAAGGTTCGATTTCCGTTGAGATCAATGCAGAACCTACGCCTGAAGACCTAAAGGCTTGGGAGTCTATTCAAATTCCGTATGAGAATTTGGCTGGCACTGATGAGGAGCGTGATCGTAGGGCTACAAACTATGTGACTAAAGTCCTTCAAAGTTTCCAGGAAGAACAAGGCGATGTTCACGAAACGTGGATGCTAATCCGTCGCTTGATGGACGGGATGCGTTCAGAGGAAGGCGAAGGCGAGGTTGCTGAACTTTACATGGCGATGGAACGAATGGTTCCCCGTGTAGAAGAACAAGTCTTAGGCATGGATGAATGGTTTCGTTCACATGGCCGGGAACGTAGCGACAAAGATCAAAGCAAAAAGATAGATGCTTTTCTAAATGCTCAATTGGAAATTGACCGTTTCCGAATGAACGTCCAGCCCGCGATTAGGACAATGTTGTCCTATGGCTTTGCTTGTTTGAAAACTTTCTGGGACATCCAGACTGAAGAACGAGTAGTCAGGAAATATAAGACTGAGCGTATCGAGGGTAGGGACAAACTCACCTGCAAGCTAACGAAAGAAGATAAGGTCGTATTCAATGGTCCGCGAGCGCAACTTGTAGATCCATTTGATTTCTTTATCGACACTGATTGCACTGATGTCAAAGATGCACGATACGTCGGTGACATAACCAAAATGACTTTGGATGAAATCAACGATCTAGCTGATCGTGGGATATTCAAAAACACCAAAGCCTTGAAAGACGAGTCTCCTTTAGGAAGGACTGACTACTCTGCTTGGTATAAAGAGGATAGAGACAATAATCGTAGGACTGGCATCCAGCGGGGGCCTCACGACGAGATTGCAGAAGGTGGACCCAAATCGTTCTACGTGTGCGAGCTATGGGGACGGTTTGACCTCCACGGGACCGGTAGGACTCGGGAATGTGTAATCACTGTTGTGAATTTCCGGGTGCCAGTCCGCATTCAAGAGAACCCATACGACGATAAACACCGGCCCTACGCAGTAGGCAGGGCGAATCGCGATGCGTTCACTTTCTTTTCGATTGGACCGTTTGATAATGCTGTTCGTCCTCAGTTGGAAATGAACAAGCACCGATCTCTTGGTCTGCGAAGTCATAAGCAATCAATGTGTCCGGTTATCTTGTTGAATGACCAAGGTGACATGCCTGATAACCTCTGGGAGTTAGAGCCTGGGGCAGTGTTGCAGGTAGATGCTGGCGCTTTGCAAGGGATGCAACAGATTCAAGCGAAGTCCACGCTTGGTGAGATGAGGTTTGCTGATTCGATATTAGCGAACAACATTGAAGAGATTACAGGATCAACGCGGCTGCTTTCAGGGACGGAAGACAGCGGCACCGCAACCGAGGCAACGCAGAAACTTTCTGAGTCTAGTCGGCGGTTGCGTTCTTATGTTCACTCATACACCATGATGCTGAATGACATGCTGGAGCAATTCCATGCGTTGAATCAGCAATATGTAACCGGCCCGATGAAGTTCCGGGTTCTTGGCAAGGAAGCCAAGGGGTTGCAAGCGTATGAGACGATGGATCCTGAATCGTTACAGGGTCGCCTTGACTTTACATTTACTGCTCTTGGTTCTTTGCACAGCGGCGATCTTGTTGCTACGCAAATCATGCAGTTCTTGAACTTGACGGCTCCGGTTGCTGCTAAGTATCCAGGCATGGTAAACGAACCGCTTCTTTTGAAGTTGTTGGCTCAACACATTGTTGGTGGAGTGGATTCTTCGGAGATCGTGCATATACCAACCCGCGAGCAAGACCTATGCACTCAGCACGAAGAAAACTGGATGCTGACCCAAGGGCAGGAAGTCAAAATTGACGTACTCGACAACGATGAAGAACATTTGGATTCGTTGCTTGAATGGTTTGGAGAGGAAGTGCTGTTTTCAGAAGACACGGATTACCTCGACCTAACTCCAACAGTCATCAACAACATTCGCGAACATTACCAGTCTCATTACAACGCGCTTCAAAAGAAGAAGGCCGCGCAACAACGAGAAATGGAAGGTCAGTCTGGTCCGTTTGCTAATCCTTCGGAAGATTTTGAATCTAGCAGAGGCACTACAGGCAATCAGCAAATGCCAAACGGTCCTGGTGTGGTAAACAAACAAGCGTCGGAAGCTGGTGGCCCCGGCTCAATGCAAGGTCAGACAAACGGATCTCCAAACATGGGTCAAGTTCCTGCGGCTGACAGAACTCAAGGCTTCTTCCAATCTGAGAACTCATTCTGATGTCGTATATTCAAGACCTCTCAAAAAACATTGAAGACAGGACGTTTATAAAGCGTGAAAAGTCTTTAGTAGAAAAACTGCGTGCCCAACAGGCTTTATCAGATGTGATCCAATTTCCTCAGTTTCAGGCTTACCTGGATCACAGACTTGCAAGCGATCAAATTTTGATGCGCTCCGACGATGATAAAGAACCATCCCAGTTTCTTATTGGGAAGTGTGTTGGCCGCATCGAAGTCTTGATGGAGCTGCGTAGCTCATCGGAAACCATATTATCCAGACTCAATGACCTTACCTCTGAGTTGGAGGTGCTAAGGAAGAGTCGTAAACCCCAGAGAAAAACTTAGTCATGGGAAAGAAAGGCAAGAAGTTGTCTGTCAATAACGGCAGCAAGAAGCGTCAAACTTCGGGTTCCATCCCAGCGGCAAGTGCTAGTTACCTCGCAAAGGATGATATCCGTGCGAAGGGATCAGCACCCGCAGCGAAGGCACCCGGCGTGAAACGATAAACGTAAACCAGCCACTGTGCTTCATCAACACAGGTAGGCTTTCGATCAGATGACAAATCACTGTAGAATGGAATCGTGAACCATGAGTGGAACCGAACAACAACTTGAAGTAATCAGGAAAGCGAGAGGAATCCCCGCTGACGAACAGGGTGTAACTGAGGAATCCCCGACCTCACCGCCAGCGGCCAATAATTCTGAAAAGGAGCAAATCAGCGAGCCACGGCAAACTGATGAACCTGTTCCCCAGGATGATGGCGAACCGCGAATTCCGAAGGCCCGTTTCGATTCGCTTGCAAGCAAGCTAAACGATAAGGATCAGGAATTAGCACAATTACGAAGTGAACTGGATGAGGTGAATCGAGAGAAAGCCTTATCCGCCATCTATGAGGGTAAAGATCGGCCTAATGGATGGGGAGACTTTTCGGATGAGCAGAGAATGGCGTGGACGGCAGATCAAGTCGCCCAAATCCATAACCAGCCTGTAGTGCAAACACCAGATAGCGAAGTTGCTGCCAAATGGCAGTTGATGGAAGAAGGTGGTTATAGCATTCAGCAAGCGGGTGTTTTGCATTCTATCCAAACACAGTTTCCAGGAATGAGCGAGGACGATGCTAGAACTCTGGCACATTCTCGCTCACCAGATCTCTTCGGTAATGAGAGTGTATCTCCGCAAGGTGCGGAGGTGCCCGATTCGCATGTAGTTGGCAAGCCTCGATCAACTAAATCACAAGCCGCTCCAAAGGCTGGAGATGGTCTTGATAAGGTTGTTTCATCTATGCACGATGCCCGTTCGGGGAAGAGTCGTGGTGGACAAGTCAAGGCTGGCCTAGACTACATAAATCATCAACTCGGCATCGAAGGATGACGAAGTATTAGAGGACGTTAGACAAATGGCTTACGCAGGAAATGTCACTTACGGTGGCACAACGATACGCGAAGATCTTTCTGAGCTTATCTCAATTATGACTCCAGCGGATACTCCGCTGAACACACTTCTCGACTCCAGGGAAGTTCACGACACCTATTACGATTGGGCAATGGATGAGTTGTCTACTCCGTCATCGGTATCAAACTCTTTGGAAGGTGTAACTCCTTCTCGAAACGCGGGCGCTGAAGTTGTCCGTGTTATTGGTTCACTTTCCATCGTCATGGAATCGGTGCATGTTGCGAACTCCCGTCGCGCCGTCAAGGAAGCGGGGATGAGCGATGCTTACAACTACCAAGTTTGGAAAGCCGCCGTCGCTGTGATGAAGCAGATGGAATACAACATGCACTGGGGTTTCTCCAAGGCAGTTGTAGCCGCTGATTCGTCAGCAAGAAGCACTGTTGGCCTTGGTCAGTGGACGCTTTACCAGACGGATACAGCGGCTGGTAACAACAGTTTCTACATCAACGGCAAGGAGTTTGATAACTTTAGGAATGCCTCATTCTATCAGGCCACAGCCGCTGATTTGACCCGCGATGAACTGCACACTGTTTTGGGCCAGGGCTGGAACAAGGGGATGAACATTGATGGGTCGCTGATGTTGTGTGGTAACGACATCAAGCGGATCATCTCTGAATTCGCTCTGGTTTATGGAGCGGCAAACACGTTCACGCCGACCCGACCGCAGCGTTTCAAGACGATGGACGAGACGATCGATGTCTTCTCCAGCGACTATGGTGATATCTACATCAACATGGATCGCTACATGACTTCTTCGACTACTTTTGAATACCCGGTTGGCGCGTCGGCAGACACGACTGATACCCATGCTTCGTGTTTCTTCATCATCGAGCCGGATATGTATCACCGGACGGTGCTGCGTGGTTTGTCCCACGTTCCACTCGCGGTGACTGGCGATTCGACCGAAGGTTTCTGCGTTGCAGAAATGGGCTTGCAGTGTGACAACATCCGAGCAGGAATCGGTGGAACCGCAGCATCTGCATAGGAAGTAAATGATGAGATACCCCTACGACTGTAGCTCTTGTGAATTTGGATGGTTCATTGAGGCAAAGATGTCTGATGAGCGCCCAGATAATCCTGAGTGCCCCAGTTGTGGGGGTGTTGACACGTTTAGAGTTTGGCAGGGTCAGACTCCCATCGGTCTTGTGAAAGGTAATCGCAAGGGTGAAACACTCTTCGACCCGTCGAAGCCTGGGCGCAATCAGGCCGAGGGATACCGGACCCCGGCCCAGCAGGAGCAACACATGAAGAAGGTTGTTGCTGAAAAACGGGGGAGAGCAGAAGAGACTGCAAGAATTAGAAGTGGGTCCCGCCGAGAAGATGGCGAGATGAGTCATGTTGGATCTATTCCAGCGGAATTGTTTAGGTGTGTTCAGCGCACTACTGGAAACCGACACGTATGGCGAGATGAGGGTCGTGGTCTACTGAAGCGCCACGGACTTTTGTTCGAGAATTAGCATGGCACACAGTCCTCAAGTTAGAATCGCGGAAGACTTTGAAGATAACCTGCTGACGAATTGGACGAACGTCACCGGAAAGTTGATTGCCGTCACGGATGGTGTCGCACAGCGTTCATCGGGAACGCCAGCGATTGCTTGGCAGTCTGAGAATCCTCCGCAGTCCACCGAGCAGCACATCCAGGCGAACGTGGTTGTGACCACCTTTGGTGCTGGTCAATACATATCACTTCTTGCTCGCTTGGATTCCGATGTTACGGCAGCGTCTTACTCTCCAAAAGATGGGTATCAGATGCGCCTTATCTTTACGGCAACTGACAACTGCACCCTTGTTTTCCATCGGTATAACAAAGGCACGGGTGGTCAAGAGGACGCTTTGGCTACTGTCGATGTTTCTACAAGTATGCTGAAGGTGAGTTCCACCGAGCTTGGCGTGCTTCAAGAGATCCGATTCACAGTGACCAACGAGGAGAACGGGGTTCGTCTCCGTGGATTCGTCAACAACGACGATGACGAGAACCCGACGCTGAGTTATTTGGATCGTGGTGTAAACGTATCGCGATCATTCACCACCAAAGACGCTGGTTACTGGGGCATGACGATCAGCGCGGCTGGTCTGGGGGTGGATAGTTGGGATGCCCAAGACAAATACGTTGTTCCTCAAGAAGGAAAGCATGTTGGAAGGACGTTAGCCCAGTTGAGGACTTTGTTGTCAGACAGGATCTCTAGGGGCGGTAACAGGAACCTGACTGATGCTTACTTGGACACTCAACTGAATCTTGCTCAGAACGAAGTGATGACAAGCCTTGGAGATCTGGCGTTGTTCAACAAGCGTGAGGAGACAATGACTCTCACCTCGACCGATAGCGGAAAGACGTTTGAGCTTCCTACACGGGTTGAGACACTCATCGACATTCTGAGAAGTCCATCAAGAACGCCCGTAGACTGGTCGATGCTAAACATGAACCAGGAGAACACGGGGATCCGAGTCAGGATGTCTCAGAACATTGGTGGGGAATCGGTCTTTGTTCTCTACAAGATCGGCTGGCAGGACATGCTTTCAGACACGGATCGATGTGCGGTTCCAAGACAGTTTGACGAATCGGTCATCTTGTCGGCGGTGTTGCGAATCTCGGAACGTCAGGGCGACATGGCTTACTTTCAAACGATTGCCGCCATGAAGAGTGCCGCAGATACTAGAATGCGTGCTTACCTCAACAAACTGAAGCGAATGCAACATACTGCGGTTCAAGTCCGCGAGGTTAGGCATCCAGCAGTTCGCAATGGAAGATACGTGAGTAGTCCTTACGACCTAAGATAAAAGATGCCAAATGAATCGGTTGAATATAGCCTAAAGGGTGGTGCCCCAGTTTGGGGAGGGGTGTCGGATACTTCGGAGTTGACTCCTGGTGCAGGAATGTTCTCGACTCTTGAAGGATGTGTCATAGGACGAGACGGGACTGAAATTGAAAGGTTTCCTGGTTTTGCAAAAGCTGCAACACCAAGGCTTGCTGAATCGGCAGCGTGTGTCAGTAGATCTAACACAAAATACGCGCAGTTTGTTTCTCGCGGCTCAACACAAACTACAATCTATCTGGATGTTGAAAGAGGCGATCCAAATAGGCCGGGAGAAAGAAGTGTTGGTCATGGCCTAAAAGTAGACAGTTCCACAATCAAGGTCTACATTCACCTTCACTTGATGACAACTGGAGGATCCAGGACAGTAATTCACGGGGAATATGATGCAGTAGTAACTGGCACCACCGCGATCAGAGTTCAAAGCCTGGATTCTACGGGTTGGTCTTACTTAGAAGACGGTTCCAAGGTGTTTGTTCCAAGGTGCAATCGTGCCCATGCTTTGAAATGGGTTGATGGTTATCCGGTGATAATTGGGGAGTCATCATTTTACGCGCCAGAGTCTCACAGAAATTCCGTTGTAGAAAAGAAAGCAGTCGCCTCCTGGGTAGGTGAAGACTTGTTGGATTGGGAGGACAATGGGTTTTTGGGGGTGTCGTTTGATGGTCAGATCAATTATCCCACGATCAATACAAGGTGGGAATACTGGGGGAACCCGATCAATTCAGGTAACGGCCTAGACTACCTTCAATATGTTCCTGCATGGATTGTAAATGCTCCACCAATCTACAATCAGTATTTTGATTGTCCTCCACGGAGAAAAGTAAACGCCCATGTGTGCAATGGTGATTTGATTATTGCCGTTCCTGGTCATGGACATTGTTTGACAGCAACTATTCGTGGCAAGGGTGACCACGAATTGACTACAAAAGCTACTAGAGCATTAGGAACCCCGAAAGGTCAGTGGTCAAGGATAACGCAAGCTCCCGCATCAAGATCGCCTTCGGGTCCGTCAGGGTGGGACAAAGGTAACTACGTCACAATTTCCGTTGCATATAGGAATCTATTTACTGGTGAAGTAGGTCTTCCGAGTAAACCACATAAGTATACATTCACAACTACAACTACCGGCAACAAAGCCCTGCTTTTGGTTTATGTGGTAGACCCCAGATACGTCATGCCAGAGTGCTTTGGTATGTCTGCTATTATTTACACTACAGGGACTGATGGTAGTGAGTCATCGGGGTTTTATCCGGTTGCAGAAATCGCAGACTTCGGAACCGGAACAACAGGAATCAACGGAACGGTTGGAAGAGTAGTTTTAGACAAAGAGACTGTTGATAACACTTCTTGGAAATCGTATCCAAGATATCCAGTGATAGAACAAATGCCGACTGGCGCTTCTAGTGCAGTCACGGTCAGGGGGGTGACTTGGTATGGGGGTGACGTAAGTTCAACTGGTCCTTTGAACTTTGAGAAAATTGAAACTCTAATCCAATACGGATCATCAACTCTTCTCGATGATGATGATTCTTATGTGATGGTTAGGGCTGAGACAGGTTTCTACAACAAGCAGATTCCTCCTCAGTGGGGCCGATGGTCAGGGGGATTTAGATTGTCCTCTGGATACCAAGGCTCAACGGCTCGTCTTAGGACAGACCCAAACCCAAATTCCAGTGGAAGCAAGATTCGTTTGGTCGAATCTATTACAGATCCATTTGCAGTGGCTTTCCCAAACTCTCATCACAAGACACTAAATCAGTGGTGGAGATTTGAAGATGGTAAATACAACAACCGAAAGTCCATAACGTCTGCGCAACCGATGGAGCTAGAGATGAATGTTGGACAAGTCCTGCATTCAGAAGCTGGTCATCCAGGTATTACGCCTTCTATCAATAGGTCTTTGTTTGATAGTGTTAGTGGCACCGATGTAAGGGGAATGGCTCGTTCATCTCAATCGGTAATTGTATGCACGGAAAGCGAAACGTATTCGATTTCCTGGGGTAGGTCGCCTCTTGGCGCACCAGCATCAGTCGTATCCGATGCTCATGGGTCTTGTTCTCCAAATGCAATGGTCGAAATTCTTGACGGGGTTGCGTGGCTATCGCGAGAGGGTCCCGTCATTTTGATGCGTGGGTCTTCCCCGGAATTTATTGGATCTAAAATCAAAGGTATTTGGGATACCCTAGTGTCGGATAGTCGCCACATGATGTGGAACGCGGTTGGAGTTCACGACCCTGATAATTCTTTGGTGATGTGGGCTGTAAGAACTAACTCAGATAAAAAATCTGATGGATCGGTAGAGACTGGGCCAACGTCAAATTGGACTAGGCACGATGTTGACGATCGTCTCAGCACAGAAACAAATGATCTGATTATATCTTTCAACTATAAGACGGGTTCATTTTCTACCCATCAAATGCCTACTGGTAATGACATTGTAGATCTGGAAAGAATGCCAGATGCTGATGGAAATTGGAGGATATTTGCACTTGAAGAAGACAACAACATATACCAGATGGACTCCCGGTTCGTGGATCATGCGTCGGGTACTACTTCCCACACTGCATCCTCAGCGGCTGCAACTGGATCCGCATCCTTTAGCTCAAGCTCAATCACCTCGGCCCTCATTTCCGAAAACACTTATATGTTCATCAGGTCTTCGACGGGGGACCTTGAATGGTGGGGCAAAGCGGCAGCGAATTCAGGTAGCGGAAGCGTCACTCTAAATCCAACGGCAGCAAATAGTGCGGCTGTTTGGACCTCTAGTTCGGTGCTTGAATCCAACGCTACACTAATGACGTTAGTAACGCCGTTTTCCTCTTTTGGTGTAGATCGAAGTTCTGTTTCTGAAGTGAAGATCATCCATGATGTTGAAAATGGTGCCAGCGACTACGCCTATGCTAGGGCTTCAGTGATCGAGGAAGATGGCACAAGTTACTACGTTGGCGGTGGTAGTCTTTCAAAAGATCAATGGGGCACTCGACTAACTGACTACCGGACAGTGTTTGAGACTGGTATTGGTCAGCACGAACACGCTCAACTAAAGTTAGAAATCATCAGTAACTGCCATGTCAAAGTGAAAGACATTATCCTTGAGGTTCAAAGGCTGGGATGAGTTACGTGGAAAGCAGAAATCTATCTTCGTTGGGGACCAATCTAGGGGCGGGAACTCCAAAGGTAGATTGGATGTTGGGATCCTCTATGGGTCGTGAAATCAAAGCAATCATTTTCACTATTGATAGCACTTTGGATTCTATGGATCTTGATTGGAGGCTTATCCATCCAGAAACAAACGACAAACAAGAAAGGATCTTGCTAGAAGGAAACATCGACTCAATGACATCTGGTGAGCCATTCAAGCATTTAGTAAAATCTGGGACACTTGGATATCACGAACCTCTTATCTTGAGGTTTTTGAAACAAAAAAATGATGCGTTTAGTGCCAGCGCAAGGGCAGTATCTGAAATGCTGGTTTCGATCGAATACGAAAATGGTTTAGAAGAGGTAATGATCTGATGTATGGAGGATATTCAAATCCGTTTAGCGGTCCAAACCCCCGTGGTTACGATAGAAGAGGGGAAGAAAGAGGAAACCGTAATGAAGGCACTTTCGGTTACCAAAGGCAGTATCAAAATCCAGGAGGCAATACAAACCTATGGAGAAGGCAATACCAAGATTGGGGGCAGCAGGGATACCAGCAAGATTACGATATCTGGAGGTCACAGCAGGGAGCTTCTCAATACTATGACCAGAATCTGGACGAGTTTGGTTACTCGGACATGCTTCCCGATTCGTTTTATGCTCTAACGGCACAGCATCGCGCTGACGCGCAAGCGGCCCGACGCAATGACATGCTGGCTCAACAAGCTGGCAACTTGCAACGAGAAGGGCTTGGTAATCTTCAGACGTATCGCCCTGGTGGTGCTTCTGCAATGACAAGCGGTTACTACAGCAATATGTCTAATATCACTATGGATAGAAGACAAGAAGCCCCTGATTTGCTTGGAAGGTATAGGGAAAAGGTTCAGGCTGACGCAAAGAAGGAAGCAAAAAGTGCCCAGACTAAGCAACTCGCGGTTGCTGCGGGCGGTGCGCTTTTGACGGCTGCTACTGCCGGTATGGCGGCTCCTGTTGTTGCTCCTGCTGTTGCTGGTGCAGGAGCGGGTGCAGCGGGTGCGGGTGCAGCGGGTGCTGCGGGAGCGGGTGCAGCGGGTGCTGCGGGAGCGGGTGCAGCGGGTGCCGCAGGAACGGGTGCAGTTGTTGGAATGGGCGCTCCTGGGGGCGTTGGTGGTTTAGCCTATACCACCGCAGGAAGTGCGTCAGGAGGTGCCGGATCCGGTGGAGTCTATCAAGCTGGAGCAAGTGCCGTAGAGGCTGCTGGATCCGGTGCCGCTGGAGGTGCCGCTGGAGGTGCCGCAGGAGGTGCCGCAGGAGGTGCTGCTGGAGGTGCCGCTGGAGGTGCTGCTGCTGAAGCCGGGAGTGGTTTGATGGCAAGACAGGCTGCCGAGGCCCTTATGGCTGGAGCGATAAGCCAAACTAAATGGAACACAGGAGGTGCTGGAGGTCACATGCCCCATACTTCTTGGGAAAACGCTAGTTTAGATAGTGCGTCGAATCAAATGCGCCATGCTGCTGATTGGCGAAACAACATAGGCCAGTCTTACGATCTAGTTTCTTCAAGTCAAATTGGACTAGATCATTCAAGAGGTCCTCAATACGAGCATATGTATAATGTTTTTGAGGGTGCGCCTACTGGTGAAAGAATGTCTGCAATGAGAGATGAGGAAGCTCGGTCCTATTACCCCGATCCAACTCATCAAGCTATGAATAGAATTAGGAGATAGAAATGCCAGCACCAAAATCAGATTGGATCGCAAAGTCGCAGCAGATGATGTACCCGATTGAGATGCAAGCAATTGGCATGAGCAATCAAGCAAATGCACAAATGGCTGCTAACATTGAAAGGACGGGTCAGGCGATGACTGAGATCCAGACGAAGAAACAAGCGTTTGAGCAGCAATATCAAAGGACTCTTCAAATTCAGCAAGCTGAACAAAACAAGATGTCTTTGCAGCAAGCGCAATTACTTCAAGAGTCTCAGAAGATTGCTTTAGCAGAGCAAAAGCATGTGTTTGAACAGAGAACACAAAAGACTAAAGAGCATCGAAGTCTTTTTGGAAGTGTATCCCGCGATGATGACGGCAACATCCAAGTTTTGATGCCTGGATCTGATGAAGATTCTTTCTCTCGTAGGACTTACAAACCTGGACCTGATGGTCGCTTATCAGACAGAGATTATACAGATCTTCAAAGAACAAGGGCCTTGTTTCAAAAGGCTCCAAGTTCCATGGATCGAAATACCGAGGCTTTGAGGGCGGGTCGGTTGCAACAGCAACAGCGAGACGTAAAAGAATCAGACATCAAACTTTTGAAACGTGAACTCGATGAAATCAAAGAGCGACACGACTCTGCAAAGGAGAAGTTTGAGGGATTCGAGATTGATAAAAGAGGTTGGGGAGAAATAAATGAAGTATTCAGAGGCGAACCCGATACATGGAAAAAAGCACTAGAGGCTAATGCGGGACGGTGGCAACTCACAGGAAGAGTAGATGCAATCATAGAAGCCTATGAAGAAATGACTCAAGCCAAGAAGGAAGGAACCGCAAAACTTGCTGAATGGAAGGGCCGCGTCGGTGACGTAGTTGGAGGTAGATAATGGCCTCTAAAAAAAAAATACCCGGCTCTGATCAGGATCCACCACCAGTAACTCCTCCGACTGAATCGAAAGAGGATCTTTCACAGCATTGGAAGACTCCCGCGAAGACTGTTGATGTCCCAGGTGCGGGGACTCAGGAAAAGTTTACAAGCCAAGTAATCCAGGAGGAGGAGGCTGAAAAGCGCAGAGCCTACAACAAGCTATACTACGGGGTAGACAAATCAGATTATAAGCCTTCGTGGCAGGAAGAATTGGGCGCTCTTGGCAAGGACGCGGATCGCCTTGCATACGAGTTCTTCGATGAGTTAGTAAAGCCGACTGCGAATCTGGTTACTGGTTCTGACAACCTGATCAGGTCTGCTGTTGACTGGGGGATCAAAAACTACGACACCTGGGGTCTATCTCCACAATGGTTGAGGGATGCCGCGAGGTATCGCCGCCCGGAGATGAAGGATGCTGCGGCTCGACTGTATGCTTGGGGTCATGCGGCTGTAGAGGGGGACATCTCACCGGAAAACCTGAATAGGTTCCGTGAACAAAAAAACGAGGAGATCGCTAGGGATGATCTGCTTCGTAAAAATTTGGGATCTGGGTGGGAGTTTGCGAGGGATGTCATGGGAGAGGGTGGGCATCTCGTTGGCTTCATCTTTGGGGGTCCTCTGAAAGCAGCGAGTATGATTGGCGAGGGTGTTGGTTTTGCTGGCGCGAAGATCATTGGTAAGCAATCACATAACCTTGCCCGAGCCTTGAAAATACCTGAAGAGGTAATACAGCAAGCTGCGTCGAAGGGGCATTTATCAACGCTTATCTTGCAACGTGCGGCTGAGTCAAAGAAGTGGGCTTCAGCAATGAGGAAGCCAATTGAATTACTAGCGAAGAAGGACCCAAAGTTTGCCGACACTGCTATAGGTGTTGGTCAGCATGTCCTGAAAACAATGGCTGGGTTTGGAATTGTGGGGGGCGCTTCTGCATACGTCGCTCAACTCGATAAGGAAGGAAATCCTATCCTAGATGAGGAGGGTAAGCCCGTGATGGGCATCGCTCAACTCGATGAGGAAGGAAATAATGTCCTAGATGAAGATGGTCGGCCCGTGATTCAGGATCCTTTGACGGTTGGGACCATGACATCGCTAATGACTCCATTTATGTTGATGGCGGGCAAATTAGGGGGGATTAGTAGACAGGCCCTTCTAAACAAAAACTGGGCAGACCTTCCGGCTAGAACTGCCGGTGGTTTTATTGAGGGTCTTGGGTTCTCGGCTCTCGATTACGAGAACTGGTTTGACGGAGCTAAGGCTTTTGTTGAGGGGGATTGGGATAGGTTCTTCAAGGCTGTTCGGAACGCTGCGGTGACTGCGACTGCATTTGGAGGGTTGAAGGCCCTTGTTCCAAGTGCTACAGCCTCAAACCGGCGGGATAACGCGAGCAAGTTTTCAGAAGAAGGAGTTATTGACAACAGAACTCCAGGCATCAAAGAGTTGGATTCTCTGACCGAATCTGGATGGAAATCTAAAACGAGTGAAGACAAGTTTGGAACAGTAAAATCGGTCACGTTCACGGCAGAGGGTCGCGGCAAGTTCACGTTGACCGCAGATGGCGATTTGACATTAGGACGATCTTTGGCATCGGACCTGGGAGTTGAACAGAGGACATACCGATTTGATGAGGTTCCCAAGATCCTCAAAAAGATCCACGACATGACCCAGATTTCTGCTCTTGACCGATCCATTATGGATCTAGGTAGAGGATGGGAAGACGTTGGTGATGGCACATGGTTCCATGGCGAGATGGGTTATTGGACTCATCGAAATGGCAAAAACTTTGTCAAACCAATTGGGGCTAATAAGTGGAAACAAACTGATGAACACCCAGAACTTCTACCTGTTGTAGAGGGTCAGAAAGGTCCAGGGTCTACCTATCTTGGTGAGATCATGGAGCAAGGTAACGGCTATGGTCTTGATGTTTTGTCAAAGTGGAGCATCGAAACGATTGCTCTTGAAAAGGATTCCCTTGATCAGGTCAAACTCGCAAAGATTTTAGAATCTCTGGCTAGAGTTGAACCAGCGGAACATCCAATCGGGTCCGACTTGATTGATTTTTTGGCTAACCCAGAGACTGCTCAAATGTTTGTTGATCGGGATAGTCCCGAATTCAGGTCAGCAGTGA
>Ga0209756_1002068_pt1 | contig 17750 bp, 16 predicted proteins | sample ETNvirenome_6_85_FD_184071 | JGI IMG/M metagenome (GOLD analysis project Ga0209756, IMG submission 184071) | Marine viral communities from the Pacific Ocean - ETNP_6_85 (SPAdes) (version 3) | ecosystem: Environmental > Aquatic > Marine > Oceanic | place: Pacific Ocean | collected 2013-06-19
TACAGAATTTTTTTTATCTACGACGGTGATGGCGTCGTTTATGTTTTCGTGTGTTTCTTGTGTTTCGTCTTTTTACGCGATGGACACGTTTTCTTGATTTGCGCGATTTTTTAGATTTATTTGTTCGGCGACGTTTCTTATTTGTTTTGCGTTTTTTATATCCACCTTTTTTAAGATTTGCTAACCTCTCTTCAAGTGTTAATTCTCTTTCATCTCCATCTCCGCCTCCACTTCCATCTCCACTTTTAATTTGAGCAAGTTTGGCTTGTAGTTCTTTTGCCTTATCATCGCACGTTATTTGTTCACTTTTAATCCAGTTAAAAGTGTTTATTAAATGTAATACATTTTTTATTCTGTGACCATACTGTTCTATTTTTTTAGATTTTATAGGAGTTATTTTAAATTTACCAGGACTTACATTGCCTATAATGGTACCAGTTATGCTATCTTTGGGGGATGATTCATATGACATCTTTGTAAGATTACATATGGGTATTTGCACCCAGCCTCCGTAATCTAATCGTATAAATATTATAAAACTTTTATCAGGTTTGCCTTTTGTGATATGAACCTTGATTTCTGCTGTGTGCTCTCCACCAAAACCAACTGTTTTCCATTCTGGAAGAGTAACAGTAGCAAAATTAATAGTTGTTTGTTCCACGCCAGCTGCTGCCATTATATAATATATGTGTATATTATATATTTTTCAATGAATAAAGAAATTTTTGTAAATTGTCCTCATTGCAACAATCCAATATTAATTCTTCAAAAAGATATAAATTGCGCTATATTTCGCCATGGGATATATAAAACATCCGGACAACAAATAAATCCACACGAAAAAAAAGAAATCTGTGATAGGTTAAAGAGAGAAGAATTGATATATGGTTGTGGAAAACCATTTCGCCTAGTTCTAAAAAATAATACTTACGAAACAATTATATGCGATTATATTTGAGGTAATATATCAAGAAATTCTCTCTGTAATTCATTTGGAATTTCCCTAAAATCTATCAAAAGTTTGTTTAAATTATATTTTTTTCGTATTTCTACATCAGTTGAAAGTTTGTTTTGTAATAACGAGGGATTTTCAATATATTTACTCGCGGTTTTGGGACCGCATTTTTTCAATATTGCTGGTATATTATCCGATTTATCACCCATAATAATTTTACATAGCAAATCCTTTTCACAACAACCAAACGAATTTTTTGCGGTATTAACTGATTTATATTTACAATTCATAACACGCACATTCGGTTGTATCAATTGTAAATAATCTGTATCGCTTGTAATAATAGTAATATGTGTATCATTGTTAAGATCTGTAGGTTGCTTATTAAGTAAGTATTTTGTCGTTAAAGCTATACAATCATCGGCTTCTAATTGCGGATGTTTAACGCAATAATGACACCCTGCCTGTGTAAATAACTCTTCTTCATATACTATTTTGAAGAATTCACCTGGGTGTATATCGTCAGTATCAGTATAAGAAACTCTTGTTTGTTTATATTCTGGATAAATTTTCCGTCTCCATATATTCTCTCTTTTACAATCTTTTCCAACTATTATAATTGGATTATCAATATCTAATTTTTTGGGAATCTCTTGTATTTTTTTGATTACTATAGAACGGAATTTATCTACAAATTCGGTATTTTCGTGTGCCTTACCAATAGGTTCATCTTTATGACTTAATTTCCACCAGTTAAGAAGTGCAAAGAACCGATAGAATATAAAATAACTTCCGTCGATTAGTATATAGTTCATTATTATGTATTAGATGTTTGTATCTAATATATTTTGAAGGAGAGAAGGTCAATTTTATGAGTAAATAAATATTTGATCATAAAATATAATAAATACTTTGTATATAATTATATTACAAATGAATAATATAATACCACATAGTAAAATTTATACAAAAAAAGGTGATAAGGGTATGACATCATTATATAATGGTCGTAGAGAGAAGAAAAACAGCTGCGTGTTTATGGGGTGTGGAGAGGTAGATGAATTAAATAGTTCGATTGGATTAGCAATTGAATATTGTAAGCGTGATAAAATACCACAAGAAATACTTAATATTTTATATGAAATTCAGGTATATTTATTTGATGTTGGGGCGGTTATTGCAACCCCTATAACAAGTTCATCCAAATCTCATTTAGAACGAGTAAAATTTGATGTTAATATAATATCTAAAATAGAAAAATATATAGATACGTATGATGCTAAATTAAAACCATTGCAACATTTTATATTACCTTCTGGAGGATTAGTAGGAGCGCAATTACATATATGTCGAACGATTTGTAGAAAAGCAGAACGATTGTTAATTGTATTATTAGATTCTGGAAATTTACCTTCTTGTATAATACAATTTATGAATAGATTGAGCGATTTATTATTTGTTTTGGCTCGTTATACAGCAATGATTAGAGGTCACGAGGAGAGAATTTATAGTAAAATATATGTGTAACAAAAATTTTTTAACAAACTTTATACTCTTGTACTAATGCTAATACTTCTGGATCTTTTTTAATAGTTAATAGTTTTTCTAAAATAGTTACTCCTAGTGCTATGTTTGATCCTGTACCTGTATCTATTAATGTTATAGCATCATTATATTGTTGATCGTAACTGCGTTGTGTAGGTGAACATGTAGTAGTAGTATTTTTTAATTTTAAATATTGTATATAATTTACATAGGTATTACGTTTGCTCATATTTATAATATAAATATATAATATTTTGTTTTCAAAATGGGTATATGAAATATAATTATAATGCACAAACAGGTGCTAAAAAATTGCTTATACAATTTTCTAAATCATATGTATTATGTATTATGCTATTAACGTCTGTAATAGTAACATTATATGAATGGAGATATACTATGGTTTTATACAAAACTACATATGTTAGACTATTAAAAACTGTATTTATAATACAACTAAGTGTAATCATTATAATACAAATTTTAAATATAATAAGTTGCTTATTATTAGACGAATGGTGTGTTTCATCTACTAATAATTCTGCATTTAACATCATATAATATATTTTATGAATGTGATTTTAGATGATTATATTTAATATATATATATATATATTAAAATGAGTAAAGTTATTTTACATCATCCTAATCTTCCAAATGCAGGAATATTTTTAAAAGCATTGAATGACCAAACTATTTCATTAAGTTGTGCTCAAAATACAACACACGATGACGTATTAAATGTAATTGGAATAATAGGATCATCTAATTTAACCCATTTAGCATTTGTTTATCATTATCCAGGTTATAATGAAGTCCCTTTTTTTCCTGATGATTATTCATTAATTGATGATGAACCTTACACGCAAAAATATATTTTTTTTCCTGATAATTTAGTTGAATTATTTAAAAAAATTAATGAATTAACGAATGAACCATTGATTGTTGATTTATTAACTTGTTCCTTGAATAATCCTGAATTTAAAACTTGTGTTGAACAAGTTGAAAACGACTTGGGAATTAATATTCGTTATTCACTTGATCAAACAGGAAATGAACCCGAAGGAAATTGGGTACTTGAAAGTGATGGAACTGATGTAAAAGATGTATATTTTACAGATAAAATAAATGATTGGAATGATACTTTATCTAATATTATTGATTTTATAAATGAAGATGGAAATGTTCCTGCTGATGGAACATTATTAGATTCTTTTAAAATGTATACTTCTTATGTGGATTTTACTAATGATACAAATTCGATTACACCTATAAGGGTTACATATAATAGTAATGGTGGTAAAACATATACACTAGAATTTACTAATACCATTGATACTGATATACTTACTTGGGGATGGGTGAGATTGCGAAAAGATGGTATTAATAATGTAACAACTGCTCCTAGTGACTCACAACAATATAATTTTGTGTTAGGTGCAAATGATATATTTGATGGAAATTCAAAAACAATAAGATATAGAAGGGGTGATAACATTGGATGGACTATAGAATCTCCTTATACAGGATGGGACGCGACTTCTGGAGCAGGGGAAACCGGGAATTATAGTACAAGAATATATGTATGGGGATTATTTACATTTCCTAATACTGGAATAAATGCTTCTAATCGTGCAATTGTTAAAAATTTATCTGTTGATCACGGGCGAGGTATACATAATGGCGCAGGAGGGTTAGTACAAAAACGACAAGATTTTTTTGAATTATATAATTGTTCTTCTAGTTGTAATTTTGTAAATTCAAATGGTGGAGGATTGGCAGGAGAGTGGTGTGGAAGAGCTGCCAATGGTAATGGAGCATCAGGAATCGCTGGAGATATATTAATTAATAAATGTACTTACTCTGGAGTAATGAATAAAGCTTCTTGTGGAGGATTTTTGGGTAAAGGAGCAGGAGGGTATGCAAGTAATTCTAAAATATTAGTTATAAATTCATCTTTTGAAGGAAGAATGGGAAATATATCATATGGGGGAGCAATATTTGGAACTCATCTAATGAGCGGTGAAGCTCCCACATATATTAATCGATTATGTGTAATATCCAATTGTAATATTAAATTTATTCATAATAACGCTAATATCGCTTCAAGATTTAATGGTTTAATTGGTGAATATGCTGGCAATAGTGCTGCAATTGTAATTACTAATATTGCTTTTGAAATGGAATGGACTTACCAAATGAGTGGTTCTTTTAGTGCTTCTGCATTACGAAATATAATAATTTCTAATAGTTATTCTAATTTAATAACTTCTGATACTACTAATCGTAATGAAGATATTCCATTATTTGCTGCTAATTCTGTATCAAACTCTGCATATATATTAAATACATATTCAAATCAACTTAGTGAGCAGAATAATGGTGGATTAAATGCTGATGGAACTAAAAAAGTTTGTGGAGATTATGATATATTGGATACTAATCTTAATAAATCAACTATGTTAAATTCTTATGAATCCATAAATAATTTTACTATGTCTGGGTCTGGATATACTTGGAATATAACAAGTTCTTCATCCGCATTTACAAGTGACTCTCCTAATTTTCCAACAGTTGATCTAAACGCAATTATTACAGCATCATTAGTAAATACAACCGTTTCGGTAAATATTATTCCGGGAACAGGTGGTGGAGGTGAAGGTGACGACAATAATCCTCCAGTTGCACATGATATCGATATATCTGGTAACGAAGATGTACCAATAACAATAGATTTATCATGGTCTGACGTGGAAATAATAGATGTGAAAGATTTGTCTTTTGTAATATTTACCGACCTTCCTGCAAATACTGGTACATTAACAGAACCGAGTGGAAACCAAGTAACATACACACCAAATGCAGAATTCACTGGTGACGCAAGTTTTTCATATTATATGTTTGAAACAGAAAACGTTGATATATCATCAAATATAGCAACAGTAAACATACAGGTGCTTCAAGTGAATAATCCTCCAGTTGCACATGATATCGATGTCTCTGGTATCGAAGATGTACCAATAATAATAGATTTATCATGGTCTGACGTGGAAATAATAGATGTGAATGATTTGTCTTTTGTAATAGTTTCTAATAGTGGACCTTCGTATGGAACCCTACAAGGACTGAGTGGAAACCAAGTAACATACATACCAGCACAAGATTTCAATGGTGACGTAAGTTTTTCATATTATATGTTTGAAACAGAAAACGATGACATATCATCAAATATAGCAACAGTAAACATACAGGTGCTTTCAGTGAATGATTCTCCAGTTGCACATGACATCAGTGTATCTGGTAACGAAGATGTACCAATAACAATAGATTTATCATGGTCTGACGTGGAAATAATAGATGTGAAAGATTTGTCTTTTGTAATATTTACCGACCTTCCTGCAAATACTGGTACATTAACAGAACCGAGTGGAAACCAAGTAACATACATACCAGCACAAGATTTCAATGGTGACGTAAGTTTTTCATATTATATGTTTGAAACAGAAAACGTTGATATATCATCAAATATAGCAACAGTAAACATACATGTGCTTTATACAGAAGAAACCGAAGCAATTAATGCTGGTGTACCGGTAGATTATGTTACAACTATAACCGCTACTAGTATTGCATCAGATGGCGAGACAATTGCCATTCCTGCAACAAGTATTAGTTCCGGATCTGCGGGTCCTAATAGAAGATTAAGACGTGTTGCTGTAACAAAACTTTTATTTGCAGCAAATCCGTTAATTGCAAAATTTATATTACCACGAACAAGTTTAGCGTTAAGTGAATCATATTCTCAAAAACCAAAGGTAAAAGTATTTAAACCCAATGAAACAATAGTCATTGGTACTGATATGGATGTATATACATCATGGTATTGTCCTTTTGGACATGGGGAACATGTGAATATTATCCCAACAACAGGAGACGAATTTATAATTTCAAAATCAAATCTTGTATATACTATTGCTGGAACAACCCTATCTGTAACAGAAGTTGTATCCTCAGAATTAGGTGTAGTCAATGGTAGTCTTACAGGTTTTGTAGATGGTGATACTTGTACTGTAAATGGGGAACCAGTAGTATTTGGTAGTGTAGCTAGTGGCATAAGTGGATCTGTAACAGCATATAATATATCAACCACATGTGTATATGATAGTTCAATAAATGGAATAGACTTTAGTTTTAGTTCGATGAATGATATAATTTCTGTTGATATTAGTGGTTCAGCCATATTTGGAACAGCCAGTATAAATTATGATTCTGATTTTTCTTTTAACTATATACGAGATCCGGATAGTGGATTAGCTCAAGATACATTTACATATTACGGAATTGATGTAAGTGATAATATTACAAATACTGCCGATGTTACAATAGATATATCAATGATTAATTATAAACCAGATGTTTTAACCCTTATTGATATAATTGATGTAACCGAAACAACAAATATATTGTTAGTTAAAACAGATGACGATGATATTAGTGGCAATGAACGACCTACATACTTAATATATAGATTAATAGATCCCTCAGGATCCATAGATGTTATATCGTATGATGGTTCATATGGATCAGTTTCTATTACAGATATGTTATTTAGTAATTCATCAGATCAACAACAACAAATAACATATACTTCAACAAGTGTTGGAGAAGAAGTTATAAAATTACATATATGGAGATTAGAAGGTGCAATTGATACTAGTGGAGCATCAGTCGCAGCAAATTGTGACATATCATCTTCTATTCTAACTATTACAATAAATTTAGAAGACGTTCCTCGGGTGAAATTTCAATATGAAGATTATGCTGATTATCAACTAAGAGGATTATCAGATAAACGGTATAAATTGGCATTTGATAAATATTATGAATATATAAATTCTTCTGGTACACCAGAACAACAAGCTACAATAATGCTGGATGGTTTATATGCTGCACAAGGATCATTAAAATCATATAAATACAACCAACTAGCTAAAAAAATATTTCAATTATTGGTTATTAAAGCTATTCCCATACGAGACAATTTATCCGCGTTAGATGAGTTCTTAAAAAGTTTATAATTCGCAAATACAATATTATATATGTCTCTCCCTATGCGGATAATATGTTGATAATTTCAATATATTATTCATTATGCTGTTCATTATGCTGTTCATTATGCTATTTTTATGTGTAATAGAAATCTTATAATTTAATATTTGTAGTATCATCGTTTTGTTGTAATTCTTTTTCCTTTTTTTCACTTTGTTCTTTATCAAATGCTTTTGTTCTAATATTATCACCTTCAAATAATTCCTTTCGTATATTCGCACCATCTACCACTTCTTTTGATGCTAATGTTGTTTCTATGGTACTCATATTAGCAACACCAATCAAATCTCCATCTGGAGTAATATTTTGTGTTAATTTATTGCCACTTTCTTTAGCAAGTTTTATATTTTCTGCAATTGCTGCTCGTTTTTTTTCTTTGACACGTTCTTCAAATTCTTGTTTTGCCTTATCTTCATTTTTGATTTTTTCACTCATTAATTTATTAAGTTCTTCTTCTAAATACTCTACTCGTCCTGTTTTATATGCTTTAGGTTCCCACGGTATCCATGTTCCTACTGGACCAACATATATATCATGATTAGGGTCTACTTCACGAAGCATTTTACAGCGTAATTCTGCTTCTTCTTGAGTTGGAAAATTCCCACGAATTTTCAAACCTCTGGTATTTGTTTTAAAATTGTAGATTTCACTAAATTCTTTTTCTAATGTATCTTCTTGCTCATCTAAAAAATTTTTATAGTCATCTTCTATTGTTGTATCTATGAGATTATCTTTTTCACTTTTAGAAAATTCTTGAAAATCACTAGATACTTTATCAAAATCTAAATTATATTTATAACTTACAAAATTTAAAAATTGCATAAATTTTTTCATAGATTTTTCAAAATCAAAATGCTTTAGGAAATGTTCAAACATAAATAGCTCTTTTTTTTTTAAAATATTTCCTGGAGATATAAATGAAATACAGGCAAATTTTTGTCCAGCAATAGCTTTATCTTCTTCTAATAAATCTACATATTTAGAGTTAATTGATCCATCTGAATTTAATTTTCTATCAAAATTTACAGATTCGGTAGTCATTATATGTATGTATGTATAGTTTATTTTAAGTATTTTAACGAACCATATATATTTTTTTCTAATGTTAAAGTATATAATGTTTGGTAAATTAGGTCAATTCTTAGACTTGGGTGAATTAGTTCGCCGTGCTGTAAAATACTTAGTTGAAGGTTTAATGGTTGCTCTTGCTGCCTACGCCATCCCTAAACGTTCTTTAAATTTAGATGAAGTTGCTCTTATTGCATTAACTGCTGCTGCTACATTCTCCATTCTTGATACTTACTTACCCTCCATGGGTGTTAGCGCACGATCTGGTGCTGGTTTCGGTATTGGTGCTAACCTTGTAGGATTTCCCCGCATGTAAATTAATCAATAAATAATTTTAATCAATATAATTTCAATCAATAAATAATATTTTATAAATTATTTATTGAAATATTTTATTTTTACCACAATATATAATAATGGAATTAAATTCTTTAAAACGAATTACATGGAGTGAACAATTAGAAGCATATTTCAAAACAACTGGTGAAAAAGCATATGGATATGGATTACTACATAAACAATGTGAAAAATTATATACATTTCGTACAACTATAATAGATTTACCTGTAATTATATTATCTACTATATGCGGAACTTTATCAATAGGTAATGCGTCTTTATTTGGAACAGAAAATGAAAAAGTAGCCAGTATGGCTATTGGTGGGTTATCATTATGTGTGGGGGTTATTAATACTATAGGTTCATATTTTAGTTGGGCTAAAAGAGCAGAAGCACATAAAATTTCCTCTATTGAATATCAAAAATTATTTAGATTTTTATCTGTTGAACTAACGTTACCAAGAGATGAAAGGATGGCTTGTAAAGATTTATTGAAAACAGTAAGAGAAACATATGAACGTCTACAAGAAATCGCACCATTAATTCCTCAAAAAGTATTAATTGAATTTAGAAAAAAATACAAAAAATATTCTAATATTGCAAAACCAAGTGAAATAAATGGTTTAGAAAGCATTATGATACATCCATTATTTGATGGTATTAATAATGAACTTAATAAACTTAATAAACATAACAAAAATGATTTGAAATATAATAGTCTTACTACACACTCTACTCTTAACACTTCTCATGATGTTATTACGCCTCCTAATACGTTTACGCCTCCTAATACATCTCTAAAAATCTCTATACCTCCTGATACTTATACACCTCCTAATACATATCTTAATACATCTCCTAATACATATCTAGGTGTTACTACCCCTCCTACAAAAAAAACAAACCAAGTTGTTGCAGATATATTAAAAAAAACTATTGATAATGTCGTATTAGAAATAGTTCCAAGTTCAAATAAACCAGATAATACACCATCTACACCTTCTACACCTTCTAAATCCTAATAATCTACGGAGTAGGTATAAATTCCCAATTTAATTCGGCACATATTTTTTTCCAAATTTCATCTTGCTCCATACGTTTAATTGGATCTTTTAACATATAAAAATGTTTGAGATACTGGTCTTTACCAAGTAATTCACACATTTTAAATAACACATAATAATAATTTAAAAAATTAACGCGTTGATTTGGGCAATATTTGGCATAAGGTTTTTGAATTTCCAGAAATAAATTACATAATGTTGTTTCCAATTCAACATTCATTGTTGGCGGTTTAATTCCAAGTTTATCTTTAATAAAAGGAATGTGTTCATAATATTTATTATATCCTAAATTCTTCAATATATGTTTTGTTTTATCATTTGTTAATTGATCTAACGTAATTCTTTCTTTTTTTATTTGTTTTTTTATATTTTCTATTATTGCTTCATCAATTAAAGTAGACTCTTTTGCTTGAAATTGTGCCAAAATTTCTCTAAAATGATTAATGCGTTTATATGCATAAAAACATATTTCTTTTGGTGGTTCTTTATACGAAGGTTTTTCATGTTCAACTAAAAATGATGTCTGAGTACTACATTTATTACATACTAATACCCCTTCATAATCTATTGGAATTAATTCACCTTCACATTTATGACAATAATCATGATTTTCTATATAATCATTTATATCTAGAAATTGTTCATCTACATTTACCAAGTATTTTTTTACATTGTTTATTTGTAAATCGCTATTTATATTTTTGTTTTTATTATTTTTAAAAAAATTATTTAGCAAGGTTTTTTTATTTGTATTCTTACTAATATTTTTTTTATTTTCAAAATATTCAAAAATATATTTTGAATTATTGAGAAAATATTTTTTTTTCCTCTTTCTTATTTTGCTTATTTGTTTCTTTAAATTTTTTATATTATCAATGAATTCTAATTTTTCATCGATAGATACATATTCTTCATTTTTGATTTTAGCTATTAATTTTTGCCTTTCTTGTTGTAGTGTAGGAATTGTTTTAATATTATTATTAAATGTATTTAACAATTCATGATGCTTACTATCAACAGTAATTGTTGATTTCTTATCAACAATTATTGTTTTTGTTGTTTTCGGTTTAAATTTAGGCATTATAATTACTATATAATATTATTTTTAATTTAAAAATAAGTAAAGTTCTTTTATTTATTATACATTTATTTATTAAATGAATATTGGGACAGATATTTCCAAAAATGATGCAATGAATATCTCAACACATTCCAATAAATATATAACTGATCACAACCTTATCATTAATTTTGAACATAAAGATATAAAAAAAATGATATTTATTTTTAATGCTTTAGAAAATGGTTGGATAATTAAAAAACAAAAGGATTGTTATATTTTTAAAAAAAAACACGAAGGTAAAAAAGAAATATTTAATGACAATTATTTATCTAGATTTGTGGAAGAAAGTTGTAACTTTAAAAAAAAATAAAACAATTTATCTAGCAATTTTTGATATAATAGTGTTTATATCAAAAATTTTTTTCTTTAGCAATATTATAATATGGCTGGTGGTTTAATGCAACTCGTCGCTTATGGCGCGCAAGATGTTTATCTTACAGGAAACCCTCAAATCACTTTCTGGAAAGTGACTTACCGCAGACACACTAACTTCGCAATGGAATCTATTGAACAAACCTTCAACGGACAAGCCGACTTCGGTCGCCGTGTTCAATGCACAATCTCCCGCAATGGTGATTTAGCATACCGCACATACCTTCAAGTAACACTTCCCGAAATTAACCAAGACGATGCCCTCTACGCACGCTGGTTAGACTTCCCCGGAGAACAAATGATCTCTATGGTAGAAGTAGAAATCGGGGGTCAACGCATTGACCGTCAATATGGTGACTGGATGCACATCTGGAACCAATTAACCATGACTTCCGAACAAGAAAGTGGTTACCACAAAATGGTTGGACAAACTACCCAATTAACTTACTTAACCGATCCTTCTTTCTCCGCCGTAGATGGACCTTGCGACGCCAACGCACCCGGTCAAGTATGCGAACCCCGTAATGCTTTACCCGAAACTACTTTATACGTAGCCCTCCAATTCTGGTTCTGCCGCAACCCTGGTTTAGCACTTCCCTTAATTGCTCTTCAATACCACGAAGTCAAGATTAACATTGACTTCCGTCCCCTTGATGAATGCTTATGGGCTGTATCCAGTTTAGAATGTGGCACTGTAGGCAACAGTGTAAAATCTACTGCTGCTTTCAACAAATCCCTTGTAGCCGCATCCTTATACGTCGATTACGTATTCCTTGATACTGATGAACGCAGACGTATGGCACAAAACCCCCACGAATACCTCATCGAACAACTCCAATTCACTGGTGATGAATCCGTCGGGAGCTCAAGCAACAAAGTAAAACTCAATTTCAACCACCCTTGCAAAGAATTAGTATGGGTTGTACAACCTGATAGATGGGTCGATTACTGCGCATCTTTCGAATGCAGTCAATTATTAAACAGAACCTTAGGTGCCCAACCTTTCAACTACACTGACGCAGTTGATGCCCTTCCCAACTCTATGGCTTCTTTCTCCAACCAAATTGGTGCTGCATCTGGTGCTTTCGTTGATGGTTCTGGTATCTTCCAAGATGCTGGTGCCGCTGACACCACATGGCAATCTGGATGGGGAGTAGAAGGAACTCCTGGTTCTTACTACCACCCCCACTTTAACACCACAGAAAACTCTGGTGTATCTGATGCCGGTGCTTTCGTATTAGCCGAAACCGCTTTATCTTTACACTGCTGGGGACAAAACCCCGTTGTAACTGGTAAATTACAACTTAACGGTCAAGATCGCTTCAGTGAACGCGAAGGCAGCTACTTCGATACCGTCCAACCCTTCCAACACCACACTCGCTCCCCCGACACTGGTATTAACGTATACTCCTTCGGACTCCGCCCTGAAGAACACCAACCCAGTGGAACATGCAACTTCTCCAGAATTGACAACGCCACCTTACAACTTGTCCTTTCTAACCGCACTGTTGATGGCACCGCCACCGCTAAAGTGCGTGTATACGCCACTAACTACAACGTCTTGCGTGTAATGAGTGGTATGGGAGGCTTGGCATACTCCAATTAAATAAGTTGAGTATAAAACATTATACATTTCACGTTATAGTTAAAATTGATATAAATACATTATAATATATTATAAAATATACATTATAATGACTACGCACAATAATAAATGTAAATGGTTAAATCAACAGGGCAATCCTTGTCCATGGAAATCATTACAAAATAAAAAATATTGTAAACGACATTCTATATATGAAGAATTATATGAACCAGAAGATATCCCAACACTAATAAAATGTTCTTCTTGTAAGAACTTGTTTAAATTGGAAGAAAACGTAACGTATAAAACTTGTATAAAATGCCGATCACGTAGCAAACCTTTGAAAAAACAATTTGGAACAAAATGTATATTTATTTCAAAATTAGGATCATCATGTAGAAATTATAAATTCAAACATGAGTATTGTAAAAAACATCAGTCATTTTATAAATGGAAAAATATGACAGACAACGGTAATAGAATATGCTCTAATTGGATTCGTGGATGTTTTGCAAAATTATTAAATGATGATATTTCAAAATGTAAAGAATGTAAACATAAACACAATGTTAATTCTAATAAACGATATAAACACAAACAAACTATTTGTAAGGCATTTAATACAACTAATGATCACGAAAGCAAATATATTTGCTTTAAATGCAAGACTATTGTTAATGATAAATCTAAATATTATAATAATAAATGTATCAAATGCTACAATCAATATCTACAAATAGAAGAAAATAGAAACAAACGAGATATATTTCAACAAATATTGAAAAACTACAAGGGTTCAGCAATTCGCAGAAATATAAAATGGAATTTATCTAATGAACAAGCCTTACATTTATATAAACAAAAATGTCATTATTGCGCATATAATTGTTCTGTTAATGGTATTGATCGTGTAAATTCTAATGATATATATGATATTGACAATTGTGTATCTTGTTGTAAACGTTGTAATATTATGAAAAACGTTTATTCAATTGAGGAATTTTCGCAAATAATTATTTATTTAACATACAAAATGGGGTTACATACTAAATGGAATTTAATTGATAATAATTATGTGCGCAATTTTAAATCAAAAAAATCGGTTGTTCCATTACAAACATACATAAAAAATTATTCACATAAAAGAAATATTGAATTTAATTTGCAAGAAAATGAATATAATGATCTTCTAAAAATGCCTTGTTATTATTGTAAAAATTTTATCGAAAAAGGTTGTAATGGAATAGATAGAATTCATAGTTATATTGGATATACAACAGATAATTGTGTTCCATGCTGTACAACGTGTAATATGTTAAAAGGTGATATGAATCTTAACATATTCAAAACCCATATTCTTAATATATTTACATATTTCATTTTACATAAAGAAATTATTTATACTACGAATAAATATAAAATACTGAAGCTATTAGTGCAAAATAAATATAAAATAAATGAGTTACGCAACTTGAAATTGGTAAAAACACCCGCGTATTACTATAATTTGATATTTGATGGAAATACCACAGATATCAATAATATGAAATTATCGCTTGAATTTGTAACGAGAAATGATAAATTAAAATTTAATATCTGGAATTTCGTTCGTAGATATATCTCTAGTTTTAGAGTTCAAGATAAATCTAAATTAGTTGGACGACAAATATATATATTAGTAAAGGATACTATTACAAATACGTATTTAGGTATATTATCGCTATCTAGTGATTATAAAAATATTAGCAGTCGTGATAATTATATTGGTTGGACGGCAGAAAATAGGTTTAATAAAAAAAGATTAAATAACATTCTCAATATTTCTACTTGTGTTTCTACTCAACCATTTGGATTTAATTTTAATGGTGGAAAGTTATTGACATCTTTATGTTTTACCAAAGAAGTATTGTCATATATTCACAATAAATATAATTGTTATATTCAGGGATACACTACTATGTCATTATATGGAAAATCTATACAATATTCGCGATTACCATATATTAAATATGTAGGTATGACAAATGGAAATAGTGTATATAATATTAGTAGCGATGTTGTGAAATTATGTAAAGAAACATTAACAAATGATTTTAATATTGGTAATGTAGAAACATATTCCAAGTTTGAAATAATTATGAATTGTTTTTCAAAATTAAATATTTCAAAAGAGGACTATTGTAAAAGTAATAAAAAAGGAGTATATTTCGGATTTACGCATAAAAATAGTAGGTCATTTCTTAATTGCACTACTGATACCGAACCAAATCCAATTACTGCGGCACCTACTATTGATGATATATATTTATGGTGGAAAAAACGGTGGGCGCATCAACGATATGAACATTTACAAAAAACACAGCGGCTAAAACATAAAAATGATATTATATCTAAAATATCGTCTGTTATTGGAAATGTTTAGTCTACATTACACGTATGATACAACTAAATTAAAATAATTATATAACATATAGCATAATGAATAATATTCAAAAAAGATTTGTATTATTTTTATTTGGATGTATTACGACGCGATTATTATTTGCGTTCGTATCTAAATATATACCTATTACATATTTGCCGTGGTTAGGTGCTATTGCTCTAATGCCTATGTTTGGATGGTTATATATATATTTCATTGGAAAACGAAATACTGGTGCAGAAGTATTTGGAGATAAGATATGGTGGAACAATTTGAGAATAATACACGCATTATTATATGGTATATTCGCTTTTTATGCGTTCAATAAGAAACGTGTCGCGTGGATAGCTTTATTAGCTGATGTTATTATTGGTTTAATTTCCTTTTTATTATATCATTATACATCCGGCAATTTCGCAAAATTAGTACAGTAATAAATATATTTCATAATATTAGATATTAGTTAAATATATATTTCATAGTATTAGTTAAATATATATTTAGTGTAATTGTTTATTTGTCTTCCTTTTCTACGACATTGTTAATGCGTCCCAACATTTTCAAACTATTTGAGTCCATTACAGCAATCCGTCCAAGTCCAGGACAGTCGGCATATGTAGATAGAGCCATTGGGTATGTTGGTTCAAATACAATTTCAGCAGTATCAAATTGTTTTACATAATTAGGGTTTTCCATTTTAATTCCTCCAGTCGATTTTTTTCCTTGTTTCCAGTTAATCTTTACCATACGACAAGCACATTTAGATGTTCTTACATGAACTACAGGACAGAACCCGCCGTGTTTTTCATCTGTTGCATAGAGTTTTCCTGGATGTTCTTGAACGGATACTGTAGCGGTAAATTGAGAAATTGCTTTACTGGTATCATTGGCTACTACCATTACATCACCTACCTTAGGTAATCCAGATAATCCCTTAACATTAACTCCTACGTTATCTCCACATTGTGCTTGAAGTTGATTTTTATGATGCATTTCAATTGTAAATGCTTTACCAGTTGCACCTGAGGGAATAAACCGAACCTTCGTATCTGGTTTGAGAACACCTTGTTCAACGCACCCACAAATTACATCACCAACACCTTTGATCTTATATACTCCAGATACAGGCATCTTGAATGGATGTTCAATTCTTCGTTTAGGTGGTTTAACAACATTATTCAAGGCATCATACAACGTATGTCCATGAACTTTATCTTTCTTTGAAATTTGAACATCGAACCCCTTATACCAAGGCATATTTTCGGATTTATCTACCAAATTTTCTCCTTTAAATCCTGAAAGTGGAATTACGGGCACACGTCCCATTTTATATCCAATCTTTGTTAACATAGCACTGACTTCTGTCTTGATTTCATTGTATCGTGATTCACTATATTTAACAGATGGGTCATCCATTTTATTAATTCCTACAATAATTTGTTCTACTCCCAACAATTTTAACAGTCTTGCGTGTTGACGCGTTTGTCCTTGAACCTTTCCTGTTTTATGATCTCCCTTTTGAATAGAAGTCTCAAAACTGCCTTTACTCGCAGGAACCATTAACAACGCAATATCTGCCTGAGACGCACCACTAATCATATTTTTAATGAAATCTCTATGACCTGGCGCATCGATAATAGTATAATGCCATTTGTCCGTGAAAAACTCCTTTGTGGTACACGAAATAGTTACACCACGCTCACGTTCGTCCTTTTGTTTGTCCATCAAATACGCAAACGCGAATGATCCTTTACCATTTGCGTCGGCTTCTTCTTGAAGCTTTTGCAGTTGTCGTTCAGTCAACCCTCCCAACTTAAACATCAAATGACCAGTAGTTGTTGATTTACCAGCATCTACATGTCCTACAATTACAATTCCTAAATGGGGTTTTGATTCGCTATTCATTTGTATATCAATATATAACAGATTTTTTATATGCTTTTACAATATAATATATTACTATATCCGCACTACTATTCGTCTTATATACATTATTATATACATTATTATATACATTATTATATATATTATTATATACATTATTATTTACAACCAATGAAAATGTTCTACATCTTCGGTATTAATATGTTTTATTATATCTTTTTTCATTGTAGCTATTTTATTTAAACAACAAACGTGATGCTCCTGATGTTCCTTTATTATATCTT
>Ga0209756_1002073_pt1 | contig 17717 bp, 6 predicted proteins | sample ETNvirenome_6_85_FD_184071 | JGI IMG/M metagenome (GOLD analysis project Ga0209756, IMG submission 184071) | Marine viral communities from the Pacific Ocean - ETNP_6_85 (SPAdes) (version 3) | ecosystem: Environmental > Aquatic > Marine > Oceanic | place: Pacific Ocean | collected 2013-06-19
TACAGACGGCGACGAGTTTTCAGTTTCCGAAACAACCGCTAATTCAATTTATTCGCGTGGCGACGAATATGTGGGTTATTATCACACATACATCAATGAGGAAGGACAAATAGTCTATATGGCCGGCCAATATCATACAGACGAGCCCCATGATGTGCTAGCTCCGATCGCTACCGAAATCAGAGTTCCCATAGGAGATGTTGATGACTACAGCGTGAGCGCTAGCAGCAGCACTCAACAGCCTTTTGTAATTGAGAAATATATGCTCATTGACGGCACTCGATATAGCACAAGTGCTGGCTTGTCAAGGGTTAAGAGTAAGGATAATACCTTAAATATATCCGACGAGTATCCAGGGACTTTGGAATTTGAATATGATTCTAGTGGAAATGTTATTGGTCTTACTGGGGAATTGGGCGTAAGACTGGGTTTGGCGTTTTCACTTGTCGAAACCGGCCAGAAATATGAGATAACTTCCGCAGAGATCGACGCACTGGATGTTTCCATAGGAAAATTCAGAGGGCTGGAAGGTAACTCCAAGGAACTATTGTGTCTCATTAATCATTTAAAGAGCGACGATAAATTCAAATTGCTAGCCAATTATGTTTTCCCTCTAAGTAAAATCGTCGCGACAACAGCGATTTATAACGAAATGGCTTTTGTTCCCTCAATTGGGGAGGTAACAGTAGCATCTGGTGCCTCATGGGGTGGAATAGACTCCACCACCTCCACAACTGCAAAGCCTGGCGTCTATGCGAAACAGGTGACCGCCGACGACGATGACGATCTTGTTATAGGTGTCACAACCAACACGGGAAACGAGGGTTGGGCTAGTTATACCGATAGAAGGGAGGGGAACCCTGCTTGGTTGGAGTTTGATGAATGGGATGCTGTCGACCTAAAGAATTCTACGTTGAATCTTAAAAGATTATTTAAGAAGCATTATAACTTTAAAGATTTCAATCCCACGGATCTGTTTCCGCGCACCGGCCCAGGTCAACTCTATATGAATCGACTCAAGGGTTTCTTGAAGCCCGCGTCCGCAATGAGTCTTCTGCCACGCTGGAAAAGAAGAAGACTTCGATCAAATCCATTTAATGAAGATGGAGAACTCTGTGAAAAAGAATAATGAGCATAATTATAGTGAGGTAAACAAAATATGTCTTCTCTAAGTGTGGCACTCCCATTGCGATATAGTACAACCGATGGCTATCAGATGAACAAAACTATTAAAAGGTTGATTAAGCAAAATTTAAAAATGCTTTTATTGACAAATCCTGGTGAGCGAGTGATGGAGCCAACCTTTGGAGCTGGATTGAGTACTTATCTGTTTGAAAATTTTGCAGAGGACACGTATGCTGAAATCGATTCACGAATAAAGAAACAAGTGAAAATATATATGCCCGCTATATTGATTAGAAATATTGCTTTTTCTAGTGCCGATCCAGATGCTAACACATTGGGAGTTTCCATTGTTTATACAATTCCGAATATAGGCGCCCAGGATTTGCTAGAATTTACTATTTAGAAAAAGAGGGTTTTTTATGGCTGACGAACAAAAAAAGATAGTTCCTATCGATTATACGCACAGAGAATATGAAGGTATTCGCAAAGATCTACTTGATATAGCCCAAAGATCTTATCCTGATACTTTTCAAGATTTTAGCGAAGCTTCCTTCGGCTCGCTCGTTTTAGACGCCGTAGCATATGTTGGCGATCAATTATCTTTCTATCTAGATTATAATGTTAATGAAACGTTTTTAGATACAGCATATCAATACAACAATATTATACGCCATGGCCGCGTATTAGGATATAAATATACGGGCGCCCCATCTGTTTATGGACAAGTCGCCATGTTTGTATTGGTGCCAGCTTCTGCGACTGGCATCGGTCCCGACACTAAGTATATTCCTGTATTAAAGCGTGGATCTAGATTTACCTCAGAGGCTGGTTTAAATTATGTTTTAATTGAAAATATTGATTTTGCCAATCCCAAGAACCCTGTGGTGGCTGCACAAATTAACGCAAGAACTGGCGCCCCAACTTATTATGCAATTAAAGCATATGGTAGTGTAGTATCTGGGTTTTTTGGTCAAGAAGAGGTTGTAATTGGATCATACGAAAGATTTAAGAAAGTTAAGCTTGGGGCAGCTAATATAGCAGAAATTATTTCAGTAACAGACACACAAGGTAATGAGTATTTTGAGGTAGGATACCTATCACAAGATATGATATTTAAAGAGGTTACTAACAATAACTACAAGAGCGATAATGTTCCCTCGATCATAAAACCTTATCTGGTTTCTAGAAAGTTTGTGGTAGAGCGTGATCGCAATAGTGCATTCCTACAATTTGGAAGTGGGAAATCTGGTGAATCAAACGTTGTAGCTGAACCACAAAGGGTGGCATTAGAAATTTTTGGTAAGAACTATGTGACTGACACAACTTTTGATCCTACCCGTTTGTCAAAAAATGAAAATTTTGGTATTGTACCATCAAATACTACATTGACCGTAGTGTATCGTGCAAACAACCCAGCAGAAGCAAACTTAGGTGTGGGTTCCTTGAATAGTGTTTCAAACGCACTAATGGAATTTAAAAATAGAACAAGGTTAACCCCTTCTACCGTACAAACAATCGTGGACTCCTTGGAGGTCAACAATGAGACGCCTCTTGTCGGAGACGTTAGATCACCTGATAGCACAGAGATAAAAAGAAGAGTATATGGTACATTTCCAACCCAAGATCGTGCAGTCACTCAAGCAGACTATGAAAATGTTGCATACAGAATGCCCGCTAAGTTTGGTTCGATTAAAAGGTGCTCGGTTCAAAGAGATCCAGATTCCGCGAAAAGAAACTTGAATATGTATGTTATATCGGAAGATAATTTTGGAAAACTAACAACAACCAACTCAACCATCAAAAATAATCTAAAGACTTGGCTTAACCAGTATCGAATGATAAATGATACGATTGATATTTTAGATCCCTTTGTAATCAACTTGGGGATTGAGTTTCAAATTAGGCCAAAAGCAAATGTCGACAAGTACACACTGTTAGATACCACAATCGCAACCCTTGCAGCTGATTTTGCAACAACATTGTATATTGGAGAAGCTTTATATATTAGTGACATTTATACTCGCTTGAACGCGGTAGATGGTGTTTTAGATGTAACAAAAGTTAAAATAATAAACAAGACCTCTGGTCAATATGCTAATACTACTTTTGATATTAATAGCAACCTATCTCCTGATGGGAGTTATTTAATTGCGCCGGCTAATTGTATATTTGAGATTAAGTTCCCAACAGTTGATATTAAAGGAAAAATTAAGTAATGCCTATTTTACGCTATACGGCTTCTGCTGATACCACAATTGTTAATGCATTTCAACCCAATTTGACAACTCGCGGTACCGGCGCTAATGCCGGCGAAGCCGATGTGATGGAGGTGTTTTCTATTTATGGTCGTCAAGCTTCGGGATCTCAAGAGTTATCACGAATTCTTCTAAAGTTTCCCACCACATCCATCGCCGCTGACAGAGCAGCCAACACTATTCCCGCTTCGGGAAGCGTAAGTTTTTACTTACGAGTTTTTAATGCACCTACTTCTAAAACCGTACCGACGGATTTTAAGCTTGTTGTGGCCGCTTTGTCGCAGTCCTGGCAGGAAGGAATAGGTTTAGACTTAGAAGGCTACGCGGACCTCACCAGAGGCAACACAGGCGCCAACTGGATGTCTGCTTCGGATACTGCGGCTTGGTCAGTAGTTGGTGGTAGCTATTTGACAAGTTCAGCAGACTTGTTTAAGGAACAGACGTTTGCCAATGGATTAGAAGATATGGACCTAGACATTACTCCTATAGTAGAGTCGTGGTTAGATAGCACACAAGAAAACTACGGCGTCGAAATTTTACTTTCCCAAAGCTATGAAGCGTATTATTCAAGTTCAACAGGTCAAAACACCGGCAGCATAATTAATAATTTAAGTGGAGCTACCACTTCTTATTACACTAAACGATTTTTTGCTCGGGGCTCTCAATATTTTTTCAAAAGGCCCGCCATTGAAGCGCGCTGGAGTGACATAACAAGGGATGATCGTGGCGAATTCTACCTCAGTAGTTCCAGAGCGCCAGCAGTCGATAACTTAAATACACTATATTTTTATAATATTATTCGCGGGAAACTCGTAAATCTCCCGATTATTGGGACCGGCAGTGTATATGTAAGCCTCTATTCGGGCTCGTCTGATAATAGTGCTCCTAGCGGCACTGCCATGAGCCTGTACGACGGCTCCACGGCTTTAACTGGAGGATATGTCTCCACGGGTATTTATTCCTGCTCACTGGGTATTACAGCCTCTACTGCCATCACAGTAAGTCCGATGTATGATGTATGGTTTAGTGGTTCTACTGAATATTTTACTGGATCCATACTCCCGAAGACGTTTGATACCGGCATGACATTACTTTCAGAAAGGTATATTATTGATATTACTAATTTGAAGAACTCTTATCATCCATTGGAAACTAGTCGTTTCAATCTATATGTGAGAAATAAAAACTGGAACCCCAATGTTTATACGGTTGTGCAAGCGACTCCACAAGGTCTTACTATCCAAAGCGCTTCCTATAGGGTGTACAGGGTTTTAGATGGCCTAGATGTTGTGGGTTATGGCACTGGATCTGATTTTCATACCGGTTTGTCACACGATGTATCTGGAAATTATTTTAATTTTGATATGAAATTGTTGGAACCAGGCTACACCTATGCATTTAAATTTGCATTTTATGATGAACAAATAAAATCTTGGGAAGAGCAAGTCGACAGTTTTAAATTTAGAGTAGAGAAGAGTAATCAATGAGCATAAAGAAACTTTTTGAATCAACAAACGAAGGAAAAAACTATCTTTCTGAGACTGATCAAAGGGAGGCATTTAAGTCCGTTGAGTCGTCCACAAATGCAATCGAGATCAAAAGAAGGCAAGATAGTTTTTTACCCCAAATCGATTATTCGGAGCCAACCAATTTTGCAAAATATGGCTCTGCATATCTGTATTATAAAGGTGCTTTTGAGAGAATACTTGATTATTATCCATATGATGGTTCTGATGCAGAGCTTAATAAGTTTTATAATGATTCATTGGGTATTGAAAAATATATTTTCAACGACATTTATCCCCGAACGGCCGGTTATATATTATTAAGTGCCGATGGTTGGGGCACTCGGGTTGGCGGTCTAAGCGGAGCATATGGACGCCCTGACACACTAGAATATATTCAGTTTGTCGGCGGTCCCAACACTGCATCCTATACTAAATTATCGGACACTTTTAATAATCCTGAAGATTCTAAATTTCAACACTCTAATGTTTATGATACAAATATTTATCAAACCGCCGGGTTGCCGAATTCTTATGGTTCGGGGTCTCGGGAATCTAACTTAAAATCCGATTTTGATACCGGCGTTACAGTTGAGTTCTGGTTGAAGAAAGCAGCCTTTGATAATGTTAATACACAACGAGAAGTTGTTCTTGATATTTGGAACAACGCCGCATCGTCCAGTACTGATTATGGACGGCTTACTATCGAACTTGCCGATGCGGCCAGCGGCTCTCCGTTTTTGATCACAGCACAATCCGGTACTGCTGGCTTTTTAACAGCTTCGATTGGTCAAAACCTTGATACCGACTCTTTGACGAGTTGGGGTCATTATGCTCTGGTGTTCCAAAATGTCAATAGCTGTATAACAACAAAACTTTATGTAGATGGTTATCTTAATGATATTTATACAACCGGTTCGGCCGGATGGGTCGGCTCCGCCGCCACTTTGAGCGCATTAAAAACAAAGAACATGCAAGGTCGTATAGGTTCTTTTTTATCGGCTCCGTCGGGCGCTGCGGAAACTTATGGGGATCCTCCAGCTGCTTGGGCCGGAATGGCAAAATTAAGCGCCTCGATGGACGAGTTTAGATTCTGGAAGGTAGCTCGAACAGGCGAGGAGATTGGCAGACATTGGTTTACACAAGTTCATGGTGGTGCAAACACCGACATAAGCAACGCTACCCTAGGTTTATATTATAAATTCAACGAGGGCATTAGTACAGATACCGCCATCGATAGCGTGGTTCTCGATTATTCTGGACGTTTAGGAAACGGTGTTTGGACAGGTTATGATTCGGCTTCTCGAAATACCGGTTCAGCTATATTAGAAGCATCTGCATCAACAAAGGAATATTTAGATCCGATTATTTATGCTACTCATCCAAGCGTGAGTGCGTTAAAAACAGCGTTATTAAATTCGGGATCGTATCACGATTCTAACAATAATAATTCCTTTTTAAGTTTAATGCCGTCGTGGCTTATCGAAAGCGACGAAGCCGATACTTCTGATTTACGAAAGCTTACACACATCGCCGGCACATATTTTGATAAATTGTTTCTACAAATTTCAGCCTTACCGGGACTCAAGGCTTTAAATTACACTAGCGGTTCCGATAAGCCTTTTCCTTTTGCACAACATTTCCCCCAATCTCTTGGTCTTTATGCTCCTGAAATCTTTATTGACGCGAGTGTAATGGAAAAGTTTCTTAACAGAGATAATGATACTTTATTTGAATCCAATTTAAATGAAACTAAAAACTTAATCTACCTCAATTTATATAACAACCTCGCGAATATTTACAAAAACAAGGGCACCGAGAAATCTATTAGAAATGTTTTTAGATGTTTTAACATTGATGATAGGCTAATAAGACTAAATGTTTATTCCGACAACCAAGTATTTGAATTAAAGAATAATTTAAAACAAACACTGACCACTAGAAAATCTATTAATCAAAATAGAAATGAAAACCTCGCCGGCACGATTGTTCAATATTTTGATTCTGGTTCAGTTACCAATTCTAGAAGTTACATATCAGGAAGCAGCACCGATGGGATGACCGGCAGCGTCTATCCCGAAGACAAATATGGATTTACAGCCGAAGCTGACATTACTTTTCCGGCTTATGATGCAACGACTGATCCGGTGGTTCGAAATTATACTGATGTCTCTTTGTTTGGTATCTATCAGTTCGATGGCCCCAGTATCGATGGAACCCAAGCCACAGCAAGTACCTCAACTTCTAGTGTGGATGTGACAAACTTTCAGGTTTATGCTGTAAAACCATTCACAGATTCAAAGAATGTATACTTTAAGCTAACATCATCTAATGATCCTTACCCCTTCCCCACCTTAACAAGCTCTATTTTCTTTGATACATATGACGATACGCATTGGAATATTTCAGTTAGAGTTAAACCTAGCAATTATCCCTTAACAGATGTGGTTACGGGAGCCACAAGTTACACATACGATGTTGAATTCAGAGGTGTAAAGGAAGAACTAGGGGTTATAGGAGATAGTTTTAGTTTAACCGGTAGTATGACAAAGGCTCATGGTACGGGTTCTGTTCGCGCGCACAAAAGATTATATGCCGGCGCCCGCCGAACCAATATGACGGGAACAATTCTACAATATTCTGATGTTTTGCTGAATAATTGTCGTTTTTGGCTCAAGTATTTAGACGACGGCGCCTTAGATCAGCACGCCTTTGCTTCCAACAATGTCGGACTCTCAGGTTCTTATCAGAATCTTTCTCCCCTTGATACCAACAATGCAGGTTATAATATATTAAATCCTCATACATTAGCTCTTAATTGGAATTTCGGAAAAGTAACCGGATCTGGTCCAGACGGTGAATTTGCAGTTATAGATATGAGTTCGGGATCTGCCGATCTGAGAAACAATTTTGGATGGCTTGGTTCAATAACCGGATATCAACACACAGGTAGGGGCTTTAGTTATGAAGTTTCATCATCGAATGTAGTAAAAGAACAAACAGTTAATTCCTTTAAGTTTATAAATCCAGAATCACCGGTATCATCCGATATGATCCAGATTCTATCCGAGGATGATAAACTTTATGGAATTGATGAAACGGTTCCAAGCTTCTTTTACACGATTGAAAAAAGTATTTATAATGCCATATCTGAAGAAATGTTAACCTTCTTTGCGGGAGTTATTGATTTTAATAATCTCATAGGTGAACCAGTTAATAGATACCGCGGCGAATATAAAGCGCTCGAAAAATTAAGAGAAGTATTCTTTAGAAAAGTAACAACGGTAAAATCGGTTGAAAAATATATAGATTACTATAAGTGGTTTGATGATTCTATATCGACAATATTAGCGCAACTGTTGCCAGCTTCGGCAGAATATGTGGCAGATGTATATAATATAATTGAAAGCCACGTCTTGGAAAGAAATAAATATCAATCCCAATTCCCCAGTTTAGAAGAGAAATCCAGCACTGAAGCCCCAATGATGGGCATTAATAAACTAACTTATAATTGGAAGTTTAACCATCACCCTGTTGATGGTTTACAGGCGAAGAATTCTGATTGGTGGCGAGAACGCGCCGAACGAAGCGGCAGCAGTGTTATTTCTTCGGGCGATAATTCTATCGATAGTGAAAGAGATATTGTTCGAGAATCGGCAAAGAAGGATAATAAAGATAGTTTCCCTGTTTTTAGAAAAAATGATAGGACTGCATATTATAGACTTTCTTATGTTAAGAATAAATTAGCCAAGCCCTATCAATTAGAAACAAAGCACACTCAAGTATACAAAGGTGGTATTAACTTTACTGAGACAAAAAACCTTACCTTCACTTTCAACGCTTTATATCCTGCCGGCCCCGTTAATGAAGAAAGTGGTGCTTTTGTACCAAAGAATGTTTTGTTTGGTGATATAGATGAAATAGTAAACGTCTTAAACACATCGGATATTAAGAAACCAAGAGATAAAACAAAGAAAGTCATAAAGGTTCAACATGGCCGCGACTGGGAAGACGGCATTGGCCCCAAGAATGTTAAATCCTCCTATGCTTTTCCGTTTAATATTCTAAGTTCTTCCACTGATGCGGTGGTTACTACTGGTTATGGTAAACAAGTTACAGAGCGACTTAGATCCGATTTAGAAGTTGTAAACTTGCATTTCGATGCCTATGGTCCCGATTTAGAGGTTCCTATGCAGGGGCCATTTACCAATCATGTTGTCGGTGGTCTTCAATATAGACATGTCGCTATCAATACTGGCTCAGATAATTATTTAAATCGTCCTGAAGGTTGGAAACTTTTGTTAGGTAAGTACGTTGGGGTCACCGGCGCCATTGGCATGGTTGGTTGTGACTATCCGTGGCCCGAAGCAAACGAAGAGGGTGTTACTCCTTACCCAATGACTGGCGCACAAAAGGCATATCTATATCGCGATCACGTCGCCAAACGTCCCGTCAATATTCGCAATATTAAACATCGCACTGGATCCACAATTCTCGGAAACTACAACCACAACTATGAAGTGGTGAGCACTGTGGGTGCCTACCAAAACCCTAGGCAGTTCGTTGAAAATCAACCATCACTACCATCACAGATTACAGACACCCCCTCCGCGTCTCAAGGCCGCACAATGTTCGGCACACGAAGAACTGCTCAAAACCACGTTCAACTGATTCCAGATTATTCGATTGCATATCTTACCAGTTCAACCAACAAAAGTATCATTAAGGGGCGTTTTCGTGCTCCGGGGGGTATAAAGGTACAAGGTAGGGGCTACCAAGATATTCGCTCAGCAGAACTATCTGTCTATAATGCCTTGAATTATCGTAACTTAAGTGTGAAAAAACCATCACAGACCGCCACAGGGTCTATTTCAGAGCCCACAGGTTCTGGCACCCCAGGCATTAGAGTTTACAACATTCACGGTAAAGATTACGGTCTTCGAGCAATGCTTACACGTCATTGTGGAAAATTTGGTAGAGATTCATTCTTGGTAACCGATCCCGGCGCAACTGATAATCAGTCTGCTTCGTTCATTAAGGTACCAAGAAATACCAAAACTGTGATTGTTTCGGGGAGCAACGCATATAGCACTGGTTCTAAATTTGATAACTTCTGGGTGCAGCGCCAGACGCCCAGATCAGATAGACAATATGCCTGGGTGACTGGATCTATTGTAAATGCTACAGACATCAGATACTATGGATATGCCCCCGTTTATGGGCCTCAAGCCGGAACTTATTCAAGCTCGGCTGATGGATATACCGCTTATTTTAGTTATGTATCTGGTAGTAGTGTGGTTGGTTCCACAGTCCCTACAATATATCAACCAGAGGCGCGTCTGGCAATATTTACCGTCGATCCTGTCGATAATTCAACATCTGATCCAAATGTGTTGGGTCACCCTTCCACCTCTGATAATATCGACTACTTTAATAACACACTCATGGATAAGTTTGGTATTCTGGCGGAGATTAACCCTAGAGTTGATTATTTTAATGTATTAATGGCTAACCGCCGCGCCGGTTTTGGTTGGAGTTGGACTTCAGCACGAAACGGCGATCACCCCATTTTAGTTAAACACAGAAATAATAACAACTATTCGGTATATAATGGAGAATCCATAACGGATTATAATTTGTATCCTGTATCTTTGCGCGGTAGACCTGTTATTTTAAGTATGAACGTAGGTAACGGTGAACAAACTATCATACAAACAACCCACAATAACGAAACAATATATTTTACTGATACAACACTTAATAATTTACAATTTCCAGCCGCGCCTGCACAACCGACCCCTCTGAGTCAATTGCTCGAAATTAACAGATCCACTCCCTCTGTCGCTTTAAATTGGCTTCTATATTCCGAAAATCTTTTTCCCGCCGTGAGAAACCAGTTTAGCTCATCGACCACTGGGCGAACTGGGTATGATAATAAATTCTGGCGTGACGCCTCGCATGCGAGAGTAACGCTCGGTAACACACTTCCCAACTCATTTGGTCTTACTGTTTCACAGAGTTGTTGGTTACTAGATGCCCAAAGTAATTTCCTTACCAGAACCAGTGTTCCTGGAATTACAGCGAGTGGAGAATATACACAACTTATTGGTAACGGATCCTCCGGCGAACTCCAGAATAACTATTTCCACATTGTTAGCGGATCCGCCGCCCGAACCGTCGGCGCCAACGCGGTTAGAAGCTTGGCAGCTAGTGGCTTGTATTCCCGCAAACATGTGCTTTCTTCCCCACAATCCATAGTCTCACCATCGGGAATAAATATTCCTGCTACTGGTTCAATACCAATTCGGGATATCTTTGAGAACACGATTGATGTGTTTGGAGGAGAAGCGGTTTGGGAAGCAGATTCGCAGGCAGGAATAGTAGTTAAGTCAGGAAGCGTTTCCACTTTTGAATCTCATTCTTCGGAACCTTGGTTTGATGAATATGCTGATTTTAAGCAAGAATTGAAATTGATGGCAAAGGATTACTCAATCGTCCCAGAATTTAGAATTAGTGAACATGTTGACAAATATGAGAGATATGGACTATTCAATAGAAATGATTTTGGAACTTTCACAATTCCAGGCACCAGTTTGAGTAGCTCCCAAAGTGATTTTTATAAGGATTATTCTAATTCTGAATTTATGAGCGGTTTTCTGAAGATAAAAAACGATAGTTTATTAAATGCTACCCAGATTAAATTGGTTTGTAGTGGAGTGATCAGGTTTAATCCATATAAAGGTTTTTATCCAGCCCAAAGAACCTTGGATCTAATAGCACAATTCTCTAGTTCTTATGGAAAAAGCTTTTCATCAAAGAAAGGTAATCAAATTGTACAACATTCTGATGGCCATTTAAGACCATTAATGCAGACTCTTTATTCGCCGGGGATCTTATATAACTCTATAAAATCGGGCATTGCTGTAAATTATCCTATTGTTTTAGATGAAACCAAGGTACGAAAAACATATTTCGGCACTGCACATTCCGAATCCACTAACAATTGGATGATTACTTCAGCAAATACTGCTAGTACTGATGCAGAAGAAGGATATGCTGGTGGTCAATATTGGGACTATAAGATACCCTTTGAAACATTACTGGCACCAGAACGATATTTGGATGGATTAGAATTTATAGATTTAGAACCACACCCCTCTGCAAGTCTAGACATAACATCATCCTTTGCTGTCAATTCAAACGATAGTATTTATTCTCGAATGGCTGAAAACTTTTTCGGAGAAGTTGGCGGGTTCTTCCTTAAAGATAGTGGTTTTACAAAATTAGAATCGCAGCTTGTGACAAGTGATTTGGAATTTGTTACCGGTTCTACCTATTTCGCTCGATTGAAGATACGCAAGTCGGCTAAAGGTGCGAGAACTTATCAACATGAATCTGGTGCAGCCGGCAATAATTCTACCTATACCACTTTCGGAGGTAAAAGTTATTTTAATGATAAATTCAGAAGTGGTTCCTATCCTCTCCCGCAAGATCCTCGACAAAATCCCAGTTTTAAAGAAAGTTTTACAATGTATAGCAGACCTACAGCTTTTGGTCCTCCTATAGCTGCTCGACCTTCAGGATCAGAGGCTTCTTTGTCGGTTGTTCGTAATACCTACCCCTTGGACGGTTTGAGCGGCTTTAATGGTGCATATACTCCTCCTTACTATAACGGAGAAGCTTGGGTTGACTTTATCTTTCGCCCCCAAGGAGATACTAAATATGATTTAGAAAAAATCCTTACAGAAACCAAGACTGTGTTGCGGCGTATGGATCCCGGTGTGTCTGCTTCGGTGGGAACCACATCTCTTTCTGGAACACAATTGATAGCAACCTTCAGCGGATCCGACTCATTCCCCACTGCGGGAGATTTGATTTATGAAGGTAAGAACATTAATGCAAATTCAATGCAATTAAGTGCTAGTGTAAATTATTTTGGCATCGAGCGAGTGCTGAAACAAAGAACAGATAAATTTGGAAATGAAATATTAACGGAAAACGAAACCGCAGGCAAAAAATGGATTATTCAACCTAAGTTTGAAACCCCAATGTTAAACTTTAATGATGAAGGTGTTCATCCCATCACAGATGCAGCCGGTAATGTAACGTTGCCAACTTTTGGATCGGCGTCTGTTCCTCGCGGTATGTGGCATCAGTTTGGTGTTATTCCCGATACTCCAGATAAGGGTGTGTTTTTAGAAATCGGTGACATTCCAACCACTTGGTTGAAAAACCACTATGATGTAATTTATAATAATTCAATTTACAATGATAATAATGCATCGACCAATGGGGCAAATTTACATAAAAGCGCCCAATCACTCACAGACATTATTAAGTTTGTTCCTCAACAAACTACCGCCCGCCTGGGAGAAATTGCCGAAAGTCGAAAGATCAAAGAAGCAGTTATAGCCGTGCCATATATTGTTGAATATACTGCAGCCACAGGCGAGTTAGCCACACAACGTAAGAGATTTATTAGTATTCCTTCAGAAAGAATTGCAGCCTGTTTGAGCGGCGCCGTTGGAAGTGTAGATGGGGATTCACTAACCACCGCCGGCCCATCTATCCGAAGACAGGTTGATAAAATGCAAGAATATGTTTTTCCTCCTCAATTTGATTTCTTGAGTAGTGCTCAAATCGCCCCAATGGTAATGTATATATTTGAATTTGAATATACGTTGGATAAAGATGATCTTAGTTATATTTGGCAAAATCTCGCCCCACGTAACTTCAGGAAGATCACACGGCAAGTTGCCTCTGTAGCCCATGAATTAATGGATACTGAACTTTTAAGCGAAAGTAATTTGATGGATAACGAGAATCTTCGTTGGATGGTATTCAAGGTGAAGCAAAAATCCACAACCAAATATTCTGATTTGGTTGCACCCCAAGCGGGACAATCAACGGGTGAAGAAATAGCCACAACTGAAGATACAGGATACAATATTGCTTTTAACTGGCCCTATGATTACTTATCCTTTGTTGAACTAATTAAAATAGACGCACAGGTGTTGTATAAGAACTCTCGCTCGGGATCATTATAAAATGGTTAAATTCTTAGATAAAAAACAACAGGTTTATGATCTACAACTAACAACTTATGGTAGAAAAATGTTAGGTATAAGCAGTTTTAAGCCAACATATTATGCTTTTTTTGATGATAATGTCATTTATGATAATGGATATACCGGCCAAGCAAACGAACCACAAAACCACATTAACATAAGAATTAAAGATAATACTCAATATCTGGAAACCTTAACTTTATTTGAAGATCTGGAGACTACCGCACTTCAAAGACGAGGATCCTCGCCCGTCAATTATTTTAACTTAAATGACATAGAAACTAAGTTTGAGCCATCAAAAGACGTTTACAGGTTTGATGCCGCTATTGGAGATGCATATTTAGATGGAGATAGTCAAACCGCGCCAGCTTGGAAAATAGTGACTTTACAAAGCACAATTAGCGCATCAAGCTGGGATCCCGAGAGCACCCTCTCAGCCTCGGCTGCAATGACCATAGCAAACACCAATGTGCCACAACTCGATATAACAGCAAATTATGTATTAAAAGTTCGGGACCTCCAACTTACTATCGACCCACTGCGGGTAAGAGAGTTGGTGGATTCAACAGGACCCTTCGCTGATGGTAAAGAGATTGTTTTAGAATCAGACGACCCGTTGATATACCTTGAGGAGGTCAATACTATTTTATTGACAGAGAATTTTGAACTTGAAGTCTTTGAAGTACCGCCTGAAGCCACAAGTAGAATAACAAGAAAATACTTTAAGAAAATTGTTCCACAAATCAAAGACGGCCTCATGCTATCAGCGAATCAAATTGAAACAGCAGAACAAGACCTAACTACAGATAGTGTAGAATATTATTTCGATGTGTTGGCAGATCACCAAGTGGATCAGAGATTGGCTTGCAAGGGCGTAGAAATTTTTAATAAACAATCTTATTATGTTGATTTAGATTTTGAGTGCGCACCCGAAGAGGAAAATCTTTTCTTTGATATCTACGGAGTTGTTACGGAGCCTGAAATATGCCAGAGTTAACTTTTAAAGGCGCCACAACAAGTAAGTTTGGTACTTACTTGCCTGCACCATATATCGATAAAATAGATCTTTTAGATGATCGAGTGACGACACATATATCTCTTTTCTTTGTTGCGTCGGGAGATGATACCGTTGATGCGGACATCATCGAACATTTAAATAATAATATTAATGTGTATTGTATGCATGCGTGGGCCGCCCCTACTGATACTGACGTGTTTGGGTGGTCTGAATCGGATTGGCAATCAGTAGTTAATGGGGAGATGAATGTATTTAAAGCTCTCTATGAAGCGAGACAAGACGCCGATATTGAGGCTTATAATCTTGTTCAACAAACGTCTATAGTTACAGACATGAACAAAGAATCAGCAACAGTTTGGACAAAAGCAGAAGATACATACAGCGAAGAAGGCCAAAGAATAATAAAATTCCAAACTAGCGTTGATTATCTTTTTAGCACCACCGATAGTTTAACTTTTGGCACACCTCTAGAGCTATGGTTCGATGATCCTTCTGAGTTTTGGTACACTTTCGCATATACCTCAACTTATAATTATTCTCTAGACAGTGATATTGAAAAAACATTAGAAAACATCAAGCTTTTAGCAAGCAAGACAAGCGACATATCGTATGAAAAAGTATTTTCAGAAGGTAAAATACGGCGCCTCTATACACAATATTTTGATGCCGAGGACGTAATATATGACGATATACCATTAGAATCCTTGGGTGGCTTTTATTATACCACTAGCGGCATCGCACAAGATCAAATAAAGACTTATTTTGAAGGTTTAGTAACTGAATTCCGAACTCTCGCCGACACAATGGAAGCTTCAGATGAACTCTCAGACTTGGAAAATATGTTGGATAATATTTCTTCTGTCTTATCTGGATATGGTGACACTGCGACACTTCTTGTACAATTAAATTATCTCCGAGACTTATTTACTAGTAAAAGCAATGGTGACGTTGTTGGTAAGTTATATTTGAGATTCAGAAAAAGGATATACAGCACAAACGAAGCCATTGAGAATGGTGCATTATTACAAAACCGCATAACCAGAAATTCAAAAATTCTTGATAGCAAAAGCCCAGAAGTTACCGAAGGATATGATTCAATATCCCATGTCGAGGATTGGGAAAGTAACTATAGCAATTATCTTTATGATAATACTTATTATTCTCTTAACACATATTTGGATGACGCCGGCGACAACGTTTATTATAATAAAGGGTATTTCTTCTTTGATTACGAAAAAGCCTGGAGACAGACATCAGAATTAAGCCAATATATAAATGTTAATAAATTATGTAAACTATGGGGCCTTTTACCCGTCTATTCAAAATTCAGAGTTAATGAGGCCAAATTAATAAGAATGCACAAGTCCGCCTCAGACTATACCATTTTAAGAACTTATCTGCATACTAATACCCAATACGCAAAGAGTCAATATTACAATTGGTCGACCAACGCGACGACGGACAGCCTCGCCGGCGTGCCCGAGAATAGCTATGTTGTCTTACGCAACTTTTTGCCTGTTGAAGAATTACCTTGGGCTTTCGGTAGTGACGAAATAGATAATTATCATTTAATGTGTTTTGAGTTTAAAGATGAGTTTGGAACATATAGTCCAGATGTCTATGATGAATACGATATATCTGTAGAGATTGATGATAATAGTTTGGAAGTTTTATGTACACTTGTTGATCATTATTATGAACTTTATGAGGATTTAGAATCTTATTTTAATTCTTCAAAAGAAGATTGTGCCCATGATACAGAAACGGGAGATTTTAAGCCGTTCTTTATTGATGCAATGGATAATTTATACGGGGAGGCATTAGAAACATCCCCGTGGTATAGGGCGGCGGTTCTTTACAACATGCATAGAGATTTATTATTTAATACTTTTGATGGGGATTGGGAAGCACTTATAGAGAACGCTGAAGAGATCGTTGATACAATAGGACCCTACACAGGCAACCAGTTTTCGTTGGAAGTTTTTGTGCTGAATTTTATTGATTTGTATAATGATAATTATTCTTCATTGTGCGAAGAAACCACAATCTACGGTGAGGCGCCAGTCGCGGATGCTGGTGTTGATCAGCTTCACCTATGGGATGGGGTGGCCCCATCCTCGATGTCGGTAATGTTGGATGGAACTGCTTCTTATGATCCCGAGGGTGAAGATTTAACCTATAGCTGGACCCTTACAAGTGTTCCTACTGATTCAGTGGTCACTACCGCAGATATTATAAACGCAGACACCGCGAACGCTGAGTTCCACTACGACAAGTTTGGAGACTATGAGTTTACCCTTACTGTAAGTGATGGTTATAGTTCAGACAGTGATTCCGTTATAATTACTATTGAGGATATAATAGATATAATAGTTCAGCCAGTGATTCCGTTATAATTACTATTGAGGATATAATTTAATATGGCAACTTTAACATTCACCAATAACTATACTATCGGAGATACCGTCGACGCCGCGGCAGGTATGCCCCCAGGCGATCTGGCTTATTATATGTCTTATAGGACTGCTTTTTCATCCGGCAGCAGCAGCGGGTTTGATAGTATTGAGTGGAATGAATGGGTAAGTCAGGTTGAGGAATATCAAGACATAATCACTGACAACCGCGGCAGCGCCGAGATTCAAGCTCTGTTATATCTTTTTATGGTTTCCCTGATGCAAGATGCGATAGATGATGGTAGTTGGGCTGATATTGTAACGAATTTTAACGAAATATTTAGTGGCGAAAC
>Ga0209756_1002077_pt1 | contig 17702 bp, 3 predicted proteins | sample ETNvirenome_6_85_FD_184071 | JGI IMG/M metagenome (GOLD analysis project Ga0209756, IMG submission 184071) | Marine viral communities from the Pacific Ocean - ETNP_6_85 (SPAdes) (version 3) | ecosystem: Environmental > Aquatic > Marine > Oceanic | place: Pacific Ocean | collected 2013-06-19
TAGGCGGGTCCATAATGCATGCCCCTAGCACCAATTGCCTGATTGATTATTCCATCCCCGAAGGAAGCTACATAACTATTCCACTGTGCTGCCGAAATGGTTCCCTTTAGTTGAGCCCCTCCATCATAATTAAATGCGCCGGAAGGACCTTCGTAGGAAACAAATTTATCACTCTTATACAAAAGAACATCCATATAATAGGTTGATCCAGAAATCATTGATTTGAAATCTTTCTCTGTCTTAGAAATAAAACTAGTTAGAGTTCCTTTTTCCAAAAAGAAATCAACAGATTCTGCAAAAAAGTTACTTGCTGCAAGTGAATATTTTGGATCACTTTCACCTTTCCACTCAAAATATATTTGAGGCTGGTTTGTATTTACAGTATAGGGAAAATCTTGAGTCTGTCTTGCATAAAAGCCCTCGGATACAGATTCCCTAAAAGAACCTGTAAAATTAGGATAAACAAAGTAAACACTTGAAGAAACAGTTTGCAATCCTGATGATGTTATCGAAGAAGACAAAGGAAGATATTGGTCTGGGTCTAAAATTGCCTCAAACGGAAATGAGTAATTCGGACCCGTCTTGTATAGGCTTGCCACATACCCAGATGCACTAAGAACTGATGGTACAGAAAAAGTAGCATTTTTCTCTAGAACCGGCGCAGAAGCAGTATGAACGGGGTAGCTTACCGCAATTCCTGATTTAATCGTGTTAAAAAACACTCCCGGTGCAAAAAATGGCTGATATAGGGCTGCTAGCCTTTCTTGGTCACCATCTCTAGCGGTAGATCCATTAATATATGGACCATACGAAGCGGAGAACATGTGCCCAAGCTGAACTGCCCTAAGAGCCGGGTAAAAGCCCTGATATGGTAACAATTTCTTTACAGCATTTACTTCTAGTCTGAGCTTTGAAGGAAATGCGGTGTTGTCGCCTTTATGGTCTTCCTGAATCACAGAGAAATGCTTCATGAAATCACTGTGCGAATAAATTTTAAAGAAATCACTCTGGAGAGGTCCGGTTTCGCTGGTGGCGCTTGACGTATTTGCCAAAGAGGAACCAATAATATCTAAAAATTTGTTGTTGTCAGCAAAAAAACCTTCTTTTAAGTAATGATCAATGTGATCTGTAATTCTAAATTCTGGGAGAACTGTATAGTCTTTTGCTATTCTTCTGATATCTTCAGAATAGTCCTCATAGGAATTAAACCAAGGTGTTTTACCACTCAAAACATCTGTTCTGTATGGCGCTATTAGGTGTAGCGATGCAGAGGGCGATACGCCTCTGCCAGCCATAGCACCAGACATCATCATGCTTGGATACTCATACTGAAATGAGGATGATGGTTTAAAATTCAAACCATCATTAGACGTTCCATCTCCGCCAAAGTTAGGAAATGGTGCTGAAGATGTTGGTGCACCCTGTTGCCTTACCTTCCCCTGTATGTTTATTCCCAAAAGTGCATATATGTAGCCAGCATATGAAAGCTCTCCGTTCTTGTTTACATTTTTTAAACGAGGAATATTAGCGGGATCTAATCCCTTTACTCCAGAGGAGGGTTCGAGGGGGGCCCAGTAGTATGGAGAATAAGTTCCCCCTCCAGCTCCTACTGAAGAAGAAAACAAATATAAATCATAAAACGGTTCTTCCGAATCTAAAGGCCAAATACTCATATCTGTCATACCAAAGTAAGATGAGCCGCTAGCAATTATTAGCCCTTGTGCGTTTCTTGCAACGGCGTCGGTTCTCAGCCTGTCGTCAATGTTGTTTTTCCAAAACGCCACAGAATTACCTAGTCGAACATCAAAGTCGGCATTACCCTTGGAAACAGTATAGTTTTCTCTACCCCTAGTCTTTGACAATCCCGCATTCCTTTCACGAGGATAAACAATCTCCCTATAGGAAAGTCTTTCTAAAGATTTAATCGGATTGAACTCTTTATCTATCAAGTTATCCAGATAAACGCTTTTCATAGAATTATAAATTAATTTTTTATCTTTTATGTCGGCTTTGTATGAAAGCAAGCTATCTATTTTGTTGTTAGCAAAAGTTCCAAGATAATTTGCAAAAGTGCTATCTATTTCAACGGTTTTTTCAATTTTATCATCACCCACGACAACGATATCGTGTTCCAGAGGCTTATACTTAAATGAAACCATTGGTTCTGTAAAGTTTTGAAGGGTTTGCGTTGTTATTTTTTGTAGCTTGGCATTGCCCGGAGATATATTTGTCTTTTCTGTAAGAATAGAAAATCTATTGATACCTCTCATATATCTAACAATAGGATTATATGAATTTCTAATCTGTCTCCATGAAGATTGTCCTGCCGGTCCATTTCCCCTCAATAAACCAATATTTAAATAAGATGCTGGCGCTTGTGGCAAAGCGGTTGATGTGGCGAAATCCGAATTCGTCTCATATTGTACTGTATTATTTTCCATTTCGGAATCAACTAGTTTTGTCGCTTTATTGATGCCGGAAAAATCTTGTGCTATAAACTGGCTTTCGGGAACTTGGTAATCGTTGATTCCAAATTTTCTAGTTCCTCCGTCATTCCATATACCTATCTGGCTTTGGCTTACAAATGTAATATCTGTAGACGCGAAACCTCTATTGGCATAATCTTTTTGAGAAAATCCGTTCGGAGTTGTTATAGCAGAAGCAGAAATCCATGAATATTGTCGGTCGCTTTGTGGGATCTGGTGCTGTATATAGTAGTTGTCATATACGTTACTAGTCGTTGCAGTTTGGAATATATCTGTGTACTCTATGCGTCTTATCGCATTTCTTTGTGTTTTGTGGTATGAGGCGCTGGGCGAACCTGCAACACTGTCGTATCCTCCCAATAATGAATGCCTAGTCAGCAAAGTTTGGAGAGGCTGCCTAACAGACAAATTCCTATACGTCATGGCGTTATAGGGGGAATATGTTTCGGACTCGTAATTCAAAAATGCCTGTCCGTTTATCTCTGGTCCTCCGGGTGCAGAAAATCTGTTTACAAAAATATATTCGTTCTTACCTCTGTCTGGTATGGCTCGGTCATATGCGCCAGACACGGACGGAGTGCCAGTAGAGCCAACAGCGGCAGTGGATATACCGTTATTGTCGACAAAATATCGATTATTCACGTCCCTATCTGGTATCTGTATAATTTGATAGTCTTTTTCGTAATTACCATTATATACTTTGGTTGACCCGAGTTCATTAACTGGTGGTAAGTACGGGTTTTGCGTATTAGCGCTAGAAGTGGTGCTTTTTATATTTTTAATATTTAAAGGTCTCTTGGCAACCTCTTCTCTTAGCATTGTGGCTCTCGGAGCGTTTACACCTCCGGGCAAATCATAAATATTATAAAAATCAAAATTAATCCCAACTGGATTAGATGTGATAGTTCTGAAGGCATACCAACCTTCTTGTCTTGTTGTTGAGGCGACACCAAGATTTAAGCCAACGTGCCTATATGCGTATCCACCAACATTTTGTTGAGTGAAAGGTCCCTGCATAGGAATGTCTTTGTTGTCAAGATAAAAATCTTGAAGATGCTGAGTTGATAATTCATAGCCAACATGCCATGGCGAACTTCCTGTTATGAAAGGATTATCCGTTGAAGAACTTTGAAAAGATATCGGGGCATATTTTCTACCGTCGTAACCTCTTTCTGTAGAAACAGATGGTATATTAACAGAGAATTCTGGTTTGAATTTTCTATTTGGATTAATTTCATCAAGAGTTTTGCTGTTTACTTGTCTTGATATGGTGGACGTATTAAAAGATATTCTATTTCCAGAGCCGGGGGCAGACTCATTAAAAACAACGTTTCTGAAATTTCTGTCTTTCTTAGGGCGCGATTTATTCTGGTCATTATAAGTCGCCGCTTCGCCTCCAGAATCTACAGAGACTGATACTAGGGCGTCCCCCTTTGCTTTTTCCACCGGATTTTGAGAATTATCTAAAACATAATCACCCAAGGATGTTTGAGGCGCTAATGCATACCACGCCTCATTATATGAAGCGTCAGTGGCAGCAAGACCAGTTGATTTTCCAGCCTCTGCAAAAGGAACTTTGTATTTCCACCAATATAGGCTTTCCGATTCCTTCAGATCTACATCATCTGCTGGAGCGTGATTGTGTTCCCAAGCGGTTTTGTTGTGTGCGTAGAGGGCTACATTTCCTATCCCTGTACTTCCCTGTATTACAGGTGCGCCCACAGATGCTTGGTATCCACCTATTTCATTTCCCAAAGTTCCGTTTGGAACTAAGCTACCAACTTGCTGAAGTGTGGTTTGAGAAAGATCGGCAATTTTAGGACCGCTTGGGTAAAACTTCTGTATGGTCGGAAACTTATGCTTGTATTTTCCAGATCTTTCAAATACATGGCTTTCAACAACGTTTCTTACTGGGGTAAAATTAGACGAAGCCGGGACTATCTGGTATATCATTTGACTAATACTTGTGTCTAGCCATTTAAAATATTCGATATACCTGTCTACATCCGGGACCTGTCCTACTCTTTCGAAAAATATGTTTCTTATTTTTTCTAACTCTTTGTACCTGTCTCTATATTTGTTAACAGGGTTTCCAACTAGGTTTTCCATAGCAGAAGCTTCTTTTGAAGCTGCCAAGAGGTTTAACATTTCTTCGGAAATGTTTTGATACATACTTTTTTCGATAGAAAAAGAAAAGTTGACTGGTTTTGTTCTTTTTGTAAAAAATTCGTCGTCCTGAGAAAGTACCTTCACGGCGTCTGTATGATTCAAGTTTTCTGGCACTTGTTGTCTATGTGCCATAACATATTCTCTTGATATAGACTCTGTATTGTTGTTCCCTGCGCCAAAGTAGATTCCTCTTCCTGTGTGTTGTTTTTCTGTAAGCTTTGAAAAATATTGCCCGTATCTTTCGTCACCTGATCCCGACGAGAAGTCTTCTACAGAAAATTCACTTCCATACTCTCCGGAATCGGAACCTGTCAAAGTGTCAAAGTCCCAGTTTAATAATAATGTTTTTATCTTTGGAATATCAACGGGGTATGCTGTTCTATCTTGCAAAAGATACGAGCTTCTCATCGTATTATAAACACCATAATTTTTGGGGTCCAAAGCATGAGAAAGAAGTTCATCTTGATCTAGAGGTATCGCCCAATATCTGCAAGAAGATACCTTTACGTTTGTTGGTGTTAGCAGACTGCCTGTAAAATTAGTTCTGTGTGAGCCAGCATATATTCTCTTGTTAACTTCTGTTAAATATATGCCATGGGTTTCTGCAATTCCGTCGCCACGGTGGTCACCCGTTATTAGATTGAAACTATTCTGTATTATATCGCCAATCATGTTATATCCGCTAAACTCTACAACATAATTTGTATCCTCGGATCCACTCAAAATTCCAATATTAGGATATTTTTTAGGATATATCTTTACAGACAGGTTCCATCTTTCATTGTTATATACATTTTTGTAGGTTTTCGAGGTCATCTCCGAAATTAGACCGTTTGTAGCACTATTCGGGTTAGAAGACGTTAAAATAAACCTTACGTTGTTCGACTCCGGCTCAAGATCATTTGACTTTTCTCTTACAGCATAAACTTGAAAATTAGCCCAATCTGCATCTCGCCAAGTTGTGTCTCCGGGGTTTGTGGCAGCATCTGTTAATGCTGTATGCATCCCAAACAACGACGCGGAGATATATGGGTATTGATAGTTTTTAAAATTAGGGTCTGAATATCCGGGTCTTTTTGGAAATAATACTTCTGTTTCAACTGTAAACCCATTTTCAGATTGCCACGAGTCCGTAAGTGGACTCACATCATTGCTCGCTGTAATAAAAGATACGGAATTAGTATTTCCAGATGCTGTCATTTGGAAAACCGTTGCGCCAAACCTATCTAAATAATTGAAATCTGCATATGATTTCCTGATGGGTTTGGAAATAAAATTCCCCTTCATATCTAATGTGGCATTGTTAGCATAAAAATTAATACTATAAAGGTCCTCATCAACTCCAAAACAACGCATCATGTTGGTAATCGATTTTACTGTTCCCTTTGATTTATTAATGAAAAGTAAATTATTATACAAATTTGTATATATCTGGTTCTTAATATCTGATAATTTTGCCTCGAATTCCCTGTTATCATCCCTGTTCGCCAATGCTTCAAAAACATTTGCATTGGAAAACACTTCTGGTACTACAAAGCCAGAATTAGATAACAGTCGGTCTGCAAAAGGAAGTGGTTTATTCATACTTCCACTTGATGACCCACTAATATAATTTATATTTTTTAAACTTGGCACACTTTTGATTTGAAGAAAAAGATCGTCAAAATAGCTTGCAATAATTTGATTTAAATATAGGGCTTGGTTTTTCCCTCTGAACTCGTCCTCTTCGATAATCCATGTAGGGAGCATATTGAAAAGGTACATAGAATTTCTAGTATCATATTCTCTGCCTTTATAAGCAGCATCCTCCTCGTATGAAACAACACTGGGGTGGGAATTGTATATGATTGGATCTTTAAATTCTCGTGGGGCGGCTCCTTTTTCTACAATAGCGGAGCCAGTAGATCTCATTTCGCTTGTATAATTTTTTATAAACCCATTGGATACTCGCCCAGAATAGTCCAGTGCGATGCGATCAATAGAAGAGTTTAATGTAATGCCCTCATTGAATTTATAATACACGCCCAAATTAACTGGTTTTCTGTCTCTATAGAATTTTGAGGACTCAGTATCGTCATCCGTATTTGTGCCTCCTGAAATTTGTTTGAACCAATTAAACTTAATGTCGTCCGAATCTCTTTTTGCGGTCCAAAATCTAAATTCATCAAACGAAGACCCGGATAAAGAGCCATAGCCCTCTACAACCCCAGATGTCGATGCACCTTCGGTTGGGGCGGCTTTATAAGCTCCAACCGAAGCATTATATGCCCTGTTTGCGCGGACTTCTTGAACTGTTGATCCTGTTACAGTTGTCTCAATAAGGTCACCATTAACATATAATTTAATCTGCAAGGCGTCGGATGGGGTGGCGGATATGTTTTCAACAGTAAAGGCTACATGATTCCAATCAGACAAATCTATCCCCAGAGCACCCGTTAAGGCTTGCGCTCCGATAGGCGCACGGTGAACCCCGGTTGCGCCACTCATATATGTAACATGGAAAAAGTGTTCATCAAGGTATTCGCCAGCCTCTGCTGGGTTGTATCTAGATTCAATGAGGAAGCGACCGTAGCTCGAATTTCCTCCGAGAACAGTAATGCCATTATGCAGATCAAAATAGGCATGGGACGGCGAGGTTTGGCTTTTCGACGGCTCAAATGGGAGCTTCATCCAAAATTCAACAGTATTTCCCCTCTCTCCATCAATGGTGAAGTTTTGTATCTGCTTGGTTGTCGGATCATATACATTGGCTTTTTGCTCTGATTCTTTGAAATTTAATTTTTTTGCATAAGAGCCGGAAGCATAAGCTGGTACCGATGGGGCATGCGGACCACCTTCGACATAAATATATTGTGGGGAACTTGATAATTTATAGTTATCTCCATCGGCCGGAGTTAAAGTGGTTGCAACAGTTCCCCACGTTTCCCCAATTTCAACGTATCCATTTGTTCTTGGATATTCGAACTCAAAGATATAGTTATCCAAATAAGTTGATTCATTGTGCCACTGGAGCTTTTCTTTAAACGAACCATCATAAGGATAAAAGCGATAAATATTTTCAATTGCTTTTTTATAATATTGTTCTGCCGATCCGAATTTTGCAAAGTTTGCAGGATCAGCGAAGTTAACTTGAGGAATAAATCTACTTCTATCGACGAAAAACTGTTGAGAGTAGTTTGGAGATTCCACTTTTCTAGTGACTTCATCAATGCTCTGATTTACAATGGACCAAGCTCCGCCACCAGCATTGGGGTTTAAGTTTGCATGAGGATCCCCAAAATAAATTGAATTTATTGGTATGCTAATCATTATGCCCCCACCTTAAACCTAAACACTTCCTTTTGTTCTCTGTATGACCCATTTGAATAGTAAGCAAATTTTAACCCATACTCGTATCCCGGTTGAAGCAAACTCATGTCTAAATCAAAATAATTCCCAGAAATATCGTAAGATAATCTCGTATATGAGCCTACAGAGCTATCGGCTTGGGGAGAAGTTGCAGAGCCTGTTCCATAAGGAATTACTTCATAATCATCTACAATTCTATAGAGGCTAAAATAAGCATTCTCAACCACTTCGCTAGGGATTGTGGATTGCATTTTTGTATAATTGTTTGGGCTCCAGTCTTTAGATCTAATAAAAAGCCTAAATCTAGCTTCTTCATCCGTAGAATATGCGGCTTTTAAATTATCTATCGTTGTAACATAGTCTGGGTCTGGATTGAAATTAGAAGCGTTTAAAGTGCTGACTGTAATTTCAGAACCAGTGTGATATGAAACCAAGTCTTCATGATGCCAAGCGGCATAAACAGAATCTAATGAGTGACTCATGGCTACAGAGGCAGTATAAATTCCATCTACAGCACCTTGAGGTCCTATATAAATTCCACCTGTTACATTTGTGTGATTAGCTGCTACAACTCCTCCCCCCTTTGGAAGTGCAAGCTTGTCATAAATATTTCCCGCAGAATTAGAATACAAGCTTACCATCATTTTTACGCTTGTAGGGTTATGAGAAACATTGTCTGGTATGTTTTGAAGTTTTCCTTTTACATAATTATACAAATACAAAGTATTTAAGTTGTCTTCTCCAGTTGCCAAAGAGCTACTCATTACAAAATTAGAAGCGTTGTCTTTCTTTGAGGAATCCCATCTTGCTTCTAGATTTGGTCTAAGAAAGAAATATTCGCTTGATCTAGCAAAGAACTTCTTTGTGTAGTATGAGTGAGATCCAGTTTCGTAACTGGAAGATAGGAAAACCCCTAAGCCATAGTTTGGTATGCCTGTACCGTTTTGGAAGTTGCTTACAGAGGTGGTAATCCATTGTGTTCCGTCTTGATAAGATCCCGAATCCTCAAAGTCGCCGGGACCACCGAGTTTATTTCCCGCCAACCCTATGTCATCCATAGTGAGCCCAAAAGCGTTTGCGCTTATGTCATCGCGAGCAGCAGCAGTTATTCTTAAATGTGGCACATTATTAATTGATTCTATAATTTTATCTGCTATGGCAGCGACGGATCCCAAACCCGAGGTTCCTATAACCTCTCCGGCAGTTGTTACATCTTTATCGAGCCTGAAAACAACAGTTGTGCCTTGAGAATCTATTAAAGTAAATGTAGCGTCATCTGTATTTGTAGAATTTGCACTGCTATGAAGAAGACCACTGCAAGAGGCAGCAACGCCACCAGTCATCCAGTCTTCAACAATATCACTAATGTCAACGGACAAATCTTCTGTGCCGTCAGTAAAAGATCCAGTGAATGCAATTGACAAACTACTTTCTGCAAAGTCACCGCCTTCGGAAAGCCATGTAGAATATCCGTCTCCGGGGGCACCTTTCCTAACCCAGTTTGAGCCGGTGCCCTCATATGTCTGATCGGTATAGTTATCCATGTCTAAACCGTAACCCTCTTGCCAAGAGCCAGAACAGACCTTGATGACCATTTTGTAATCTTTTGGAAGGGGCAGGGAGTGTGGGGCATTATACAAATTGAGATACCAAGCAACATTTCCGCTAACAGGAACAAGACCATTAGTCCTATCTTCATTCAACTTATCTATATCAAATTGAACAAGAATTCTAGATTTCTCCGAAGATTGTGAATTGGACCCTAATCCTGTTGATAATTGTCCCACAATGTAAAATGCTTCTAGGGTATCTGAGGCACCCATATTTGAGCCAGTACCTTTGGTCTGTAAATCCATCTGGTATGCGCTTGTAATCGTGTTGTCTGCTGTCGCAATGTATCTTTTAATAGCCATTATATAACGGTTCCTACTATATCCGAGTCTGGAAATTTTATTTCAAATATGCTGTCTGATGGGGCTAGAATAACCCTCCCGTCTGCCGTTGTCATTGTGTCGACACTAAAAATCGGGCTACTGTAATTGGAACCAACTTTTACCTCAAATTTTAATTCCAAAACGTCCAACAAGCCTTCAACATTTTTCAAAATTCTTAGGGCGTCTCCATATCTTATTGGCTCCCCAATGTTATATTGATTTTGGGTAAAGTACTTCTTCAAAGAAATAGTAGCCGCGTTTAAAACTTCAAAACCATTATAATTCGAGTCGGACATTATTTTAAATTTTAGACCTAAATTGATTATTTTTGCGTCTAATATATCAATTGTATCATTTATCATTTTGTTGGACGACAACCAAAACTTTAAATTGTTTTTAGTAACTATATTAGCTTGAGTTAATTTATTTTGCCCGTCTTCCGCAATCACATAAATATTTAAGTTTCTTTTAAAAGAGTTTTTATCTTGCATTATTGCGGCTCTTTTTACTGATCCGAATTTAGATGGCATATTATAAATTAAAGATATATAATCTTGCTGTGTAACTGCTCTGTTTTGAGAAGAGAACATTCCATATGCTTTATATTTTATTTCGCGAGCGCTGTCTTCCCTCGTGCTGCCATTTATAGGAGATTCATTTTCAAATTCTAGAGAAGTAGTAACCTGCTGCATGCTTGAGGGAGAAAGGATTGACGTGTCATTGAATTCAAATCTAGGATTAATCGCGGAAACTAAAGAATTTGTCGTTATATTAACGTCATTTGGACCATTTACTCTGTAGACAACTGTTAGATTTGTTGTTTGAGGGGCTATTCCTAGTTTATCTGTTTTTAACAAGTTTGTTGGATCAAATGACCTGTCGGTTACATAGTCGCGTCCGTGCAGGTCTATGGAAGATCGTGATGGGTCATACAGAGATTCTTTTGTTGAGTCATCATCCGACCCAAAACCAAACTGTATATAGTACCCTGAGAGGTCGGATTCTGTCACAAATCTTCTCGGTACTGGAAGAGCCCTTAGAGAATACAGGGGTTCTGAATTTATAACTTGATTTTTCAAATTAACATCGTTGTTTTTGACTGGAACGTATACCGTGTCTTGAGATAAATTGTCGACCTCATAATATCTATTTCCTTGAGAGTCGTAAACAGATATAACTTCTACAATATTTTTTCCATCTAACCTAAATCTTGGGAACCTCTCGTAGTCTCCAACTTCAATGGTTTGAGTCATTGTTCTACCAGAAACAACAGTCCCTATTACTTTAACAGCGTAGGAGGTGGGAGAACCATCTGAGGGTCTGGATGTAGCCACGACGGTTGTGGCGTTAACAGAATTAAAGTTGACATCATCAGTTAACGAAAACACTGCACCGTTTGTAGCTTCAAATGTACTCCCCTTCAGCAAGATGGGTGCATAATTTAAATTTGGCTGATTTGGGGTTGATCCTGCGGCAGTATCGGCTGGTATTACCACATAAAGGGAGACTTCTCCGAAAGAAACCGGGACTCCAGATTTCTTGTATCCTAATTGACGACCTAGCTTTAATACGTTATTGTATTCGTTGGCGGTATCTAAAAAAGATTCATTTACAGAGTAATCTAGATAAAACGATAAAACATCCCCCACATAAGAAACAGTGTCCAACATTAGTGATCCAAAGGAAGCTTCGTTAAAGTCTTTGAACGTGTCGGGATAATATCTTTTTGTATAATTAAGCAGGTCTTGCTTAATAGAGTTAAAATCTCTGCTGGTATAATTAATTGGTACTATTCTTTTCTTATCAAAAGGCATTTTTAAACTCTCCTTTTTATTAATTAATTAGTGTCGTCAATTAGTTATTTTTTAAAAATCATAGCTATTAACCGTAAGTTGTAGTTCATCGGTTAAATTTATGGAAGGAACACTATATTTTATCAATACATTCACCCTGTTAAGATCTAGAGAAGGATCGTCTTCATTAGTGGTAAATTTTACCTCTCGTATTTTAACAAAAGGCATGTACTCCAATACCTGCCTTGCTATTTCTTCTCTAACATCTGCAAAAAGCACTTTACTCATCGGCTGAAAAAAGAATTGGTAAAGACCAGCCCCGAACTCGGGTAACATTATTTTTTCTCCGGGATTGGTCAAAACAATCATTTTTATATTTTGACTTATGACACCCTTAAGGGTATCCAACATTTCATAACCGTTGATTTTATCCTTAGTTAAAGGCAATTTTGGAGAATAATTTGACATCTTTTGATTTCCTATGGGATTCTAGTCTTCTTCTGGAGTTGGAATACCTGCGCCCGAAGGACCTCCCCGATCTTTCAAGTATTTAGGCTCATATGACATTCCCGCAATTCCTCTTATATCATAAATAGATTCTATCTGTTGTTTGAATAGATTTTTTGTTAGACTAAAAGATGTATTGACTCTAGGATCGGCGTCTACGGCAGTATGACTGTAGAATATCATCATCGCTACGAGTTTATCAATTGGGATACTATATGAGAAAAGACCTCTAAATTCTATATTTTCATATAATTTAGTTAAATTTTCTTGCATTAACTTTTTACCTCCTCCCTGATTCATATATTCTGATAGTCTCACTATGATTGACTTAGCGTCTGCTTTGTTAAAATCATGATATTTGTTAACTGGTATGTTAAAAGGAGTATCTTTTTTATCTGTAATATCGATTTCGTGCGAAAGAACAGGGAATATAAAAGATGTATGTATAGGATAGCTTTCGTTTTTCAATACACCGTCGCCAACGTTGACTGCTCCAATCTCTTGTATAACAAAACTTTTTTCTTTTTGAAAGTGCTTTGCCAGTTCCGGATCCTCGGATGTCAAGGTTGAAACAGTATCTTTTAGAGTTTGTTTTAATTCTTTAAATGCTTGATTATACGGCACGAATGATTGCCCTGATTCGACCTCCATTACACTAATACCCTCTTCTTCTTCGACGGATCCGAAGTCAGGAACATCTGGGTTTATAGGAGCTTCTGGCTCTTCTGTACCTTCGTTCAGCTTTATAGTTTCGTCTGTATATGCAATTCCATAACAGAATCTTACTCCCATTTTTATTGACTTAAAGAATTTCCTAAAAGGCTTTTCTTGTTGCTCTGGTGTCAATGCGTAATTGAATAATTCATTGTCTATAGGATTAGCCATAAGTCTCCACAGTTTGTCAACCGCATAGTTGTTAACAACAGATTTTAGAGAGAGATCTTCCGATTTTGTATAAATTGCAGCTTCAGGCAGATTTTCCGGCTCACCTAAATATGCCCCCTGACCGAACTGAGAATCAACAGACACTACGACATCTTCACCCATAGCTTCCAGAAGCCATTTTGCGGCTCCGGGTTTTGGTGTAAATTCCCCTTCTTCATTTGTGCTAGGGGGTAGCCAAGGTACGAAGGGACCGAATGCGGTTCCTACGGCAGTGTTATGCCAAATAGCCGTCCTTTGCGCCAAATATTGATTATACATCTCGTCGCTTGGATCTAAATCTTCAAATCTATAATAGACTTGGTAGAAAAACCTACCATTCTTAAACATATCTAAAGTGCCCGGATTTCCGTCATCAACAATACTTGTGGTCTTTGTGGGTTTTGTATCATCATATTGAAAAAAAGTTGCTCTATGAACTTCTTTCATCTGTGAGTAGCTGATAAAGTCATTCGGATTAACCTCGGCAGGCATTGCCTTTCCTCCGGAAAGTTTGCTAGTGGATGCTAATCTTTCTTTCAAAAATTTAATTGGTCTCTCGATATTTTGTCGTATATAATACAGAGTTGCATGTTCCCAATTTTTAATTCTAAATGTTCTCCCCAGCGCCGTATCATATATTTCTCCATCAATTGTGCCGGGGGCGGGAGCGCCGAATTCTCCCGGAAGTCCGGGCAGCGCGGCATCAGGATTAGTCGGAGTAAACTCTGGTTTTTCTGCCATCATTCTAGTAATTAGAGCGACCCATTTCCATTTAAAATCAGTAGGATCGTTGCTTGTCTCAATCCAATCTTTGAAATTAATTAAAACAAAATTACACATCGCCTCATTTACTAAAAGTTCTTTTGGGAAAAGAGGGGCGATAAATACAGATTTCATCAACACTTCTCCACAGAAAGATTGTATCATTGCAGATACTAATCCTTCCAAAATGGCAAAGTGCGGCATTCCAAGCACTTCAGAATTTGGATCATATTGAATACTGAAATCATAAGCTCTTTTGGCTAATTCTAAAGAATATTTGAAATCTACAAAAGTTCTCTGCATTGCATTTTGATTTGTGGGCTTTCCTTCAACTACTAGCTTTAATTCCTCTATTTGCTTGCTAGTGTACTCTGGGATTTCAGTCGTAGAGGAATTAAATAATGCCTCAATACCTACACGGATTGCGTCGTTGCTTATGAGATCTGTTAATTTATTTTCTTTTGGAGTTATCATGGTAGAATTAGCACACTTATTAGCTAGTCCATTCAGCACAGACGTTACTACAGAATAATAAACATCTCCTTGTAGGACCTTTTTTAGATCCTCTACAGTTTTCTTTTGTCCCTCTAAGGCATCAACTTCTGAAGACTCTACATCTATAACGCCCAAGCCAGATAAAAGTAGGTTTGAAAAATATTGACACTGTTCTGGTCTTAAGGGATTCCCCGTTTTTTCTAGAGGAAACTGTTCTAGGTGAACTCTTAAATCTTCCGCTATATCTGTTTGGTTATAAAATTGATTAAAAGTATATTTTAATTCGTATGCATCATCTGCTACATCTAAAATCCCATCCTCGTCGGAATCATACAAATCAGTAGAAACCTTAGTATATAGAGGTTTTTTAATTGAAAACTCATATCTATCCGCATAAATTGCTTCCCCATTTTCGCCAGCTTGGGGGGGAGGTAAATACATACTAATGTAAGAGTTCCCAACAGGAAAACCGATAGAGATAGTATTGCTTTCTATAGCTGAAAGTGTGTCGATCTGAGACGGGAGGGATTGTAAAATAGAGTCCACGGACAATTGATCTTTTATATCGTAGCCAGCTCCAAGAGGAATTCCAGCAAATTTGTCCCCCTCTATCGAGATGGGACCATATAGATCTCCCATCATAAGAATTAAAGTTAAAGTGCCAGCGTTTATCGTACCCGCGTCCGTACTTTCTTTGATCATACGATTCTCTTTTGGGTCAAAAAAGTTTGTCGTCTGGGAATATATTATAGGCTGAATTGTGCCAAAAATATTCTCCATAGCTGTCGAAAAAGCCCTATTTGCTGTGTCAAATTCCATGCCAGCCAGAAGAGCCTTCCCTCCTTTGCCGTCTGAAAAGAGAGGGGGCAACTGGGAAGAAAGGTCGTCATTTTCTCTAATGATCTTTGCTATCTCTTTATACTTTTCCAACTCATTTGATAAATTCTTCTTTAATACGTCCTGTACGCTCTCTGGGGATAATTCACCGCATTTTTCTAACAATGCTTCTTTATTCTCATCGATTATATTCTGACATATCAATGGGTCTTCGTACTTTTCCATGGAAGCAGATTCTAAAAAGTCAAAAACTTCCGGTTGCATTTGGGCTCCCAGACAAGCAAAAAAATCGGCTATTCCAGTAATTGAATTAAGTTTTAGTTCCGGGTACCCATTAGACACACCCTTTATTGACTTCAAAATATTTCTTGACGACGACCCGTCAAGAAGTGCAGCAATTTCATTAGTAGTCATTATTGAAGAAGCTTCGGAAATAAACTTGTCTACCTGTTCCACTGTTGCATCGTTGGGACCCTCCCCAATGGTGATACCACAATAAGAATAATCCTTAGATGGCGCATAAGATGCGGCTAGCTGCGCTATATCCTGTGCTCCATAGTCCCTAACACTTGGCGCTTCATTAGAACACTCAAGTTCCGGACAAGTTAGCAATATGTCAAGAAGGGCAGCAATTAGTTCTAGCAGAATTTGAGCTAGTGCAAACTCAAGGAGAGCTTTTATAGCATCGATTAATACATCCAATATGTTAGCTGTTGGCAGCCTAAAAAACAAAGATGGGATATTGAAACAGAAAGAACATAATAAATCTTCAGTCTTGATTGTTTCTAAAAGTTGATCTTTAGGTTTTATATTTCCATCTGAGTCAACAATATTATTATTGAAAGACCAAGGCTCACTTTGAACTATTTCTGATGGATTATTCATAATTGTTGAAGGGCTGAGATTTAATCCGCCACTCCCGCCAGAAAGACCCATTTCTAAATTTGGAATCCCGATCTCTCCAATTCCAAATTGATCATCCATAACATTAATAAAGCATTTACATATTTTACTATACAACACCTCTGGAGTTATGTAATTTAACACGTAAGCGTATAGATCATCTAGATCAAATATTTTTGTTTTCAAATCCTTCAGGGCGGCACCTGAAGATATAAAATCTCCTACATATTGAACTGTTCTGCTGGCTTCCTCTACAACTGCGTCTATAAACTCACCGTTATTGGCTACGGTTGTTTGACCATCTATCTCTGATAGGAATTTGAACCATGCAGTCCCTTTCCCCGGAGGGGGCTTGGGGCATGGTGGGAAAAATTGCAAAAGATTGAATTGAAATGCACCAAGATCGTACCTTGGATTCAAATCTAGATTTGAATCTAATCTTTCCGCAATTCCCATGAGGATGTCTCCCCACGAAGGCATTTGAAAACTGTATCCACATTGCTTGCCGGGAGTATCAGAGTATTGCTTATTTTGAACTGCTATTGATTTTGGTATAACAACTGGCTTTGGATCTGGTAACCAGCTTTCGAATATTGTTTCCCACTTTAAGGTGGGGTTTTTAATTTCTCTATGGTAGTTCAACAACGCCATAGTTCTTGGAATACTGAGCGGCTCTATATCTCTATAGAATTGAAAACCAACATTCAAGATTCTTTCTTTAGAGAGATCTGAATTGGGTTGGTTACCGTCTGGAACTATTGACATAAAAACGATTTCTGAAAAGTTTGAATTAAACCCAATATTCACAATAGAAAATCTATTTGCATCTTTGTTATATTGATACCCATTTAATAACAATATTTTTTTAATTGCTGGGGGGATATACGACAACCTTCTCGCTTCTTCGCTAAAGTTGAAACCATCAATGAAGAAATCTGATGAAAATACGTCCAAATAGATTTTATTCAGACTAAAGACTGCTTGATCTAAGTGTGTTTGGAAATATCTCAAATCTATCGATAGTATGTGAGAGCATTGATCCTTTAGCTGATCTAGGTGATGCTCGTTTGATGGAAATGCTTCAAGATAAACGCCGCCGATTTTCACAAGGACCTTTACCTTGGATCCCGGTCTTAACGGCACATAATGGTCGACAGACTTTACAGCCAAATAAGATTGAACCATTTTTGCAACATCATCTTCAGTGTATGATTTATCATAAAAATCAAACAATTGCTTTATTCCCAGAATTTTCGCTTCTTCATACATTAGTGATAAGTCTAGCTCGTCTATAACACATGTATTTTCAAGCTCTACTGTTATCCAATGTTCCCCGTCCTCTGTATGATAATATGGCTCTTCATTGTCCCACCATGTTGGGATTAGCGCCCTAGACATAGGAGACATTTCGCTAACTTGTGTTTTTTGTAAGCTTAATTTTTTTGGTACTCTAAAATATTGATCGAAAAAAATTAAGGAATCACTGCCCTGTCTTGGGGAAACAGATTTTAAGTATTTGGGAGGTACATATCCCTTCATACCAG
>Ga0209756_1002078_pt1 | contig 17692 bp, 20 predicted proteins | sample ETNvirenome_6_85_FD_184071 | JGI IMG/M metagenome (GOLD analysis project Ga0209756, IMG submission 184071) | Marine viral communities from the Pacific Ocean - ETNP_6_85 (SPAdes) (version 3) | ecosystem: Environmental > Aquatic > Marine > Oceanic | place: Pacific Ocean | collected 2013-06-19
TTGAAGGAAAATTAAGCGACCAAGATAAACTTCAATTGGAAGAAATATTTAAGAAGAAATATAGTGAGGCTGGTAGGTACTATGAGGTCCCTCAATCTTAATTAAAGGAAGGTAAATAACATATGAGCGTATTAGGAAGAATAAGAAAAACCACAAAGTTTGGTAATAAAGCAGCAACAGCACCTGCGTTAAGCGCGGGAACCCCTAATTCCTATAATTTGGATTTTTTCTTAACTGACTCATATCTCGGCGTACCTTTTTATCATTTTATGAGTAATTGGGAAACCGCAGGAAGTAAAATCAATTTTACAAAAAGGGGAGGAGGTCCTGCAAAAGTAGGTCATAGGGTTGAAGCATGGTCTAATACTTTTCTTGGTCCAGGAGAAGGGGATGCTGTTGTTGCAAAAGATCATAACGGTGAGAATTACTTTGGAACCAATGGATACCCTACTTTAGTAGAAAAAGATTATAGTGGTAAAAAGCTAAAAGGGTTAAGATTTACAGGAACAGAATACCTTCAAATAAACGGGGCTACTGTTGCGGATACTTATGGTGTTGATGAATATATGTTCTCAACAGGAGGAACTACTTGGGCTGGAAAGACTGGAGCAACATTCATATTTGTACTTGATCAAGATCCTATAAATGACACAACCGTAAATCCTCTAGCAAACGGCATACAGTCTTTACTGATTAGTAGACAGCCTGTTACCACCGCCATAATTCCTACCCCTATTCCCCCTGCTTACAGTTGGCCTGAAACGGAATATTTTGGTGTTCAATACTTTAGGGCTGCGAGCACGCCTCATGAAACCTGGCAAAATGAGCAACGATGGGGTCCTGATGCTACGGATAGCAATGTTTTTGGAATACCTATTTTAAAAGCAGCAAATCCGACCGTCTCACCTACGTCTTTTCGTTGGGGAGGGGCAGCAAGGTGGGTTCCTGAGCCAGGGGGTAATATCAAGACTAATGAAGGGCTTCAAGTAATATTACTTGAATATGATAATACTGATCACTTTAAATACGATGCGTGTTCTACTCCCCAAGGTTGGGATAGAGATTACTTTGGACCAAGAGTTAAAATATGGGGAATGTCTACGCCTGCTCCATCTTTCCCCATAGGCACGACCCCTTGGTGGCAGGGTGGGTGGGGCTGCGAGGTCCCTCCATCGAACTCCCTCTACTGTCACCATACAGGCGGTCCCCTTGGACACGGTGCATGGGAGGGTCCACAGCTTATAAGTCTGTCTCCTGCACTAAGAGACTGGGCCTTATTTCACGACAAAAATGCATTTTTAGGAGGTACTCCTCCTGTAAGGAGTAGTTCTCTAAATAATGAATATGGAAATGGTTTCCGTGGAATACTGTATGAAGTTCTGATGCTTGAAGGAATTTTATCCCTTAGCGACAAGGCCCGATTAAAGAAAATTTTAAAACGCAAATACCCTTTAAATTAGTATGAGCTTATAGTGAATTAGTTTGTAATTTTATTGAAGAGCCTCCAGATCCAACATAGCTATATAAAAGTATGGCACTAGAGCTACCAAAAATAGGAAAAATAATATGGGATTTGGAGATGTAACAACTACTACAGGAGCAGGCGGCCAGGATGATCTTTTTGGGCAATCAACAACAGCAGGTAGATCGTATGGATCTACAGAAGGTGGCTATACCACAACAAGCCAAACCACTACTCAAACAACAACATCAGCCGCAGGAGGCCCCTACCTTTGTCTTGAACTGGACTCTAATATTGGTTTAGAAATTGCACTAACAGTAGACCAAAGAGTTAAAAATCCTACTGGTCCCCTTTTGCCAGATACAATTCTTGGAGATTGGGGAGCTAACCCTAATCCTATGGTTGAGTTTATTATTGGTGGGTTTATCAGAATAAAAGGAAAAAGTATAAGAACGTGTCTTCCTAAAGAAGTAGCTGAGAACTTAGCAGGGCAAACCCAAACCTGTAACGTTAATCAATTTCAAGATTTTAAGGCTTTAGGGATGGGAGGGGATGAGGATCTCATGATGCCTATGCCTGGAGGAATAGGGGGAATATCGCCTGCTGCACGTAGAGGTGTACTTCCGTTGCTCTTAGGTCACACCAGCAGAGCATGGCCTTTTGCTACTACAAAGTTATGTTATAAAGGTAAGGACTTCCCTTGGCCTTTTAAAGTTATGGTGAGGCCAAATACCCCTCCTCCCGTAGGTGGCGTTATTACACATCCACGGATCGTATCAACACAAGGAGGCCCTCTTCCACAAGCGGCAACCAATGTTCCATGGGTTGGCTATGGTACTGTGACCTTCGAGACTGGGGTTTCGTGGAAAGTAACTCATTCGTGGAAGAACTGGGCCTTTTTGCGTCCAGGAACGGAATCATACCACGCTTTCCACCTTAATGTAGTCTACGAAAAAGATTGTGGGCCAGCAATTTGTGGTCCGTGTGCTCCTCCCATTGCACAACAAACAGGAGGGATATTTGGAGCTGCATGGCCTGAATGTGAAAGTAAAACCCTTAACCTCCTGGCTCCCGTACATATCCGCTCAAGTATGCCTTTACTAACTTGGGAGAATGACAACGGACCCAACCGACGACAGGGTTATTTGATTGCTAATGATCCTTACTGGGAATCTGGATGCGTGTACCCAGCTAGTCGAGAAATTTCTCTTCCATCGCCACCTGGAATGAAACCAGGAACAAATGTTTTAGTTCAGGGTGAGGGTCCGTTATATGCTAGATATCCTGGGTTTGGAGCAGATATTTTTGAAGGGAATAGAACAAATGATGTTTCTCAAGGATTGCATCAAATAAAACTTAAAATTAAAGAGTTATTGCAAGAAGCAGAAGATATTTATTGTGGATCATTATCTTTAAGTGATGCCGCTATAGACGGACTCCTCCAAGAATTTGCTGACAAATGGAAGGAGAATTCTGCCATTAATGATAAAATTTCTATCGAACCCAATAGCCCACCAGGACACACATACATCCCACCTGGAGGCTAAAAGTATGAATGAAAAAAGTAAAGTATGGGCAACTTTGGAGTAAATAAATCTCCTTTTGGATTTGGGACTGTAGCGGGTTGGCAATCCGAAATGGGAGGAACAACAACTGGAGGAACTGGAACTTCTCCTGGAACCGAACAGGATGGTCGGTGGCCTCCTGGGGTTATACCCCCTACAAAGTGGTGTATAAAGGAAACCACGATACATGGCTCTATACAATGTATTCCTCCAATTCCTGGTAGAGAAGCTAGGACTGGTGATCAGCCTCCAGAAATGAGAATACAAATTGATGTTGATTGGAAGGTTGAATGCCCTTGCGGTCCAGTAAATGTAGATAGTGAAGGTATCCCCTCGACTCCATGGGATCCACCTCCTGGAGGTACTATAAGTGCCTATTGTGAAAATGAGAAAAGAAATTTTCATTTTTTTGATAGCAAGTATGAATATAATTGTCTTCCCATTACGGGTGGAAGTTCGGGGTATGGAGAATACCCTGAGAGAACTAGAGTTTTATCAACAAGCAGCAAAAAGTGTCTATGTGTGAATCCCTCTGGGGGGGACACTCCCGCAAACACTTGTAGTGGTAAAAAAATAATAATAATGGATTTAAAAGATCCGAACGTATGGCCAATATTTCGTTTGGGTGATAGATGGCACTCTAATGGCGCGGAGGCTACCTGGAATCCCGTAGGTTTCGCCGATTATGATCCACCACCGGGAGATCCTTCTATGAAAGCAGCATTAGAGAAATGTAGAGTAAAAAAAATACCCTTCCAATACGCCAACCAAACCCTTTTTCATTATGAACTTGAAGACTACGATGATGGGTCTCGGTCTGCACAAGATCAAATTGATTGTTTGAATAATTTGATTTGCTGTGAAGGAGAAGAAAGTGAGCAGACTAGCAATGCAGCAAGAGGTGTCATAAAAAAACTTATTAATGACCATATAACGACAAGAGTAGTTCCTCCCTTTACTAAATGTGATACTGTACTAGTTACACAGCTATAATTATGTTACTTCCTAAAAAAAGTAGTATCCTATATATTTGTATAGAGGATTAAAAAATTATGAATGAAAAAAGTAAATTAGGACAAGTAAGAAAGATAGTGGGTTTTGGTTCTCCCTCTAGGCTTGTAGGATCAACACTAAAAAGGCTACCTCCCAAAAAACCAGGAGGCGGCTGAGGGGGCTCTAAAAAGTCTTCAGTTAGAAGATGAAAAAGGAAGGATATCTATGAGTCCAGGATGGAGTAGTAGTAACTGGGGAAACGTAAATACCGAAGGGTATAACTATGGATCACGCTATGGTGTTAGTGATGTTGGAACTTCCTCTACTGATGAAAAAGATTGTTGTATTATTGTAAATATAATTCACGCCAGTCTCGATATAAACAATATAGCAGGAACTAGTACTGGGACAAGAGAATATACAATAAAAGGAGATATAAATACTATAGCCAAAAAGTATTGTTTAAAAGCAGATTACACAGGAGAAGACTCTGATTTAGGAATAATTGGACCTGTACTAAGAGGTAAGGGAGGGGATTTAGGTTGTTTAGTTAGAATTTTATCCTGCAAATCAGGATCAATACCAATGAAATATAGTTTTGAGTGTGTCCCTGGTTCACAACAAGAACCCTCTAGAAAAAAACTTCATCTTTATTCTGCTGAGTGGTTTCCTTGTAGCGTTCCTTGTGAGTCTGAGGTGTCTCCTGGGTGGGTGCAGCCTTGTGAATGTACAAGGAGGTCGTTATCATATATTAATACCACTCTTAAATGGAATATGTTCCCTTCACATCTAGGGGGGCTAGTCAGTCTTGCTGGTCTTTTTGGTGGTGTCCCTCAAGGAATATCTTTCCTAGGAGGAGTAGTAAATCGTGGTCTAAATTGCACACGAAGATTCTTTGAAAAATTAGCAAAAAAGAAAATTAAAATTGGCCCAAAAATTGATTGTAACTGTGACCCAATGATGGAGGGGAATTCTATAGAAAGGGATCTCCCCATCCCAGAAATACCAGGAAGCCCACTCCTTCCCGACTTTACAACTACCCCAGGAATAGGCCCCACCATTGATGAAGCAGGAAGAGTTCTTACAGGAGGAGGGCCTCCATGCCCCCCTCCTTCTCAGCCATGCGATTGCTAATTTAGAAAAAGTTAGTTGATTAAGGTATTAAACCTAACTAAATATACTAGGAGAAGCAGCTAATACTTATGTTGCCTAAGGAAAAAATAAAATGACAGCCGTACCAATTTTTAAAGCTACAAACGAAGGAACAGTAGTACATGCAGAAAGAGCAGCATTAATACCATATCAAGTGAATGCTAGTAACACAGAAAACTTTGCATTAAATGAAGTAATAAATGTTCATTTAGATGCTTACATTTTAGTAATGGGAGATTCTTTTGAAGTTATAAATTCTAATGTAATGGTTGAAGCTTTTTCTGAAAGATATTGCCTAGAAGCTAGTTCAGTACAAATATTAGATAGTCCTACTAATGAGCTTAAAGCAACCGCTGCATCAGGTACAGCATTTAGATCAAACGGGACTACAGTAGTTGCGGGAGTCACTTATCCTGCTTATACTCCTGGCTGGATTGGGAATGTTGGTTTTGATTTTACTATGTATAATGGCCCCTGTAAGAGTGGGCAGCAAGGTAAAGCGTGTCACGCACAGACTGTTTGGGCACCCCCTGCACGTTGGAATAATGTTCAATATGACGGGGCTAACAGTCTGGGGAATGGGTGGGGAGCACTTCCCATAGGACTTATCCTCGATCACGGAGGTTTTGGTCTCTGTCGAAGACCTAGTGATGGAAAAGCTGGTCTTTATGATATCTTATTTGAAAACAAAAATAGCAACTTAGACAAGTATATCGTAACTGGGGTAGATCAAGTATTACAAGGTATAACTTGGGTTTGTTCTAATGCTCCTATATTAAGTGGAGCGCATGCGTTAGATACTTTAAACGAAGAGTGGAGAAAAGAATCTGCTAAGAATAGGTGCTAATTAAATATGGCAGCCGCCCAAAATTGGAGCAATACCCCACAGCCGCCACCAGGGGTTCCAGAGCCATATGACCTTGATATAATTCAAAAATCCTGGTTTGGGCTTCCTTTCTATCATTTTAGAACAGATTGGAAAGCGTCAACAGGATTTAATCCCCAGTATAGTATGTATAATTTATCTGGTGGCCCAGCGTTGGTTGGGGAAAGGGTAAAAGTGTGGTCTAACACTTATATGGGGGGAATTGGGAATGCTTATATTGAACATGAGGATCAATATTTTGGGAGAGATGTTTATCCTACTTTAGTAGAAGTAAATGGAAAGGGAAAATCTCTTCGTGGGCTTGCTTTTGATGGTAGAACGTATCTTGCTATAGATGGATCTGAAGTTGTAGATAATTATAATCTAACTAATCCTCTATACACCACTAGCGGATCAATTTATACAGATAAAGCAGTAACAACGGGTGCATCTTTCTTGATGGTGGTATCCGCGTCCCCAGAAATAAGGCAAAATTCTTATGACCCAGAACTAACTGGATGCTATCGTGATGACGATGGTTGTTGGCGCGATTGTTATGGAATAGGAGCAAATGCTGCTTTAATTTATGGGGCTAGACCAGTAACTGGATTCCCTCCTTATCAAATTCCAGGAGGAGGAGGATCAACTTGGCTCGATGAAAATGGAAATGTAGCACCAGGATATTTTGAGTCTGATTTACAATGGTGTCAAGAAGATGAGGGGAATGGATGTGGCCCCATCTGTGGCCCAGTTGATACTGCGGATATTCCAGTAGAGCAAAAATGGAAAGGAGAACTGTGGGGAGAAGGAAAAAGTATTGATGATGATTTTGCATGGCAAACCGCATGTGGGGATTGGAAATATCAAGCCACTGGTTGGTGGCCTAAGGTAGAAAATCAAGGTCTTGTTTGGTTGTATAGTGGGGGGAGTGACAGGCTAGGGTGCTACGATGGCTGGGGAGGGGGTCCCCTTCATCAAATGAAATTTGGCCCCGCTGCTTATGATTGGTGGGGTCCTAACGTGTTCAACCAATACATAGGACATATAGTTGAAAGAAGAACTAATGATTGGCCTAGAAACAGTTGGGGGGGAATTGCCTTTAACCCCTTTAATGGTAGTGGTGTTAGCTCTGTAGGGGGTTCTTTGGGGGGATATTTGAATCCTCCTAATAATGCTCCTTGGAGTTGGTATCCTTCTAGTAATAGAGATAAAAAACAATCGGTTCCCAAAACAGGATTTCAAGCATTATTACTGGAATTTAGGGGAGCACAACACTGTACTCATCAAAAAGATTATATAGGACCAAAGAACTTATATACTAGAGATTTTACTTGGCCTCCTGGAAACGCTAATGGGGCACCTGCTAATCCAATTTTTAATTATACTGGGCCAATTGTTAATGTATATGCTATAAGTGAGGATTGGCTAGAAGGTGTTAGTACTGATGGTCCTGAAGGGTGTCCTGGGTTTGGGAATAAAAAAGAGAATATGATTTATCCAGCATACACTAACGAAGATATTGGTATATTCGAAAATGAGTGGAATGGGGGAAATATACCTCAGCATGCTTTAGAAGATATCGCGCACAGCTATCCTGCTCCTAGAGATCACACTTTATGGCATGATAAATTTATATTCCTTGGAGGGCTCCCAGCAATCCCAGGAGCAGTGGATCCTAAAATTACTTCGGGTCCTCCAGGGAGCCCCGCTCAATATACAGGACCTCTATCCCCTCAAGGCCATGGATTCAAAGGAATTCTTTTTGAGTTCTTAGCTTTTGAAGGGGTGTTAACTCCTCAAGATAAGGTTAAACTCTTTACTATACTAAAGCAAAAATATGCGGGTTATTTAGGACCACAAGATATTTAAATGGCTCAAGGGGTAACTAATACTACTACTATGGCAACCTGTGGTCATTTTATGCTTGGAAGTGAAACTGTTTTTGTTAATGGTGGGGGAGTGTCTAGGGTGGACAAGGATACCACTGTGGCAGGTGGAATAATTATTGCGGGTGGGGGAAGTGATTCTGTTTATTGTGAAGATTACATTGTTTCAAATTTTGGAGATCTTATTGGGAGTCATGGGCTTCCTCCTCATGATGCTCCTACCACAACAGGAAGTACTAATGTTTATTCAGGAGAAATATAGGAATGATACTTAAAAGATATATGCTACCTAGGGTAGCCCATTGCTGAAAAGGAGCTTAATCTCTCTAGTTAGAGAGATCTAATCATTGAAAAAAAAGAATAAGGGGTATAGAAATAAAGACCCTAGATATTTAGAGAAGAATAACCTCTTTAAGAAACGGATTAAGCGGTTGTTTATACGAGAAGGTAAACGAAAACACGGAAGGAAATTAATATGAATTGGGAAAATAGAATATACGAGAGTTTAATAGAGCCTATTGATGAAATATCTTTAAAATATGCAGCAACGGTAGCAGGGAAAGTGCAAGGAAAAGCCGCTCACAGAGCAGCAACAGAAAAAGCATCAAGACAGAGAGGAGAAATTAAACAACATCCTAGAGGCACCTTTGATACTGAGCAACAAGCGACTTCTCGTGGAACGAAAACTGACTCCGAGCGAAAAGCTGAAGATTACCGAGACGCAAAAGGCGCACAAGCGCATCGAATTAAAACTAAACTACAGGCAAGGGCTGCGGCAGCAGGAAAAGGGGCAGGTGAAGAAGGTAAAGGAATTCGAGGTCGTGAAGGAAAGAAAGCGAAAAGGGCTTTTGAAAAAATACAACACAGAGAACACCATAAAGCCCAGGGTAAGGCGGGAGGCGTTGGTCCATTAGGAAGACTCGTTAGCAAAGTAGCAGGGAGAGCCCCCCTCTCAAGAGGTCAGAGAAAAGCTGGAAAAGCACATAAAGAGCACTTTAAAACTGACCCTGGAAAGCACCCAATCACAGGCTTGCTCCGAAACCCTAAATAATTAATATGAGTTGGAAAGATAAAATTTATGAAGGATTAAAAGGGGGGAGATACGGAGGAAACCCTTTTTCTCCTAAAAAATCTCATGTTCATGGAGGGGAAAATAAATCATCCCCAGGAACAATGAGTACTCATAGAGATGAAAGCGGAAAATTATGGGTAATTCGTAAAGATGACTCAGGAAAGGAGATTAGCCGAAAAGCAGGAAAAGAGATTAAGAAAGCATGAACTGGAAAGAAAAAATTTATGAGAGTTTAACTGAGTCTCAGTTTAAAGAAAGACCTGGGTGGTCCAAGAAGGCCCCAAAACCCAAAAACAAATGGGCTCCCCATGGACGCGATAAATACTCTAAAAAAGGCCAAGAATCTAGAAAAGCCTCGGCCAGAAATTGGTCGGAAAAGGATCCTGAAGGTGTAGATCCAAAAAACCCAAGACGAGGAATGGCACCTACGATACATGCGTCAGGTTCTAGAAGCCGTTCTACAGGCGAACCAATTAAAAAAAGACGATAACTCTACCTACCCCCTATCTATAATAGAAAAAGGAGTTGCTGACACAGGACTCCTTCCCCCTTGTCGAAAGAAAGGAGACATAAAATGGGAAATTTTTACTGGACTAATTTTGAGTCTATTTGGAACCACTTTGATTCGGTTCTAAGCAACTGGGATAGTATGGTCATTGAACCTAAGAAGCAATTGTCGCTTCTCCCCCAGTACCCTCATACAGATTGCTGGATTGATGATGAAGGTAATAACTTGTATTTGAGGTTCGCGCTTGCTGGTTATGCTAAGGATAGCATTAAAGTTCGCGCAAGCAAAAACGTACTTCGGGTTTCAGCCGATGGAGAAAAGGAAGAAGGTGTAAAATTTGTGCATCATGGCATCAGTAAGAAAGATGTTGATTTCTCCCTTACTATTGATGAGGCATTTGAACTAAAAGAAACTGAGGTTGATTTTGCTAGTGGGCTTCTCACTGTTAAAATACCTCGGGCTGATGAAGCTCAAGTATTTGAAATTAAACTTCCTGATGAAGTTATTCCTTTTGATGAAGAAACAGAAGAAGAATTAACAGAAACAGAAGAATAAAACTACTCCTTAAAAAAGTATGGTCGATTGAGCGGACTCAATCGGCCATTTTCATATACTAGCAGGTAGATATTTATTAAATAGATTGAGGAAGACTTCTCTATTTTTGTGCCATGAATCTCTTCCTGCTAATTCTCCTATTGATTCGTGGCGTATCTGAATGGGTAGAGTATAGTTTTTTAAACCTTTTCTATATGTCTGGAAGGTATAAAAGATATCATAAAAGTCCCACTGTCCTTCAAATTTCTTAGGCTTAGTTAATTGAATTGCTCTTAAGGTCTTAACAGTGGCGGCTAGAAAAACCCCATCCATGACCACAACTTCTCCCATTTGCCCAAAAAGAGTGCCTGTCATTTCGTGTATATTTTCTCCATGAAATACTACTCCACTATGAGATCCTGCCATCCATTCTTCTTTATCCCACCATACCCCCGAATTAGCAAATCTTCTGGTTCCTGCTACACCAACAAAACCAATTCCATCTTTTGATAACTTTTCTTTGAGTAGTTGGGTAAATACCTTAGGATCGGATAGAATTTCTATATCATCGTGACATAAAATAATAATATCCTCTAGATTGGCCTCCAAACTATCAATGCCGTTACTGTACGCTTCAAAAATTGATTTTTCTCCGCTTAGAATTTTTGATGTGATTTCACACCTACCAAAGTACTCTAATAGTTTAGTGGTTGTTTCAGATAGCTCTTCATCTCTAGTGCAAGTTAAGGAATAAATTTTCATGGAAAGTAATGTTTTAGAAGAATTTAAAAAGTGTAAAGCAGACCCAATCTACTTTATGTGCAATTATATACGGGTTACCCACCCGGTACGAGGGCTTGTCCCCTTTAAATTATATCCATTTCAAGAAAGAATAGTTGGAGAACTTCAGGAAAACAGGTTTAATATTTTAAGAAAATTTAGGCAGGCTGGATGTACTACTATAGCATCTGCTTATTCGCTATGGATGGCAGTTTTTCAAAAGCACCAAGCTATCGTAATTCTATCTAAGGGAGACACTGAAGCTACGGAAGTTCTAGATAGGATCAAAATTATGTACGAAGAGCTTCCTGGATTTTTACAGCCAGGGATATCGGAAGACAATAAGCATACTTTAAAACTGAAGAATAGGTCTGTTATTAAATCTCGACCATCAGGAAAGCAATCAGGGCGTTCCTTGGCGGGATCTTTTCTAATTGTGGATGAGGCAGCGTTTATTGAGTCTATTGATACTATTTGGGCTGCTGTTTACCCTATTATTTCTACTGGTGGTCGTGCGTTTATTCTTTCTACAGTAAATGGTGTGGGTAATTGGTTCTATGAAACTTATAATAAAGCGGCTGAGGAAGCAAATGCTTTTACTGCTGTTGATATTAGATGGAAAGAGCATCCAGAGTACTTTAGATGCTCCGATTATGAACATTTGTATAAAGAAATGGAGAAAAGAACTCCACCACTTAATATTGATGATTGGGAAAGCATTACAAAGGCAAACATGCCTAGAAAACAGTGGCTCCAAGAGTATGAATGTGAGTTTTTAGGTACTGGAGACACGTTTATTGATGGAATTGTTCTATCCCATCTAGCTGAGAATGTAAATAAAGAATTTTATACTAAATACAACAACAGAATGCGTGTTTGGAAAGATCCAGAGCCCTTTTATGATTATGTTATAGGGGTAGATACCGCTTTAGGTAGGGATCGAGACTATTCTGCATTCCAAGTTGTAAATTTATACAATGGAGAGGTAGTTGCTGAGTTTTATAGTAACAAAACCACTATTGATGATTTCTCTTCTATACTTAATGGTGAGGGAATTTACTATAACATAGCAAATATAGTAGTTGAGCGTAATACTGTTGGAAATCATGTGGTTGATTTGCTCTATAATAAGCTGGAGTATGAGAATGTGTGGCATGATGAGCGTGGGTTGCCTGGATTCCAGGTCACTGTAAAAAACAGGGATACAATTTTGTCTGAATTAGAAGAATCTATACGAACTAATGTATTAAAAATTAATTCCGAAAGGACTTTAAATGAACTAAATACTTTTGTAATAACCGATGCTGGAAAGATAACCGCCGATAGAGGGAAACACGATGATCTAATTATGAGTTTAAGTCTTGCAAATCATATTATGAAAGAGGATAGAGAGACTTCTATAATGGAGTTTAAAAATGAAACAGCATTTAAAGAGGATAATAAGTACGCACTTAAAAATAAGATGCCCATTATCTCGCATGGTGGCCCAAAAGTTGAAGATTTAAAATGGTTGATGAAATAAAAAAGAACTTAACTGAGGATCAGTCTACTTGGGCAAATTATGATACTAGAGGACCCTATTTTTATCCACGCGGAGCCTTAGGTCGGTGGTTCGCACGGTTTTTCGCTTCTCCTGCTCAGAACGCAGTTTCAAAATCAATTAGAGATATTGAAGCACCTGATCTTGCTGGAGATACAAAAGTAAAAAGCTCTGATGTAGACAAGGGAGAAAACGCTGTAGCCTTTACTGTTAATCGAGCATCTCCTGTCTATTCTGAAATAGAAAGATCTAGACGATCAAGATATCAAGAATACGAAAAGATGGATGAGTACCCTGAGGTGGGATCAGCTTTTGATATTTACTCCGATGATTGTACGCAAAAGGACACACAGCATAGAAGATGGACAATTAGATCAGATAGCCCAGAAGTTGTTACTGAGGTAGAAAAGCTTTTTGAGGACATTCAGTTAGATAGAACATATTATGATATTTCTAGAAATGTTGTAAAGTTTGGTGATTGCTTTATAGAACTTATCGCAGATATAAATAATCCTTTAGCAGGCATCCAAAAAATTAAAGTTCTTAATCCAAATTATATTTTGAGAGTAGAAGATGATTATGGATACTTAAAAACTTTCCTACAACAAATTCCAGATAAGAACTCTTTAGAGCCCAACGTCCCTGCTGGTGATACTTATGGTGGTGGAGGTATTAAAAATTCAAAATATATTGAACTGGATAAGAACCAAATAGTTCATTTTAGATTATTTACTTCTGATCCTAAGTATTACCCATACGGGAAATCCGTTGCAGCTTATGGTATATCTACCTTTAGGTCGTTACGCTTAATGGAAGATGCGATGCTTATTTACAGGCTTGCTAGGGCTCCAGAAAGACGAATTTTTTATATTGATGTGGGCAATCTTCCTTCAAGCAAGGCTGAACTCTTTATGGAAAGGGTTAAAGAGAAGTTTAAAAAGGAAAAATATTACAGAGGGGGCGTCGATTCACGATATAACCCTCTAGCAGCCGATGAAGATTATTTTGTTCCTATCAAAGGTAATCAAGGAACAAAGATTGAAACTCTTCCTGGGGCTACAAATTTAGGGGAAGTTACTGATGTGTCCTACTTCAGGGATAAGCTTCTTGCTGCTTTAAAAGTTCCAAGAGATTACATTGTTGAGAGTAAAGATAAAGCCCCAGAAAGAAAAGCTAATCTCTCAGAACTAGATGTTAAATTTGCTAGAGCCGTAGCGCGAGTCCAACAAATGATAGAAGCAGGATTAGAAATTTTAGCTAAAAGACATTTAGCTTTGAAAAATTTCCCCATAACATTAATTAATGAGCTTCGCATTCAGTTACCTGATCCTTCCGATAGATATACTAAAAGAAGATTAGAAATTGATCAGGCAAGACTTCAAATTATTCAAGGTGTAACGGCAACCCAATTATTTCCAAAAGATTATATTTATAAAGAGTACTATGATATGAGTGAAGGGGAAATAAAAGTATTACAACAACAATTAAAACAAGAGGCGCAAGACGCAGCATACCAACAACAGCAATTAAATCAAATTTCTCCTGGTGCGGGAGATTTACCTCAAGGAAACACGCCTGGAGGGCTACAAGCTACACCACCCCAAGCCGAGGGTTTTACGAAGCTTTTTTCATTAAAAAAGAGGCTGCTTGAAAAATCCGACTATAGTAAAGACGAGGATAAGATTTGGAGAAGAATTATACAAAAAATCAAAAAATCTTAGAAAATGCAGTAAGTTGTTGTAGTATATAAAATTAGCCCTAAGGAGTACGTTAATTCATGTTTGACCATATTTTTGAAAATAGAGATAAAAAAGTAACTAATATAATAAAGTTATCCGATTATTTGGGGAGATCTCTGCGTGAAAACGTAGAGGTTTTTTCAATTGATGATGTAGATAGCAAGGTGACATTTATCACCGAAAGCGGAAAAGTCGTAGCGGGTTGCTACGACTTTAAAGATAGTATAGCATTAAAGAATATAAAAATAGAAGAAGGGGATCTATTTGAAAACGAAGAGAAATTTAATGATTTTGTAAACCACAAAATTACGAAGTTTATCGAAAATATATTCGAAGAGGACTTTGTTGAGGCCGATACCAGCTTTAACAAAGTTCTTCAACTATGGGAGAGCCGCGTTAAGTTTTCTTCTGTAAAGAAGAAGCTTTATGAAAAGTCCCAGAAGTTTAATGGAACAAACAGGATTATAGAATCAGAAGAGTTTCAAAAACTAGTTGAAGTAGCTCCTCAGCTAGTTTCTTTTTTACAAGAGAACAAAAATCTGATAAACATTCCAGAGATAAAAAATATGGTGCGGCTTTCTTCCTCTGTCTCTCAAGCGTTTGATTTACCTAAGGTCTCATATGCGGAGCTTCAGGAAAATCAATATACAATCCCAGCAGACGTTAACCACACTATTTATGAGATGATTTGTAAGCAAGAGCTTATTAGAAAAGAGCTTGTTGAATCTAAAAATAGTTTTGATCTTGTTTGGTTGAATAATGGCAAAATTTCGAATCTTGCTTCTCTCATATATGACCAAGATGAAGAACATGTTGCTAGATCAATCGTAGAGGCTGTCTGTGATGTGCCTTACTTTGCTTTAACAACTAAGAAGCAGATAACAGAAACAATAACAAGCAACCTTGAGCTAAATGATTCAATTAAAGTTAACATAAAAGATATTAAGGCATTTAGCAGCAGAATTTTTGAGTATAAAAAGCCCCTAAAAGGGCTTTTTGTTTCAATGCTCAATGAGAAGTATGGAATAAGTGTTCAAAATTTAAAAGATATCCCCACCTTCAGAAGCTTGCTTAACACGCAAGTTTTAATTTTTGAGGCTTTAGCTAAATTAAGCAGTAAAGGATCTGTTCTCAAAGAGGTTCTTTCTGAGACTAGCCAAATGCTTAAAACCAAAAACGGTGTTGAAAGTATTGATGTAAATCATTTTATTGAACTACTTTTTGAAAAAGCAGAATACACTGATATTCTTGACAAAGAATCTTTACTTGATGATATTTCAATTAAGGAAACATTCTCTGATATTGATTCAATCGAAGAGCTTGTAGATCTAATTCTTAAAAAGAATAAAATTAAGAAAAAAGAAGCTCCTGTTAAAGCAGAAAAAGAAGAGGAGCCTGCTGAAGAGGTACAAGACGAAATCCAAACAGAAGAGGATTCTACTACGGAGGTAGAAGAGCCCCCCCAAGAAGAAGAAGAGGAAGAGGAAGAAGCTCCTGAAGAAGAAACTAAAGAAGCAAAAGACATTCCTACCTCAGATGAGATAATGGCAGACTTCAAAAACTTTGAGGATATCCTAAACTCAATTAACTTTGAGGAGCTTGAAGCTAATGAAACAGAAGAGGAATTAGAAACCGCAGGAGAAGAAGAAGCTGAGGTTGATAAAGAGGAGGAAGAAGTAGAATGAGTGATCTAAGAGATACAATTTTACCAGTAACCAGAGTTTTTGCTATGGAAGAAGGTATAATAAGTGCAATCCCTTTTGTTGATACTAGTGGGGGAGCCGCTGCCGCATCCTATGTAACTTTAACTAATCTTTCTGGTGTGGCTTCTACAGGATATATGAAATTAGCTGTTTCAGCAGATGCAAGTGATCTTTATTATGTTGAGAAGTGGGTAACTGGTGGGACGCAGTTGACCCCTACGATGATAGGTGCCCCTTCTTCTATTGCTGGAGTAGTCGGCCCTGCTGGAACTACTTTATCCTTATCTTTACAGGCTTCGTGGGCAGATAAATGCACGGGGGCTATTGTTGAGAACCAATTAGGTGGTAAAACAATTTTTGCTTTAACTTATGGCAATATAAAACGAGCTAATAGTGTCAGGGATCAAGCCCTGTCGGATATTAAGTGAATATAGTTAACCTTGGTAAAATACAGTCATCTAAGCCCGATAGTCCTACAATAATTACTCCTGGGCTTGGTGGTGTAGTAGCCACTAATTCTTATTCTAAGGTTCATCAGAATGGTAGACTCCTTTTTACTGCTTCTTCTCTTGATGAGTCTACTGTAGTAAATGGAGTAACTTATGCAGCAGGAGAATATTTTCCTTGTTTTACTATTGAAATTGCTGATGAGAGTGGGTACACTGGAAGCGAAGGAGATTATTTAGGTTTTGTAGTATTTTATAATTCTGGTAATAATCGTTATTATATTCGGGTTTACGATAGGGATGGAAATTCACTCAAATCCATTAATACGAATGATCGAGGAGCGGATAAGGAGAATGTGATTGGTATAGTTGCTAAGATTAATGCTACTGCGGGGATGGTGGCTCTTGTTAAAGCTACTTTAATTCACAATATAGAACAATTCCAGTTTGCGGGAGCAACCTCAAATACTTTTGCTAATACTCAGAAATTAATGTATGGGTATGGTCCTGGGGTTAAGTAAACATGGTAACAAGAACTCCACTAAAGTTTGAATTTGATGTAAAAACTCCATCATCAATTGCTGAGTTTACTGCTAGTGATGTAGTAGGTGTAGAGAATGGAGGAACAGGGGTATCTTCTTTAGCTTTATTAGGTATAGCTTTATCATCAATTGATGTTTCCTCTGCGTCAGTATCTGCTACAACAATAAGTTCTCCTACATTTACGGGAGGTACGTTTACAGGGGCTAGTGTTTCGGCTACAGATGTATCTGCTACAACAATAAGTTCTCCTGCATTTACGGGAGATACATTTACGGGAGGTACGTTTACAGGGGCTAGTGTTTCGGCTACAGATGTATCTGCTGTCTCTTTAGTGGTTGAAAAGGCGGGAGCAACAGGGATGCCCATCCCTGCGCCTTATGGGTTTGTGCACTTTACCTCAGATGGAACAGCGTCCGATACCGAACAAAATGTTGGTATTGGGTGCACTACTTCAACGAATATTAGTGATTCTAGTGATTTTACCTGGGATGACGTAAATAAGCGTTTTGATGTTTTAAAGACTGGAACTTATGAAATAACCCTGAGTATAATCCTAACTGTGGCATCAACCACTAATGTAACATTACAACTGTATAGTACTAGTCCTGGGTCATCACAATTATCCGCTGACGCAAGAGTTCATTCTTCTATTGACCCGAGTATATATACTGTATCCTGGATTGGAACATTCGCTGGTGGTGCTTATGCTTATGCTACAACTGTAGATGATGGAGCCACTGATGTCACAGTAAATTCTGGATCAACACTAACAGTTAAAAGATTAAAATAATGGGCACACAAGATAAAAAAAACGTACTCTCGAAAGAAACATTAATGCCGCTGGGCATGGTGATTGCCCTTTGTGGAGGTGTGGTCTGGATTAGCAGTCAGCTTACTAGTATTA
>Ga0209756_1002080_pt1 | contig 17690 bp, 14 predicted proteins | sample ETNvirenome_6_85_FD_184071 | JGI IMG/M metagenome (GOLD analysis project Ga0209756, IMG submission 184071) | Marine viral communities from the Pacific Ocean - ETNP_6_85 (SPAdes) (version 3) | ecosystem: Environmental > Aquatic > Marine > Oceanic | place: Pacific Ocean | collected 2013-06-19
GAATTATTAGAAGAATTTAATTCTTATACACTTCAAGAAAAAAAAGCAGCTTACGATGGTGTGCCTTGGTCTACATTCATGGACGGCCGATTTAACGCCCTTTGTGGAAAGGGTAAGAATCTGCAAAAATGGAAAGATGCTTTCAAAGCAATTAAAGACCACTCGGCACCCTTTTATGGGATCTGGTACTCCTCGGCCCCAGATGGAAACGTCGGAGGATTCCAACTTTCAAAACCGAAGTCTCAAGATACAGCGCAGGTACAGAAGTTTGCAGATAAGCTTACTGGTATGAAAAATTTTATAACTGGACCTCAGACCATCTTCGGACCGGCCATTTGGAAATATTCCCATGAGAATTATAATAAAGCTTTTCCAAATGATAAACTCGCGGTAAAGAACTGGAAAGGTTTAGGCGACATTTTATATGGATTGATTGTCGATGACTCCTCTACCGACAAAGAATATACGGATTTAGCCTCTGAGTTTGCACGGATGACTGTATCCATGGCCGTCCTTTATCAAACTAAATACGCCGGCACTACCAAAGATTTTGAACATTTAGAATTTGACAAATTCGAGATCCACACAGAAGATTATATACCTTTGATGGAAATACCGATGTTTTCAGTTGATGGATCCATAATGGATTCTCCTCCAGTGGCACCAAAAGTTTCTTTTGTTCCATTCAAAGATGTCGATAATCGAGTTTTGATCAAACTTAACAGCCAAAGTACGCAATATTACGAAAAGCCTATTGCAATCCTAGCAGAAGACCAAATTGAAATTACTAAACTTATCAGTTCTCGCGGTACAGATAAGCATGGAAGATTATTATATAGAACAGATGATTATTTATCAAGATTTGAAATCTTTAGAATGGAAGAAAAGCCAAAATCTTATAAAGATTTTGCTTCAAATATGAGAAAAAAGGCTGATTTAGAAGGTAAGTATTCTGCCTTTAGTTATCTTGATGAAATTGTTGCAAATAAGAAGTATTACTACACTTTTAGATCACTTGATGATCATGCGCATCATTCAAATCCAACACCGGTATATGAATTTATATTGAATGATGATGGAGGCTTTTTATACCCAGAAGTGAAAATTGTTGATTTCGAAGATACTGATTATTATGATTTTTCAACAAAAATGCAGAAGTATATACAAATAAAGCCTTCTGCGCAAAATGTAATTTTAAATCCAGAACTAATTAAAGGTAAAAACAGCGCGAACGATTTAGACTGTGCAACAGACGCTTCGAAGCCTCCTCCTTTGGGCGTAGCTTCAAATTCAGCGTGGGGGAAAAAATTCAAATTAAGAATTACATCTAAAACAAGCGGAAAAAAAGTGGATGTTAACTTTACTTTTGAAAGAAAACACAAGAATTGATGAAAAGAGAATAAATAACTGACTATTTAGTTATAAAGGAGTATAAAAATGTCATTTATTGATAATAGTGGAGACATTATTCTAGATGCAGTATTAACAGATTTAGGTAGAGAACTGCTATCTAGAGGAGATGGAAGTTTTAAAATAAGTCATTTTGGCCTAGGCGATGACGAAATTAATTATGAACTTTACGACGCTACTGCAGCAACGAATGCTGAGGCAACCACAATTAAACAATTACCGGTTTTTGAAGCTTTAACAAATAATACTGTTGCTTTAAAATATAGGCTTATAAATATTGTGCGAAATGATCTCTTGTTTCTGCCTATTTTAAAACTTAATGAACTGTCCGATGCCTCGAAAAAAACAACTAGTGGATATTATGCCGTTTGTGTTGATAAAGATACAGAAGATCTTCTTTTCACTAGCGGGGATGTGCAGGGCGTTTTGGCCGGCGCCAAGCCTGTTGAACAACCTTCTTTTATTCGAGTAGATCAGGGACTGGATACAACAGAGATTTCTTATACAGAGGCTCTTTCGCCGGATTTATTCGAGACAAGCTACAGAATTAGACTGGATAGGCGTTTTGGAAGACCGGTGACAAAAACTAATGCTCTTATTGATATTTCTACAATTGACGCTAGTAATATGGCATCTTATGACGTAGCTACGAACTTAAACTCAGCTTTAGCTTCTCCAATTAATAATACAACTGATTCAAAATTTATGACTATCGCGGGCCCTCGAGGTACAACGTTGCAGTTCAAAATAAGATCAGCAGAAGCACTTCAATATTCAACTGCTTTTTTCACAAAATTAGGCGGCACAATGAACTCTTCCGTATTTACTGGAAGCGGAGCAAGCGATCTTTATTATATTGATACCATTTTAAAGATCGAAGGCGGAGTAACCGGCTATTCAATTGATATACCGGTAAGATTTCTTAAGAAAATTTAAAGGATAGAAAAATGGCAGGAAATACTAAAAGATTTGATCAAACTAATGATGTCACTACAATAAAAACTTTGTTGAGAGAGGCAATTCCATTAACTGGATCTGTTTTGTCCGGAACTTATGCCGAACCTGACGGCACCGGAACAAATTCAAACATTAAGCAATATACCCATGCGATGTTTCAGTCGGCATTCGATTATCCATATGCAAGCTCATCAGCAAATCATTTATATGATTCCACATTCGGATATGGAGCAAGTTCAGTTTTTGACGGCCGAACTGGAGAAGTTTCTGGATCGAAGAAAAATAATATTTATAATGAAATGGCTCAATATCTTGTTGGATTTTCCCAAACCGGAAGTATCGAAAGGTTTGATAAAGATGGAGACTTAACTGGTGGTGAAAAAATCGATGAAGTTATTGTTTTAAATCTTGCGAGGCTTTTATCTAAAGACGGTATTCAAAAGGGAACATTTGAACTTGAACTTGGCGTATCCGGTGCTGCCACCGGCTGGGCGTCTCCAATGGCGCAAAGAATTAAAGTTAAAGATCTCAACGGAACGTCATCTTACAAAGTTAATTCTCCAAAGGGTGAGTATGGGATTCTTTATGCTAACAATAGTCAAGGAAGCCCTTTAGATGGCGGTGCTGCTGGTGGAAACGCCTATTTTGCTTCTACTACCTCAACTGACGGCCCGTGTGGTCTGCTTTATTACCAAGCCGGCGTTGCTGTTTTGTCTGCTTCGATGTTCATGCCCACATCTAGCGGAGGATTATTGAGCGCATCTTCAACAATAATTGCACATCCAGTTCCCGGAGCAGCTAATACACGCATGCTTTGGTATTCAGCATCGACAACGGCTTATGATATTCATGACGCCTTGACCACTTCTTCCGTCGATTCCCTATCTGATGGCCTGAGACACCGGCTTTATAATCTTTCTTTTAACAATACGACAATATTAAACTCTACAATGTACACATGTCGAATTGCTTCAAGAGATTTTAACTATAGCTCAAACCCAACATATCTGACTGGTAGCAAAATTAGAGTTAAAGCTGATGATCCTCAAAACAATCCCAAGTCATTTATAACAACAATTGGGATGTATAGTGCGCAGGATCAATTGTTGGCAGTTGCAAAGCTTTCTAAACCAATTGAAAAAAGTCCAAAGGAAGACCTTCTTATCAAAGTTCGCCTTGACTATTAAGAAGGGGAAGCGCTGTGTCGTTTTATAAATTTAAAAGAGGGGATATCCTCTTAAATACACTCACGGCAAGGCCAGAATATAACTTTTTTATTTATAACCAAAATCGTTATCTAAACCATAAAAATATTATTTCTGGAGCATACGCAGAAGCGGGAAAAGTTTCTAGCATCACAAACGTTCCTCCCGGATATATAAATCTTTACGAACTAAACGTTAATAGAGATTTTGCCGAAAATACTTATAAATCCGAAACAGGAACAGGTACAAAAACTGTCATTTTTCCATGGATTTATGCAAAACAAGATAGCTATTTAAGACTCTCTCCAATGACTAGCGGATCGCAGAAGATTAATTCTGGCTTGGATCCCGCTGTCGAAGTCACAGGCAGTTATCCGTTATCCTCATCGATCAGTTACTATTACTATGCTAGTACCGATACTTCAACAAAATTAAGATTAGAATCCCTGCGCAATACTGTAAATTATTATAGAGATATTAGCCCTCATTTTGTTTTTTCTGGGGATATACCTGATTATAATGCTAATACTTGGAGAACAAGGAATTTAAATACTGAGGATGTTGGATTAATATCAATTCCCGCGATTATTCACGGCGGAGGCCTTAAAAGGGGGAGTGTTTCCCTTAAGTTTTATATTAGTGGAACATTAGCGGGAGAAGTAACAGATATAAATAATGAAAGAGGAGAATTAATTCAGGTTTCTGGGACTCACTCCGCAAATGATGGGAAAGTTGCAGGAATTGTCTTATATAACGAGGGCGCAATTCTCTTAACCGGTTCTTGGACGCTCAATACTGAACATACTGAACAATATTTAGGTACTGCTCTCGGCTCCCTAGCTCCAAGTTGGAAATTTTTCGGATCAACAATTCACAGCGGTGAATATACTACGGATGCGGTTACAACTGTATCATCAAGCTATACTTTAGATTTCAAAGCAACAGAAAAAATTCCAAATCTTACAATGCTGACTTATGCCAACAGAGGCGATTTAAATTATTCGAATAATCCAACATTTATTTCTTCATCAAAAGATAATGTGCCTTTAAGCGGAGCCATAGGTTATTTTGAGCCATCAGACAGAGAAATTAAAAATATAGTATCTTCATCTTACACCCAAACAACTGGTTCTTTTGAAAAGATAACCTATATTACAAAAGTTGGAATTTATGATCAATATAAAAATCTTATTGCTGTTGCTAATATGGCAAATCCGGTTAGAAAAAGGGAACAAGATTCATATACATTTAAATTAAAGATTGATCTGTGATATAATATTCCTATGTTTTTAGGCTTAGACATCAGCACCAGCATAACTGGGATTACTATTCTTGACAAAGAAGGTGAGATTCTATATAATGATGCTTTGGATACAAGAAAATATAAATCAATGTTTGAGAAAGCAAGAAATCTTCAAGAAAAATTGAAAGAAATAAAAAAAAGCTATAAAATTAATAATATATATATAGAAAAATCTTTACAATCTTTTAGATCAGGTTTCTCTTCTGCTAAAACTCTTTCAGTACTATCAGCTTTCAATGGTATTGTTTCTTGGATGTGTTTTAATATTTTTAAACTAGAGCCAGAATACATCGCAGCTACGTCTGCAAGGAAACTTTGTGGTATTAAAATCCCCAGAGGAGAAAAGGCAAAAGCAGTTGTTTTGAAATTTTTACTTGACAACGAGCCCTCTTTTGTGATAGAATATACAAAATTCGGAAATCCCAAACCAAAATACTTTGATATGGCGGATTCCATCATTATCGCAAGAGCAGGCTTTCATTTATGTCGACAAAACAAACAAAAATCCTAAAACAAGTTCTAGATTATGCTCACAAATCCCGTGATGAGCATTTATTTTTCTGCCCTTTCTGCAAGCATCACAAACCAAAGCTATCAGTTAATGTTGAAAAAAACGTTTTCAAATGTTGGGTTTGCGATGTAAGGGGAAAGAACAATTATTATCTCGTAAAGAGATTTGGCTCTTTTGACCAGCAACAAGAATGGCTCCAAATCACAAATGAAGTGGATATAAGAGACTTTGAACTTTTCATTTCAGGATCTCATGTGGAGCATAAGGTAAAACAAGAAATCGATCTCCCAATCGAATATAAGCCTTTGTGGGGCACTTCATGTCTCAGCACTCAACGGCCAATCAATTATCTTAAAAATAGGGGAATTTCAAATTCAAAGATTTTGGAATGGAAAATCGGCTATTGCACAGAAGGGGAATATAAGGATCGGATCATTGTCCCTTCTTTTGATGAAGACGGAAGTGTGAATTATTTTGTTTCGAGAACATTTGCAAATGATTGGAAAAAATATAAGAATCCCCCCGTATCCAAAGATGTTGTGTTTAACGAACTGCTGATTGATTGGGAAGAGCCCATTGTGCTTGTTGAAGGTGTTTTCGACGCTGTTCATGAGCCAAATATGATTCCAATTCTTGGATCAACTTTGGATGAAAAAACGGAATTATTCCAAAAAGTGGCCTCAAACCAACCCATGGTTTATATCGCACTTGATCCCGATGCTCGGTTTAAAGAATCAAAAATTATTGCGAATTTATTGGAATATGATCTGGAAGTATGGAAGATAAAAGTTCCAAAGGGCAAGGATTTGGGCGAGATCACAAAATATGAATACCAGAGATTAAAACAAAACGCAGAAAAAGTTGGACTCGAAATGTTTTTCGAGAACATAACAATCTAATACAGGAGCTAGCATGTTAGAATTTTTCAAACAGCCCGGAATTTATGAAGCATCTTTATTTTTCTTAGGAATACTGATGCACAAACTTATGAGCTTTGCTTTTGCTATTCAACATATGGCAAAATATTACAAAGAAGTTGGAGTATCCTCTTTTAATATAATGCTTACCACCTATCTAATGGCTTTAGCATCTTTAGAAGAGAAGGAAAAGCTTTTGAGAAAAGCGGGAATGGATGAAAAATTAATAAAAATTGAATTAGAGAATGATAAAAAAGACATTGATCGATGGAGAGATCTGTCTTTGAAGAGCTTATACGAGTTCGCTCCTAAAGTTTTCGGTGTAATAAAAGAAGATTTTGATAAACAATAAAGTATGGACTATTTATTGAATAAACCCGTGCAGGAGATATAAAATGTCTAAAGATTTTAATCTTATTATGGAAAACTGGAGAAACTTCTCAACCACGCCTTCTTTGATCAAAGAACAAGGCGGAGGATATTCTCCATATTCAGAGCTTGTTCAAGAACACTACAACAATATGATCGACCTAATTGACCAACAAGGCAATTTAAGTGATATTCAAAAACAACAGCTAAAAAAAGAAAATGAAAAATCTTTCGCAGCAGCGCAAGAAATGTCGGAAGTGCTGAACGGATCTTTGAATACCTTCCCTGCTGAATTGGAGAGTATGCTGAGTTCTAGAAAGAAACCTGAAAAACCTATTGCCGCCGAATCTCTTAATCTCGACCTCTCTGGAACAGATGAAGATAAAACAGATCCAGATATTAAGGCCGTTGGAGGCGAAGAGGGCGACGGCGTTCCTGTAGAAGAATCCGGAATTACTGTTGAGGAGCTTGAATTTCTCAAAGAAACGTTTCCCAATCTTACCGAACATAATGAAAATCTATTGGAAATGGTGATTAAAATAGAGGCTGCATTAAAAAGTGAAGTTAAAGGTCAAACAAAAAAGAAGCGTGGAAAACAAAAACGAAAAAAAATAAAAGAGCTTGCCGGAAGAGCTGCAAATGTTGTTTATTCCATATCAAAAAATGAAAAGCCGGCAAACTCAGTTTATGGCGCCCGACTCCGGGCATGTTATTTTGTCATCGCCGCGGTCAGTGCCGAAGGTATTTCTTTTGTGTTGGATAAGAAAGCTTGGGTAAATACATTTATTACAAATCACTATACTCAGTATTCTGCTGCTTTTAGAGAGTTTATAGGCGGAATAACACCAACCCAAGCATCTAGCCTTTATGATAATCTCCTCAAATCCGGAAGTGATAAAATAATAGGTAAAATGACGGGAGTTATCCAAAATCAAGGCGCCGAAGGATCTGGATGGCTTGCTAAAATAGGGTGGAAAATAGCTAAAAAATATCTCAAAGATCCCTCTACTCAAGCAAAGCTTAAAGACGCCGCAAATAGCGGATTGGAGCCAATGAAAGCATTTATAGAAAAAGATCCTCTTTTGAAACGTTTTTTCGAAGATGTAGCAATCTCAGAATATTATACTTCTCATGGAATATCCATGATGCCGGAAACTACGATGGAGGGCATTCAAAATACTATGAGCGCTCTCTGGGCTTATATCATCAACGCTGGTACATCTGCTCAAGTATTTTTCTGGACTGCTGTTGTCATGTGGATAACCTCCATTGTCTACAACTGGTTTACTAGTGATCCCCAGAACGTGATTTCAATGTCATATTTTGCCCTCAAAGAACAAGTGGGGCAAGATTTGGCTAAAGCTAAAAATGCCGTCAAAAAAATTGGAGGATGGATTGGCATATCCTATGATTGGCTCAAAGGTCTATTCAGCGGGGACAAAGACAAGATCGAAGAATCCCTCCTTAGGCTAAAAATAATCCTTGACAAAAGGGCATTGGGTGTGCTATAATGTAAGGCGAAACATTTCCTAGGGAGAAGTAATGCCTAAATTCGCACATATATCCGATACTCATATTCGGAACCTCAAGTATCACACAGAATATAAAGAAGTCTTTTCTAGTCTTTACAAGAGACTTAAAGAAGAAAAGGTGGATTATATTATCCATTGTGGGGATATTGCCCACACAAAAACCCAAATCTCACCAGAGTTTGTTGATCTTTGCTCCGATTTCTTTCGAAATTTAGCCGAAATAGCACCAACTTATGTTATTCTTGGCAACCATGATGGTAATCTACGCAATTTCAGCCGTTTAGATGCCCTCTCTCCTATTGTAGAGGCATTAGACATACCAACACTCCATTTAGCCAAAAAGTCCTCTCAAATCGCTTTAGAGAGCCCTTATGTATTAAATGTGTTGAGCATCTTTGACAAGGAGAACTGGGACTTAGACTTAGATGAAGAAAAAATAAATATTGCCCTGTATCACGGAGCAGTAAAAGGAGCAAAAACAGATGTCGGATATACTATTGAACATGGGGATGTGGATATTGAAACACTCAAGCGATTTGATTATGCGTTTCTTGGAGACATACATAAAAGCAATCAAGTCTTGGATAGCGGAGGCAAAATACGCTATGCGGGTTCTACAGTACAACAGAACCATGGGGAAAGTGACGATAAAGGATTTCTTATTTGGGAAATATTGGGAAAAAAAGAATACTCCGTGGAACATGTATCTCTAAAAAATCCCAAACCTTTCAAAACAATCAATCTTACGCCAAAAGGTCGTATTCCAAAGAATACGACTGTCCCAGAGGGGTGTCGACTTAGATTGGTTGCAAACACAAATGTATCTTTGGATATTCTTCGCAAAACTTTGGAGGTTGCAAAGACAAAATTTAAGCCAGAAGCCCTAACTTTTCTGAATAGGGCCGCAGGAGAAGCTCGCCAAGAAGAAATGGATGATTCATTTCATGGAAACCTGAGAGATATAACAATTCAAGAAGAACTTATGAAAGAATATCTCAAAGATTATGAAGCGGAAGATGATATTCTGGACAAAGTTTATGAACTAAACAGAAAATATAACTCAGCAATAGAACAAGAAGAGGAGCAACTAAGAAATGTTAACTGGAAGCTTAAATCTATGGAGTGGAATAATCTTTTCAATTATGGCGAAGGGAATTCAATCGATTTTGAAAAGCTTAACGGAATTGTGGGAATATTTGGTAAGAATTTCTCTGGTAAATCTAGCATTATTGACTCTTTGTTGCTTGGTCTTTATAACTCAACTTCAAAGCCGTCCAAGAAAAACATCAATTTTGTAAACCAGAACAAGCAAGATGCTGAAATCTCTTTAACAATCGGAATTGGCAACAAAGATTACACAATCAGCAGAAGAATCGAGAAATATCAGAAAAAACTAAAAGGTAAAGTAACAGATGAAGCCAGAGTGGATTTAGACTTTGATTGTTACGATACAGTTATGGATTCCCAAGAAAGTCTCAATGGATTAACAAGAGCCAATACAGATGCGAACATCAAAAAGTATTTAGGCTCTCTGGACGACTTCCTAATCACTTCTATGTCCTCACAGCATGGATCCCTCCAATTTGTGAACGAAGGGTCTACAAGACGCAAAGAAATCTTAGCAAAGTTCTTAGATCTCGTGATGTTTGATCAAAAATTCCAACTCGCAAAAGAAGATTCTTCAGATCTTAAGGGCGCCCTGAAAAGAATGGAAGATCGTCAATATGATGATGAAATCTTTGAGATCGAGAAGGATCTGATCTTCAATGAAGCCGAAACTCGCAAGAAAAAAGAGTGTTGCGATGATATGAGAGCCGAAATAAGCGTTATAAGGGACAAAAAGAGAGCAATAGAGGACAAAATACAATCAGTTCCTGCAAAGATTATCGATGTTGAAAAAGCAAAGGAGAACTTATCTATGTTTTTAGAAGGATTGGAGATTGTAAGAGGCCAAAACAATGAAATTACCGAAGAACAGGGAGTAAAAACGGGGCTTTTAGCCAAAATAAGCGAATTTGTCGGTGAATTCGATATCGAAACCTATAATGACAAAAAAGAAACAATAGATCTGAAAACAAAACAACTTGGATTGCTACAAGTGGAAATAAAACAACAAGAATTAAAAGAAGAGATGGAGAAAAAGAAAGTTTCCCTGCTGAATGAAGTTCCTTGCGGTTCAGAGTTCTCACATTGTAAGTTTATAAAAGATGCTTATTCAGCCAAGAGAGAGATTGAGGCTCTTTCGTTGGCTTTGGAAGCATTAGAAACCAAAAAAGTACAACTAAACAAGGAAGTGGCAACCCTAGATCCTGTGAAGGTTGATGAATATATACAGAATTATGAACAAGTTTTGGCTAAAAAGAATAAAACAAAGTCAGATTTGACCAAGTTAGAACTCAAAAAAGTTCAAAATAACAACAAAATCAAGACTTTGGAAGGAAAAATAGACGAATTGAGGCAAAATATCGAAGAATATAACGATAATAGAGAAGCAATTGAAAACCTCGAGAAGCTTTTAACCGACAAGAAGCGATTAATAAACAGGATTAAGAGGCAAGAAGCAGAATATAACACATGTGAAGCCGAATATATAAATCTCCATACAGTAGCGGGGCAAATGCAACAAAAGCTGGAAGATGCGAAGGGGCAAAAGCAAAATCACGAAGAAATGGAGCAAGAGTTTGCTGCTTATCATTTATTTATGACCTGCTGTCATCCAAGTGGTATTTCATATGAGATTATAAAGAAAAAGCTCCCAGTAATCAACAACGAGATTCAAAAGATTCTTGCAAACGTTGTTGATTTTGAAGTTTTCTTTGAGAGTGAAGACAAGAAGCTGAATATTCTGATAAGACATCCCAAGCACTCCCCAAGGCCATTAGAAATTGGCTCCGGAGCAGAGAAGTCAATGGCGGCCATGGCCATTCGCTTGGCTTTGTTGAATGTTTCGTCCCTTCCAAAGAGTGATCTATTTATAATGGATGAGCCCGGAACAGCTTTGGATGAATCCAACCTTGAAGGATTCACAAGAATTATTGATTTGGTAAAATCTTATTTCAAGACAGTATTCCTGATAAGCCACATGGATTCTCTCAAAGATATTGTCGACACAACGATAAATATTGAAAAAGTTGAAGGCTATGCGAGAGTAAATCAATAAAAGGGAACTATTTACTATTAAAATTGTGGAGAAACTAAATGAAGATTAAGAAATCTAGATTAAAAGCTATAATTTTAGAAGAAATAAGTTCTTATGCCGCAGACATAAAATCTTATAAACTTTTAGTAGAAGTATCCCTTAAGGGAAACCAAGAGCTAATTAAAAAAATTGAAGATCTATACTTCGAAAAGTTTGGAAAGAAAATGGATCCTCCTTCTGAGATGGAGCAAAAAAGAGCCCGAAAAGAAATGGAGAAGGATGGAACCTATTTACTTTGGAACCAGCCGGATGATATTAATAAGTTTAGATGGGTTGCTTCTCATTATATACTAGGAACGGATGCCGAAGATTTCGCAGAAGGGGATATAGAGCATTTTGCTAGCCAAATCCTCCCAAAACTGGGTTCTGAAGACTTTTTCTACTTTTTGAATGGCATTTCCGGAGCTATGATTCGGGCTTTTCCGTGGGATAAAAAATATACACCTCCAGATCGAACGAAAGTGATGCCAATAGAAAATTATTTAAATACTTTTTCAAATAGAGTTTATGATAAATATAAGGAACTGGAAAAAGAGAAAGAAGATTTAAGCACAACACAGGGAATTAAGCCCCCCGCTATGGATTCTGATGAAGATACTAAGACATATTAGCAATATTGGGAAAATATAATGCCTTATATGAAAGTTAAAATAAAGCGCAAGAAAAGTTCAGGTAAATCCGGAACTCACGCCGTACATAAGAAAAAGAAAGATGGATCCAAAGGCGAAAGAGTCGGATGCACCAGTGAGCCTAAACAATACATGAAGGCTTTGCACACCCACTCCGAAGAAAAAGAAGCAAACCCAACCGGATCATTTTATGAAAACTGGAGAAAGTATTGTGAAGAACAGGAACTTCTCCAAGAAAGCCTAGGTCAATCAAAAAAGTGGCTTAAGCAAAAGAAAATGGATTCAAGCAAATCTAAAGATTTTTTGCTATCAGTTAAAAACATGTTTGAAAGGCATCGTTCAGATGCTTTTCACGACAGATACGGCGAAGGCTTTCTAAATAAATACATTTTCTGGGTAGTTAAAAACTATTTTATTGATCGGGGTGATGGAAGGTATGGACTAAACTGGAAAAAGATGATGGACGAATCTATGCCAGTCGCCAACAGAGAAGAATTCATCTCCCCAATTAGTGGAGAAAGTTTACTAATCAGAGCTTTAGAACAATTTGCGGATCTTGTAGAGAGAGGTTTTATTCCGGCTGAAGCGGCAGACATTTATAAATTAAGATCATTTGAAAATGTTTTATTGTTGGTAGCTGAGGGTTTGAAGCAAGCCATGGAATCAACAACGCAAAAAGAAGCAGAAAAAGAAAACAAAAGAAAGGCTTACGAAGAGGCAGATGTTTTAGACGCTCCAGAAGGCTATCGATTGGTTAGGCCGCACACAAGACATGCTTCAACTTATTTCGGACAACGATGTGCAGGAAGCCAAACAAAGTGGTGTATTGCTACTGAAAGAGGTCATGATCATTTTGCGGATTATAGCGGTCAAGGAAACGTTTTTTATTTTATAATAAATGAAAATTTAGATCCAAAAAATGATTTGCGAAAGATAGCCCTTGTTTATGATGATGAGTCTACCAACCCCCGGGGCTATGGCGAAATTGACGTTATGAATCCTCATGCTATTTTTGATGCCCCGGACGATCAAATAGATATGGGAGGCGTGAGAGACGGAATCGAAGAAAATCATTTTGGTGAAAGATTTCAAGATTTAAAAAACCTGTATTTTAGAGATGACGACAGCCTTTCAACAGATCCTCCAACTGCCGAAGAACTTATAAGCTTCAAAAGAAAAGGCATAGAAGGCTTAGACGCACTTATAAAATCAGTCAGTTCCAAGCCCCTCAACGAAGATGAACTAATCGAACTAAGTGATATTTTACAAAAAGATAGTACGGAAATAGTAGATCAAATAATGGACGAGATTTTCACAGAAATCCGTGTTCACCTTGAAGCCCACCCTCCATACGAAAGCCAACAAAAGATAGCAGAAAAGATAGAAGAAGAATACCAAGAAAAAATGAAACACGTCAACATTCATCTAGATTTTGACGGCGAATACATGTATTTTAGCGCTAACATGGGGCTAGAGTTTGATGCCGACTTGGGATGGGTCGAGGACGCTGATAAAGATAAGATCGAAGAAGCAATCAGATACAACTGGGATGAAGATTACATTCAGGAGATCCGTGTAGAGGGAGATGAAGAAGATGGCTTTAGTGTTTTTATTGATTATGCCGCGGATGGATACAGAGCAGAACATAATGTTCCGGGCTTTAAATCCTTTTGTCAAGATTTATACGAGAACACCGATCAAAGATACGATGAGTTTAGAGAAGATACAATCCAAGCGTTTGCTGAAAGAGGCTTAATAAAATCTGAAGAGGGAGATTTCCTAGTCGCACTCGAAGATGAAATCAGAAAAAAAACAGATTTAGAAGTAGATGACAAGTTTGGCGGCGTTTATCTTTCAATGCCTTTGAAATACGATCTATCTCAATCAATCGACGGAATACTCATAAACAGGGGAGGTTCCAAGAAATGGGATATGAGTGCAGACCGATACAGCGGAAGCAATCTTTTTCCAATAATTTTGCGAGACAAAATGGCTCAATTGACTAGCAGAGTCCGCGACATGCTTCTTGAAGATCTTAAAGAACTGGTGTTAAAAAAATACCAACCTTCTCAAATGACCCTTCCGGGAATAGAAAAAGATCCCAAAAAAGAAATAAAGCCTTTAAAACTTCACGAACTTTTGACTAGCATATTTTCTATGAATACTGTGCAAATGAATTCAAAAAGACAAGTTACTGTTACTCCGGCATTGCTATTAACTTACAAAATTTTTGGTGAAAAAGGAACTGAGCTATACGGTGATGTTTACAGGGAAATGATTCTTTTAGTAGCCGATTCATTTGAAGAGCTTCGTGATAAGTATGAAAAAGATCTTGAACCGCTTATATCAGAAACATTTAAAAAAGTAGTTGCTTACATGGACAATCATCAAAAAGATCGTATGGATCGCATGGAGAGGGAACGGAGTCGCTCCGGTGAAGTTGTTTTTGAAAATAAACGAAAACTTAAAATAAGGATATTGAAGTCATGAAGCTTTTGATGGAAAACTGGAAAAAGTACTTGGCAGAGATGGGCGTGGGTGCATTTACCGGTGGAAAGCTCCAACTTTTTATTCCCAGAGCATGCCCGGATGAAAAATGCAGCATACAGAAATTTCAAGACATAAAGCCGGTCAAGAATGGCAACACCGCAGCTAATAAGCCGTGGGGCGGTGTTTGGACATCGACTGCAAATTTAGCAAATCCCGGGACTTTGGAAGAAGCTTGGACATCCGGATGGAACGAGTGGATGAAATACGAGATGCCCAATTGGATGAACCAGCAGGGCATCTTGCTCAAGCCGACGACAAGCAATATATTTCACATTGAAAACGAAAAAGACTTAGAGAAATTGGCAACAGAGTTCCCTCTCAAAGAGGAGGGTTCCTCTTTTGGCTTTTTTAGGGGCTCGTCTCCCATTGATTATGAAAAAGCTTTTGAAGTTTATGATGCCATTCACTTTGGTACGACAGGCGGTCAATCCGCATATCCCGATCCCGGAGCTTGGGATGTGGAATCAACTTGCTGGAAAGATTTATCAGTTTTGGAAATTCTTGGAACGGTTTCTGTTGATTTCGAAAAGCCTTCTCTGGGATATTAAAAGGAAAAATAAATCATGAAACTTATATTAGAGAATTGGAGAAAGTTTATTCTAAAGGAGGAAACCTTTACACCCGAAGATTTAAAAAATATTCGTATTTTTTCGGAAGAAATTGAAGCTTTGTCTGAGAATTTATTAGAGGAGCAATTGCTTGACGAAGGAATTGTTGGCAAATTAATTGGTAAACTTTCCGGAGGCGCCAAGGCCGGATGGGACAAAATTAGAGGTGTCACTTTTAAAAAACTTGTTGATGCAATGGAAGATAAATTAGCAGCAAATCCCGATCCAGAGACAAAAGCTCAAAAAGTTTTGGCGCTTGCGCAAGATAACCTTTACTCTCATGATATTTCTAATATGATTACTGTTTTTCGTGCATGGAAAGCAGGAGAAAAAGTAGACCCTGAAAAATTAAAAAGGTTTGTCACTTTTTTGGCATGGGCAACGTTAGCATTTACAGCACCGGTTGGAGTAGTGGCCACCAAAATCGGTCTTGGAAAGATTTTAGGACCGAAAGTGCTTATGGTCACAAACAAAGTGATAGGTCAAATCATCTCAACAACAACTTGGGCCTTATTTGGGAAAAGTTTAGGAAATGCCTCAAGATCTTGTATCCAAAAAATTGAGTTAACTTCTAAAGAACAGCCATTTGATCCAAAATCGAAACAAGCAGTAAAAGATATGGCTAGAGTTCTTCCATGTATTATGAAACACTTCGGAGAAAAAGTGATTAAGGCGGTCAAGAGAACGAAAGAGGATGAAGAAGCTGTGCAACCACAACCTCAAGACAAAAAATCCCAGCTTCCGGTTCCAGTTGAATTCGGAGAGCCTGTAAAGATATAAAGGGAAAATAAATTATGAAAATGGACGAAGATTACCCACTCATCCCAGATGATGAGGAATTAAGCACTTGGCAACTCTGTATGAAAGACGCAATCATTCAGGTACAAGCAAACGCCAAGCCTTATCAACGAGGAGCGCATGGAGGGTGTACTGAGCACGTTTATTATCAAGATAAGAGGGTAGGGTACTCTAAGGGCTATTCCTATTGCTGTGGGGCTACTTACGAAGCTTTTATAAGGGCTTGGATAAACTGGAACGGTGACGACAAAGAAGAAGGCAATATGACAGCCGCACAAGCCAAGGAAATGCGAGCACACTTTTTTGTTTATGGCGACAAAGACGAACATGGAAATTATAAGTATTGGAGAGGAGCCTGTGGAGGGATCGAATGGTTGGCTCAACAGCCGGGATTGAACGAGTGGCTGGAAATACAAGTCACAGAAGATCCAAGAGAAATCCAGTTTGGAGATTTCGTTCAAATGCAGTTTACAAGAGATCCCATGGGAGCAGGACATTCTGTTATTGGATTAGGTCCGGGGAAATGGAAAAACAGAGATGTTATGCACGTCTGGTCTTCCAACAACTATTACGATCAGAAATGGACGCATTCCAAAGGACAGAAGATTGGAAATGGTTGGGACTATTATTATATGGATAAAGTAACAAATGGTTATAAAAGGCAATACTACATTGCAAGAATAATCGGAGATTGAAAAATGATAATAACTGAATCGCATTTAAAACAAATTATTTCTGAAGAACTTCAGATAATGCTTGTGGAGGAGCAATTTCGTCAAGGGCTTATTACAGAGGCAGAATTTTTAAAAAAACTTAAACAAATTGGCAAAAAAGCAATTGTTCCTTTGGTGTTCACTGCTATGGCAATGGGACTTTTCCCAGCCACTGCCCAAGCAGGAAAATACAAAGTTTCAGCACAACATCTCAGCAATATTCAACAAAAAATGGATGCAACTCAACCTTCTGAATTGGGAGATTTTGTTAAAAGTGTGTTTGAAAGAATATTAAAGAGTGATGGAACTGCTTTATTTATAAAAGTTTCAGAAGTTGTTTCAAAGGGCGGCGAAAAATATACTAGCATTTTAGTGGGAGGAGAGGTCGAAGCTTCAAGCCCAGAAGCAGCTAAGAAGCAAATAAACGACATACTTAAAAAATATGGGTATAGTGTTGAAAAACACTTAGAAAAAGGTGGAAAACAAATCGGTCCGGGTGGGGATTTCATATCAATTAGCCCTTTAAAAATAACATCGCTTACAAGAGAAGCTCTACTTTTGGAACAATCTACATTCAAATGGGAACTTCAAATTGAGGAGCCGTTAGAAAATTTATTGGCAAAATTAACAGAACCAGAAAGAAGAGAATTTTTAAGAATTATTGGAGATTGAAAGGAAAGACAATGGCAAAGAAAAAAGTAAAACACGCTTTTGATAAGATGGTAGAGAAGTTTATTTCAAGGAAATTTCTTGTATGGCTTTCAGCCACAGGCATTTTTGCGTTTACAACCCATCTCAAATCAGGAGATTGGGTTGTTATTAGTGCGATCTATATTGGAGGTCAAACAGTTATTGATGCTGTGGTGGCTATGAAAGGTAATTCAAAAATGTCTTCGTCAGTATCCACAACTGTGAAAACTGTCTTGGGCGATAGTAAAAAAAAAGACGATGCGGGAAAAATAAGTGCGACTGCAAAACCGTCAGAGGAT
>Ga0209756_1002081_pt1 | contig 17690 bp, 18 predicted proteins | sample ETNvirenome_6_85_FD_184071 | JGI IMG/M metagenome (GOLD analysis project Ga0209756, IMG submission 184071) | Marine viral communities from the Pacific Ocean - ETNP_6_85 (SPAdes) (version 3) | ecosystem: Environmental > Aquatic > Marine > Oceanic | place: Pacific Ocean | collected 2013-06-19
TACTCCAACGACCCGACCGCAGCGGTGGAGGTGTGCTATTTCGAGGATGCCATCTACCTGAATGAACTGCTCTATGAAAAGGGGCTGACGAATCCCGATATTGCAGCTAAGTTACAGGGGTTCAAGGGTGGTGAATGGATAGCGGATAGTTCAGAGCCTAAGAGCATCGCAGAGGTACGCGGACACGGGTTCAGGATTCGGGGTTGTCCAAAGGGTGCGGATTCGATACGGTCAGGGATTGACAAGCTACGGAGTGTCCCTATCTTCGTCACGTCAAGCAGCATCAATCTGATTAAGGAACTGCGCGGCTATGCTTGGAAAACGGATAGGACAGGAGAACAGACTGGCGTTCCGGTTGACGCATTTAACCATCTGCTGGACGCTGGGCGATACGTCTGCATGGAGAAGATGAGAATGGGATCAGGGAAATACGCGATACGATGAGGGTCGGCCTCGTCTGCCAATACGAGACAGGGGTTGATTACCACAGGCTTCTAAAGCCGTTCAGTCTATTGGATGTTGAGGACAACGGAATACAGATAATACGCTGTGAGGGCGCGAATGCCGATATGTTCAACATGGGCTTCGATGTGGTGGTGTTCAATCGGATGTTGCCGATAGTCAAACAACGCCAGTTCATTGAGGAGTTGCAGAAGCGCGGAACGTATGTGATCTGTGACATTGACGATAGTTGGACGCTCTATCACGGCCACATAGCCAAGAAGATACTGGAAACCTACAAGCGTCAGAGCATCGAAGCGTTGATCTACTCGGATGAGGTGTGGGTGACAAATGAACACCTCGGAAACTACGTCAAGAACCTGAACTGCAACTGGTATGTGATCCCCAACGCGATAGACCCGACAGAAGCGCAATGGCAACCGAAGAAGAACTACGGTAACCGCATAGGTTGGGCAGGCGGGATAACCCACTTCAAGGACCTCATGTTGACGGATGGATGTTGGGGTGATATTATACCCGTGATCTGTGGGTTCAGGGATGAAAAGGAATGGCGAAGGTTATCGGACAGTCTCAAGGCGGATTACATCAACAGCATGGACATCTATTCATACGGGATGCTCTACGACCAATTCGACATTGCAATCGCACCCCTTGTTGACAACCGTTTCAATCGGTGCAAGAGCAACCTCAAGATATTGGAGGCGGGGATAAAGGGGCTTCCGATATTCGTTCAGGATATGCACCCGTATGTGGATGAGCACCAGGGCATCTATAAAGTGAATGATTGGAAAGCCGACATTCTCTATGCTTCCAATATGCCGACTGAACAGATCCGCGCAGACGGTCAGGCACTCCGAAGTTATATCCTCGATAATTACGATATTCGTAAAGTGAACGAGAAACGAAAAGAACGATTAGCATGAAGGTAACCGTGCCGACAGGTTGGGAGGGCGTGACACTCCGTGAATATCAGGCATATCACGCACTAATGACCGAGGGTCAGGAGAAATTGAAGGACAGCACCAACCCCGACCTGACAGATTTTGAGTTGAAGTGCGCGATCATATCCCTGTTCTCAGGCGCGGACATGGACGAGATCCTGACATTGCAACGCTTCAGGGTCGAGGACATTATGAATCACCTTCGATTCCTATCCGCTCCCATTGTAGGAAAGGTCAGCAATCGCGTAAAGGTCAATGGTAAAGGGTACTATTTCGAGAAGCGGTCAAAGAAAATATCTGGCGGTCAATGGATAACCTTGCAGCACTTCCTACAAGACCCTGACAGGATAGATTTTAACCTTCACAATCTACTTGCCTGTTTCGCATATCGAACCAAGTGGAAGTACTGGACGCAGAAATATGATGGCAAGAACCATGAGCGGACGGCAGAGGATATGAAAGACCTGCCTATGACATTCGTTAAGCCACTCACCGATTTTTTTTTATCGGATTGGGAAAACTCCGTAAAGAGTACACTTCACTTTTTGGAGATGCTGGCGAAGCGTCTGAAACGTCAGGCGGAGAAAGAGTTGAAACGTTCATCACAAAATATGGATGGCTCAATGCCGTGGACAATCTCACAAACGGGCGACCTGAATTATGGGACTATTACTTCGACATGAACATAATCGAGTTCCTGAACCGCCTTGCCTTCCATAAGGCCAAGGGAGCGCATGAACGGCAGATGAGCAAAAGGAGATAATGGCACTCAAACACACGGCAGCGGCACTCAGGACTTTCGGGGGTCTAATGGTTTCGAGGCTATCTCAGGGGCTTACCGAGAACAACTCCACGGCATCGGGAGAATTGGACAGTTCAATATCATTCAGGCCCACAGCAAGCGGCAACCGTATAGGCATCGACCTGAGTATGCTCGACTATTATATTTTCGTGGATGAAGGTAGAAGCCCCGGAAAGCAACCGCCCACATCTACCATTGAGCAATGGCTGACCTATCCGAATGTATCGGACAGATTCGGGTCGGGCGGATTGGGAGACACGGAACGCAAAAGCCTGGCATTTCTGATCGCCCGTAAGATAGGACGGGAGGGAACAGAGGGCAACGACTTCTTCACCAACGTTATCGAAAGCGACCTCGTCAAAAGGGATCTCCCGAAAATCATTGAGCGTTCGGTCATTGAGGACACGGACGATCTGCTATCCGACTTTTTTGATACATTTACATAGGTTTTATCTGTTAGTTGGTTTTGGGAGGGGTGGTGATTCGCCCCTCTTTTTTCTGTGCCGTAAACGAAATGGCCTTCCCCGTATTTTATAAGTATGGGAATACTGATCCACAACACACCTTCATTCTACAGCCTCGCAGGAAACGACAACGCCTACGTTTTCAGATCGACCAACTTCACGCCCACACAACGATTCAAGGTCAGCGTAGTTCCGGTTGATTTTCCTATCAGTCCCGAGATCGCGGTGGTCAGGGTTTCACCGCGTCAGGGCATAGATGTTAACGGAGTGGTGACCACGGACAGGGCATATTACGACCCGTCACGGATACTGCAATCACTCATAGGTACTGACATCGCCATCCCGTCAGTCAACCACGTGGGCGTTTTCGCCTGTCCGAACACACACACAGAATATTCGCTTATCGTTCAGGAGGAGGATGTTGTCAATGGCGCGTATGTCGGTGGGGCGAGTTTCACGGTCAGCGAAAGGAGCGTGTGGAACGGTATCCGCAATGAGATCGATTGGCTCGACTTTGATTATACCGATTACGACATGACAACCCCCGCGTCAGGCAAGAAATTCCTATCAGACGCACCATCAACCAGATACGTGGACACGGGTCAATCGGCATTTTTGCATTACCTATCTTCCGGCAATACGATAAGGCGGTTTTATGTCAGAAGTTACGGATCGAATGGCGTTGAGATTGATTCGGGATACATGGCGGCTGGACCTGCGGTCGCAGACGATAAGTATGCACGTATAGCCTGTGGACCATACGACATCATCAATTCAGACCCTTCAAGTTGGACTGACTTCGCACCGACAACGGGGCTGGTGGGCGCGGCCTATTATGATGTATGGATGGGTAATCCGACGCAGGAGGTGATCAGATTCCACATTGATCAGAAATGCACCAGGTACACGCCTATCAGGTTGCATTGGCTCAATCGGCTCGGAGGCTTTGACGCTTTCAATTTCTCCTTGAAAAGTACAGAGTCCACCAAAGTGACAAGGGATAGTTATGTAAGTCAACCACACACGTTCAGCGGCACAAGTTGGGATTACACCAAAGCAAGTCGAGGACGTACCGAGTACAACATTGAGATGCAAGAAATGCTAACCATTAACACCGACTACTTAACGGGTGATGAAAGCACATGGATGGAAGACCTATTCACTTCACCTGTCATCTTCCAGGAGTTGAACAACGAATTGATAGCTGTTAACATAGACGGGCGAAGCATCAAGAAACAAACGTCTTTGAATGATAAGCTGATGCAGTACACATTCGACTTAGAGTATTCGCTAAGGAATAAGAGACAACGTGGCTGAGGTTCTGATAGAAGGTCGTAGGTTAGATGTAATGCAGGAGTTGGATTTCTCCTTTAACTACTCTATTGCGGATGTGCGCGACCCATCAAAGAGGAGCACATCATTCTCCAAGACGATACAATGTCCATCGAATCCGAACAATGATCTGCTGTTCGGACAGATCTACGATGTGAACATTTCCAATCCTTACGATTCAACGCAGACGAATATCGGGGTGAACTTCAACCCCAACAAGAAAGCAAAGGCGGTCGTGACATCCGATGGCGTGGAGGTGATGTCCGGTGTAGTGCAGCTCAGAAAGGTCAAGATGAGGAGCAACAACTACATCTATGAAGTTGTCTTTATCGGTCGGCTGATTAACATCTTCTCAACCTTAGCAGATAAACAGCTGAATGGTGTCGAACAGGTCTGGAATGAAGCAACAGAGGAGTTTGAATCTGTCAGATACATTGATTTCTCAGACTTAGACCATGTATACTCGCGGGACAACATAGTAGCGTCATGGTACGGTTCTACTGAATACGTGTACCCAATGATTGACTATGGTGATAGTCTTGCCTATGAGAACGGTGAACGAGTGTATTCCGTCCGTGATTTTAGACCAGCGGTTTATTTGAAAACCATCATAGACAGAATCTTCTCTTTTGCGGGGTTTACTTATACAAGTGCATTCTTTGATTCATCGTTCTTTGCTAAGTTGATTATTCCTTTCAATAAGGATGCTATGTGGGCTGATGAATCAGAACTTAATACACGAAAGTTCCAAGCGGAACAGACTGTAATAGATGGCCCTGTAACTTCAGCATGGACTGCACTCACAGGCGAGACAGGATGGAGAACCGTAAAATTAGATGACGATTCAACGTCTCCTAATTTTGATGCGGGGAATAACTGGAACTCTTCGACATGGGTTTATTTAGTACCAAATGCGGGTATTTATTCCTTTGCAGTAAGTCAAACTATTAGACTGGAGAGGGTGAATTTCAATCTCAGCAGACAGTATCAAGGGTATATTAAATTCCATTTACAGATAATTAAGGTTGACTTGTCTTTAGTTGTAACGGTCATAGCTGATATGTCTGCCAAATTTGATTTAACGACAACAATCAATCCGACCTACTTTGACGAGTCTATTAATTTAGGGACAACAGCAGATGACGTCTTACTATTTGCGGGTGAAAGGATATTTTTTAGATATGTAATAAACAACAATGAGTTAACAACCACTAATCTTTCGGGGCAATTAATAGCTAACTCATATATGTGGAACGATTGGGAGGTAACGTCTACAACCGCAACGGGTAAGAATGACACGGAAGGCTCAATATTTGAAGGTGATTTGGTTTTTATGAATCAAACTGTGGTAGATGTAGGTATGGCTGATTTGATTATGTCTGTTGCTATGATGTTCAATTTATACCTACTACCGAACCCTGACGATGAAAAGGATATTATCATCAAAACGAGGGATGACTTTTATAGTGGGGGGGTGACAAGGGACTGGACTAAAAAAATGGATAGAAGCAGTAGTATAGATATTGAACCTATGGGACTACTTGCTGATAGAGAATACCTTTACACATACAAAGAAGATGGTGATTACTACAACGAGCGTTATCAGAACAGGCATGGACACACCTATGGACGTAGAAGAATCGAGGTAGATAACGACTTTGTAACCAACACCAAAGAAGTAGACGTTGTCTTTTCAGCTTCGCCTTTAGTGAATGACGGAAATAGCGCAAGGATAATAACAAAGATATACGATTCAGACATAAGCGAAGGAGTCACACCAACGGGTTCAAACATCAGGGTGTTGTATTATAATCGAATACTCACAACAGGAACACCAGATTGGACATTCAGTTCTTATTTCAGCGGCACGGGGTCTGTGTTTTTTTATCCTTATGCGGGACACTTAACGCACCCTTTAGCACCCGCGCAAGATATAAACTTCGGAATACCGCAAGAACTATACTATACGGCAAACGTGTGGACGGGGACGCTACTCTATACGAATAACAATCTTTACAATCGATTCCACAAACGCCACATAGAAGAAATAACCAACAAAGATGCAAAGGTACTGACAGCGTTCTTTGACCTGACAGCGTGGGATATTGAAAAGTTAGATTTCCGCGACCAGATTCTAATAGATAACTCGTATTGGAGAATGAACAGGGTGATGGATTACAACCCGTTCAAAGAAGGGCTGACAAAGGTCGAACTGATTAAGATAGTTGAAGTTGAAGCGTTAGAAGCCGAAACCTTTACAGTTGGAACATCGGGAACGGTAGGAAGTGGAACGACCACAATAGAGAGGAAGCCTATCCGATTCAAGAAGCTATTGAGCAACCTTAACGAATATCCTGGAATACAAGGAACGGTAAAAGGTGAAAGGAACATTATCCAGGACTCCGCTTTTAGTTTCAAGGTGTTAGGTGATGATAACTTCATAGGTCAAGGCTCGAAAAGAATAACCATCATAGGAAGTGATAACTATGTTTCAGCGGGAATTTCAGACGTTACCATAATCAACTCAGATGGCTTTGAAATTTACGAAAGCAACATCACAATAATAGACGGGAAGCGGCAATGGGTACACGTAGATAAAGACGATGACTACACCGCTATGGACAGAGAGTTTGTTCTTTGCGATTGCACCAGCAAAGTGGTAACCATAACGCTTCCTCCTGTTGCTGATAGTACGGATGTGAGGATACAAGTATTAAAGACAGATGTAAGCGCATCGGGCGTAGTAGTAGATGGGGATGGCAGCGAAACAATCAACGGAGCAACTACCTATAATTTAGGTTCTCAATATGATTTTGTAAGCGTATGGTGTGACGGTGTAGAATGGTTCATAACTGAATAATGGCAACCAAGAAAGTAGCATTCAAGGTAGAGGTCGATACTTCCGAAGCAACGGAGGGGGTCGAAAAGACAACGGAATCGGTAGAGGACTTAGGTAGGCAAACTAAGAAAACCTCAAGCGAAATGAAAGGCGGCTTTAAAGCGGCTGAACAAGGAACTAAGAAGCTCGGTACTTCCGTTGGTGGGCTTATCAAAGCGTTGGGAATTGTCGGGGTTGCTATGGCAGTCTTTAGTTTCATGAAAGACATCCTATCGAAGAATCAAAAGATAATGGATGCGCTTTCAACGGCTACCACAGCCCTTGAGATAATCATCAATAAGCTATTTGAAGCGGTTGCGCCTTTGGGTGAGGCTATGAAAAAGGCTTTTGACGACCCTAAGCAAGCGGTGTTAAATCTATGGGAAGCGATAAAAGAGAACTTCGTTAATAGATTAGAGGGTGTTGTGTTGGCTGTTCAAGCAGCGGGCAAGATAATAGAGGCATCATTGGACTTCGATTGGGACACCGCTAAAGAGGGCGCAAAGGATTTTGGTTCTGCCATGATTCAGATAGGAACGGGACTGGATAAAGAACAACAAAAAGAAATTGTAGAAACGGTTAAAGCCTTTGCCGTAGAAGCAGTTAACGCGACTAAAGCAGCAGTAGATCAGGCAGATGCTCTAACTGAACTTAGAAACGAGGTCGCACTTTTGGAAGCGGGTCAGAAGAAAATTCAAATGGTTTACCAACGGGAGGCGGAACTACAACGCCAGACCCGTGACGACATAAGAAAGACAATTGCAGAACGAATAGCAGCAAACGATAAGTTAGGAACAATCTTAGACCAACAAATACAAGTTGAAGAAAACTTAGCAGATAAACGTGTAGAGTTAGCAAAAGCAGAACTTGCACTTAATAAGGACAAAGTAGAACTTAAAGCCGCAGTCCTCAGAGCAGAAGGTGAATTAGCAGACCTTCAAGAAAGGATAGCAGGGCAACGCTCTGAGCAATTAGTAAACGAGGCGGCACTTGAAAAAGAACTATTCGATTATCAACAGGAACTAAGAGTAGCCACTTTAGAGGAACGGGAAAAGGAACTCGAAGAACTTAAAATCTATTACGATAGGTTAGATGAAATTGCAAGGCTCGCAAGTGATACAAGTGTTGATTTAGTAAAAGCTCGAAATGACGCGATAGATGAATTAAACGAGAAGCATAGAAAAGAAGATTTAGCAGCGGAAAAGAAAGCATCCAAAGAAAAGATTGAGGCGGCTCAAGCTGAGGCAGATGCAAAACTAACATTGGCATCAAGTGTTGCGGGTTCGTTAAGCTCCATTGTTCAGTCTTTAGGTAACCAATCAAAAGCAAGTGTAGCAATTCAGAAAACTTTAGCGATAGCACAAATAGCAATAGACACGGCAAAGAGTATTTCAGCAGCGATAGCGGGCGCAACACAATCAGCAGCAGGAACAGGAGTGGCAGCAGTAGCAACAACACCTATGTTTATAGCCACACAGATAGCGACAGTATTGGCAGCAGTAGCTCAAGCGACAGCTATTCTCAACTCAGCTCCAGGAGGCGGGTCTGCCAGTATCCCAAGTGTCAATATACCTCAGACAGCTACACCTTCTCCCAATATTCCAGGAGTGACCACCAACACCACGGAACTCGGAAACACCGAACAGGCAGAACTCGCTCCCATTCAGGCTTTCGTAGTCGAGACGGGCATAACAGGCAGCCAACAGAACATCACGCAGATCGAAGGTCAGGCGACCTTCGGATGAAACGAAACGGCCACGGACGTATTTTAATGATATGGACAAGATACCGCTTATCAACCTGACAATAGATGATCACGAAGAAACAGGGGTCGAATTTATCGCCCTTGTAGATTCGCCTGCAATAGAGCGTCAATGGATGGCGTTCTCCAAACAGGAGCAACGGTTCAAAATTCACGACAGGGAAAAGCGCGTTGTATCAGGTGCGTTGATGGTCGCCAACCTGCCCATTTACAGGGAGGACGAGAACGGTGCTGCATTCTATGTGAAGTTCGATTCCGATACTATTGAGAAGATAGTACATAAGTTCTTTAGGACACAGCCGAGCGATGCGGTGAATCTGATGCACGAAACGAAAGTGGACGGGGTGTATATGTTTGAAAGTTTCATCATAGACGCGAACAAGCGAACGCCTGAAGGATTCAATAAGCTACCTGATGGATCATGGTTCGGGTCGTTCAAAGTTGATAACGATGAGGTGTGGGAGAAGGTCAAGGACGGTACATTCAAAGGGTTCTCGATTGAGGGAGTGTTCGTTGACAAGGCGACAGCGGAGCTTGAGCAGGATCTGATTAACGAGGTCATACGGGTACTCTCAGAGACATGAAATGGTCACTCTGTTCGTCATTGCTTCTTTTTGGATGCTCAGAAAAAGAGCATCCCGAATGCTGTGATTCCGAACATATATCCGGGCAACTGCAATAACTTTTGAAACACTTTAGATAGCAGCGTATTTTATTACCAAAGACACCTATTGTCATGGCAAAGGAAAAGACCACACGCGAACGGGTAATAGCTAAACTCTCCGAGATCAAGAAGATTGTCTTCGATGATGGTCAGGAGGAGGTAAAGGCCGCTGATGTCAAGATGGTTGACGGTACGATACTACGCATTGAGCCGGCTTTGGAGGTGGGTGCAACCGCAGAGGTCGTTTCAGAAGATGGCGAATTGACAGCGGTTGCAGACGGTCAGGTTGAACTTGAGGATGGGACGGTCATTACTGTTGAGGGCGGAATAATTGTTGAAGTGGTAGGTGTTGAGGGCGAAGGTGAAGAAGCCGCGCCCGAAGAAATGAACGAGGAGGTTGATACTGAAGGAGCAACGCCTGAGCAAGCCCCGGCCTTCGACCTTGAAAAGTTACAGGAGCAGATCATCAACAAGCTGAACGTAGCAATCACCGAGAAGATCGACAGACTGAAGTTCGCAAAGAAGGAGCAGATAACCGAACTGAAGGACGAGAACAAGAAACTGAAGGACACGCTTTCGGGGCTGATAGAACTCTTTGAGGAGTTTGCAGACACACCGAAAGAAAAACCGAAGAACAAAGGTAGAAACCCATTCAAGAAGAACACGGACTTCGACTTCACGAAATTGAACAAATTAAAAAACTAATATCATGGCATTTGACGTAACAGGGTTGGTAGATTTCACGAACGAGAATCAGTTCGACCTCATGCGGGCGACCGTATTAGGGGCGAAAATGATGGACCTGACAACGGTCGTTCCGAACATCAAAGGTCCATCGAAGTTGCCACAGATTTCATCATCCGTCTTCTTTCAGACGGACGGGTGCAGTTTTAACGCTTCGGGTGACACCACGTTCACGCAGCGGACACTTACACCGGGCAAGGTGAGGGTCAATTCCGAGTGGTGCGATAAGGACCTTGAGCCGAAGTATCTGGCGACACAACTGACGCCAGGTGCGATGAAGGACAAGGTCGAACCTGATGAGGTATGGAGAATGATACTCGATGAGTACACATCCAAGATCTCCCGCGATATTGACGTTGCTATTTGGCGCGGTGATACGGCAGGCGGACCATCTAACAACCAATTCTGGGATGGCTACATCAAACTACTCGCATCAGGCACTATTGACGCCAACACGGGCGGCACACCATTGAGCACGCTATACACCGAAGCGGCAGCGCGGGAGGCGATAGAGCGTCTTTACCTCTCTGCGGCCACGAATGGACTTGCAGACTTTGCAGACGGCATCGCATACGTGGGTTACGATCTCTATGCCCTACTGTATTCGGCAATGATCAATGGTGGCAGCACCAACGGAATGGCACTCAACCAAGCACCGAGCGGTAACGCTGATCCTGACGATTCAGGCGCAGGGCTGATCTATCCAGGAATGAATATGAGAATTGTTCCCGTCAACGGACTGACAGGTCAGGAGAAGACCTATTTCGCAAGAAAGAGCAATATGTTCATAGGAGTGGATGCCGAGGGCGACTTCGAGAACTTTGAGACGTGGTATTCGCAGGACGACCGCAAGGTGAAACTCGCGGTTGAGTTCAAGTTAGGATGTCAGGTGGCATTCCCCGGAGAAGTGGTTTCAATCATAATCTGATAGCAACATGGCTTGTGCATTAACGACAGGGTTCACACTCGATTGTAAGGACGCGATAGGCGGAATCAAATCCGTAAGGTTTGCAAGCCTTGCGGATTGGGAAAGCCTCGTCCCCGCATACGCCACAGGAGGCGTCACGATAGGAACGCCAGCGACCGTGTTCTACAAATACGAACTCGACAAGGAGGAAAGTTCCTTCAATGATGACCCGACACCGGGCAGCAATAAAGGCACGTTGTACTATGCCCCTGCGATAACCTTCATCCTTTCAAAGATGGACGTCACCAAGCGTAGGGAGATACAGCTACTTGCAAAGAACAGGGTCGTTGCCATCGTTGAGACACGCGAAGCAACGCCCGTATATTGGGCAATAGGCGTTACCAGCGGCCTCGACCTCACGGCAGGGGTTGTCGGTTCAGGCACGGCAGCGGCAGACCTCAACGGTTATACCATGACCTTCACAGGAATGGAGGCCGACCCCGGATTCTTCATAGCATCCGCAGCATTGGCGGGCATTACAAACTGATTTCTCGTCCATCTTCATCCATCTGATGCCTCATCCTATCGGGTGGGGCATCTTTTTGTGAAACAAAAGAGCTTTTCGGGTATCTTATAATAAAGACACTTGATATGGCATCCACAATAACACCAGCAACGCTTACGGTAACCATCACAGAGGCGATAACCCTCGGAGGATCAGACAGAGGCTCAACCCATACGCGCACCGTTGCAAGTGTGGCGACCGTTGACCCACGGATAATGAATGTTGGAACTGCCGAAGTTGACATTCTCGGCTTCGGTTCAGCAACAGGACAGGGGCAATACGTCAGAACAGACCTCCGTTATTTACGGGTAACCAACAAGGACGACACGAATTTTGTAACGTTGGGCGTCAGTAAGACGGGAGCAGATACGGCATTCTTCAAGCTCGGAGCAGGGCAGACCTTTATGATGTCAAATGATGAGTTGGAGGTTGACGCTACTGGCAGTGCTTCGAGCGCGTTCGTTGAGATCGACAGCATATCGGCAAAGGCGGACACCGCAGCCTGTGACCTTGAGATATTCGTTGCGTTGGTTTGATACGGATAACGAAAGCAACGGCAAATAGCGTTACCGTAACCACGACAGAGAAGGGAACGGCAGCCGATTATCTGTTCGAGTTTCAGCACCTTACAACGATGGAAAAGGACTATTGCGTGCAACAGGACACATCATCTTTTCAGAACCGATACAATCAATTCGAGATAACCGAACAGGCTTCGCCCACAGCCGCAGACGGTGAGGTTGAATTAAAAGAGGGTGAATTGAAATACTGGATCTACGCCAATTCGAGCAGCACGAATATCGACCCTACCGGATTGACGGTGCTTGAAACAGGAATGTGCATCGTAACGGGAACGACAACCAGCCCGACCGAGTACAGTAATAACCCTGAATATTCAGTCTATGAAGGATAATCTGTTCGTCATAAAATTGAATACCCACAAGCCACCTGAATTTAAGGAGGTTCGGAGCAAGGAGTGGATACTCTACGGATCAAGTGGAGAATGGAAGAACCGCTATCCCGACTACCTCCTTGACCTCTACAACTCGTCTGCAAAGCACCACGCAATAGTCAATGGAAAGGTGGACTACATCTTCGGCAACGGGTTCATGCTGAATGAGGGCGGCCTGGACACCGAGGGCATTGCAAAGGCCAACGACTTTCTGAGACATCCTAATTCTGAGGAAAGCCTCAACGACATCGCAGCCAAGTGTATTGCAGACCTTGAGATATACAACGGCTTCGCGTTGGAGATCATCTACAATCAGACGAACAGGAAGATCGCAGCCATCCACCATGCCGAGTTCAAGCAGTATCGAAAAGCGAAGGACGCAGATGCCTATTTCTTTTCGGAGGATTGGAAGAAGTACAACCCGGAAACCGAGTTGATACACGCCTTTGATCACAATAATCCAGGCGGAAAACAGCTATTGTACGTCAGGGGCTATCATCCACAGTCACAGGCATATCCATTGCCTAATTATTTGGGCTGCATACCGTACATTGAGGTGGATAAGGAGATCGCCAACTACCAACTCAATGCGATAAAGAACAATTTTCAGGCAGGCAAGATGATCAATTTCTTCAATGGTCAGCCGCCAGAGGAGGAACAGGAAAGCATTGAAGGGAAACTGAATAAGAAGTTCACGGGTACGGATAACGCGAACAGCTTCATTCTGAATTTCAACGATTCAAAAGAGCAGGGCGCGGAGGTCATCAATCTTGATGGTAACGATTTTGCAGACCGCTATCAGATATTGGAAAAGACCACGCAACAGAACATTTTCACAGGGCATCGTATTACGGATGGTGCGCTTTTCGGGGTCAAGGAAGAGGGAATCTTCAACACTCGGCAACAACTCCGTGACAGCTACGAACTATTCAAGAACACGTATGTAAATAACCGCCAGATGTTGGTTGAGCGGGTGTTCAACGGACTGATGGAGGTTCAGGGGTTCGTAGATCGTTTGGAGATACGCGATGTAGAACCTTTGGGCGTGGAGTTCTCCGAGCAGACGAAGGTATCGGTAATGACCACAGAGGAGATAAGGGAGGAAATAGGACTTGAGCCTTTGGCCGAAGCCGAGAAGATGCAGAAGGTGGATGCCGAAATGGAAGCTGAAACCCGTGTATGTGAAGCGTTCGCATCCTGTGGTGAGAATGTAAATAGTTCCAGCATTATTTACACCCGACCCGTCAGGTTCGAGACACAACAGGATGCCGACCACAGCGAGGACACACTAAAGCGTTTCGGCTTCGGGTCGGAGGCGTTCGACCTCGCGGTGTTGGATCAACTGAAAAAAGACCCATCTTTGAGTTGGGCGGCAATAGCCGAGGTGATGAAGGTAACGGTCGATGAGATACTCGAATCGGTCAGGAATCTCGCAGCGTTGGACTACCTGAAAGTAGGCGTTGCTACCGTGATAGATTCTACGCAGAAAGTAAGTGAGATAACAACAAGGGGCAACCGCGCATTGGAAACGGCAGAGCCTTTGGATGTGGCCTTGAAGATAAGGTACAGATACATAAAAAGCGGTGAGGCCGCAGGCGCGTCCATCATTGAAACGACCCGTGATTTCTGTAGAAACCTTGTCAATCTCAGCAATTCGGGCAAGACGTGGAGCAACGCGGAGATCCAACAGATCGGAATGAGCGAGGGACGGAATGTGTGGCAGCGAAAGGGCGGATTCTGGACACGTAAGGGCGGTCAGGTGACAACCCCATATTGTCGGCACGTATGGGAACAACTTGTAGTTAAGGCTTAATGGCAACGGCACTGTTCATATCGGAAACATTCCTAAAGGACAACACTCAGGTGTCCAAGAACGTGGATGTGAAGTATATCCGCGAGGCAATCCTATGGGTTCAGGATTCAGAGATACAGACAGCACTCGGATCAACGCTCTACGATAAGATGAAGGCCGATGTGGTGGCCGGAACGCTAACGGGAGACTACAAGACGTTAATGGACGATTACGTGCAGGCCACATTGAAGCACTACACCGTTGCGGAGTGCCTGCCTATGGCGCATTACAAGATAACCAACAAGGGATTACAGGTTCAGGATAGCGAACAATCGAATCCTGCAAGTACCTCCGCAGTAGATAGACTGGTTGAAAAGGAAGTAAATAAGGGCGACTGGTATCGCCAGCGCATGATCGAATACCTCTGCGAAAATTCAACGTTGTTCACGGAGTATGAGAACCCTGATGATGGAATTGATGTGATACATCCGAGCAAACGCAATTTCAGAACATCGTTCTATCTTGGAATTGACCCGAAGCCGTCATCATTGCAACAGAAATACAGAGATGAATGAGCCGCAAGAACGAAGAAAGGCTAAGGCAATACCTTGAGAACACTCAACGAAATAATAGAACAGATCACCGTTCTCGCGACCGCACACGCTCAGATAGCGTCAAGCGGGGTCGGGACAATTGCCGAACTTCAGGCAAGTGAACGCGATTACCCGTTGCTGTGGGTGTTCTATGAATCCTCGCCCGTTGATGACCGATACCTTGTAAACCAGATTCGTATCATAGTTGCCGACCGAGTTATAGTGGGCGAGGAGGGTGACGAGAACACGGGGCAGGAGTTGGAGGTGCTTTCCGATTCACTTTCCATACTTGTTGATTTCCTTGCGTACTTCATGCAACAGCATACGGAGGAGTACGTGGTGGACAGGATCACGGCACTCGATCCGTTCACCGAGGATTGGAACGACAGGGTTGCAGGCCACTCGCTTGTGATTCAGATCAAACAGTTCTTTGATTGGAATAAATGCCAGATACCAGAAACGGGCGCGGCAATACCTCCATCCGTTGACGGGCTTACGCTCTACGATTTCTGTGATGCTGCGGTTCGTGCAAGGCTTACATCGGCACAGGTGACCTGCCTATCATCCGCACTATGCACAGCGGCAACAACTCAGGTCAACGCCACCAATGTCGGCACGGTTGCTCCGGGCGGCACTTGGGATCAGGAGATCCATGACACGGCAGGGGCTGACGTTGGAACGGATGCCAACCCTTCGGTAATTGCAGATGCAACGGTAGTGAACAATGCGGCAGGGACGTTCACGCAGAATATCTTAGCAGAGGGTGTTCACGTTCTCGATCAGGGTAAGATGCTGGACAGCGATGGACTGACAACCGTGCTTGCAGACTATCTTCCCGCATCGGATGGCTTCATGTTCACGGCATCACCCGGAATGTCCGTTTCAGTATCATCCTCAGATGATACACCGACTTTCAAGGACACCATCACTCTGACGGCCACACCTTCGGGCATAACGCCCACGAATTACATATTCATTGCCGATAACGGGACGAATCTCGTAGAGATAGCGGATTCAGCCAATGCAGTGGTGACATGGGAGGTTGACATTGCAGGCACGGTCCGTGTGCTCTGCATAGCGAAGGATGGATCAGCTGAGGTTGGGTCAGAGGTGATCCTGACGTGCGATGATCTGAGTACGGATACACGCTCCGCCCTGTTCATTTATGCGCACAACACCCTTACGGGTCTTACGATGGGAAGCGTGGCCCGTGGGGGTATTGACATATTCATTGACAGGTTGAAAGGCATCGGAACAGCGAACGGCACAGTTTTCCTCGATGATTTCATTTCGAGCGATGTGAAGGTATTTCCTTACTGTCCGATTGATGATGCAACGGCCAACGCCAACGCATTCAGCCCCTGCCTGATTGATCCGAGCGATACGCTGACCTTCAATAACTTCGTTGCGGGAGATTTCACGCCCGATGGTCTGATCGGGGGCGCGACAAAGGAGGCACTCACCGATAGGTCGCTCGATGATTACCTGAATAGGAACACAGGGTTTCATGCCTATTCGATAACAGACGCCAGTGCCGGGGGTCGGCAGTCATTCGGCAACGGGTCCGGTGGCAACCTTGAGTTCTGGCCGAGAAATAGCACGACAGTTTACGGGAAATTGAACCACAACACCTATACATCGGGCGCACAGGCAGATTCTCTCGGACTACTGAGCGTGGCTGTTTATGATGGTGGGAATATAGAAGTGCGGAAGCGGGGTGTACTTCAATATTCAGGCTCAGTGCCGAGCAAGCCGACCAATTCACAGGAGATCAGATTACATTCAGGAGGATCGGTGAATTACGATGGGTCTGCGAGATACGCGACATTCATCATAGGGTACGTGCCACCGGATCAAAATGCCTGGGACGATATTGTGCAGGCGGTCGATGATTACAACGCGGCAGTAATAACAGGCGGTAGAGATGTCTGAGCAGGTCTTGTATATTACCAAAGAGACTGCACCCTTCACCGAGGATGACGGCCGGGTGTTCAGCCCCGTCCCTCATAAGGAAGGTTGGGCTGTTGCGGTTGGATGGGAAGACCGTCTTAGATCTACCAAGACAAAGTATTCGGTAATTGAATATGAACAGAGTAGCCCACTGCCTGAGGGGACATCGTGACCCAATAGGAAAAGACAGAGCGATATGATGCACTACGATTCAAAGGGGAAATTGAGCAGCAAGCGGATCTGGGGGTCTGTGCTGATGACGGTAGGCCTCTGCACGGCTGTGACTGACGGATTTGATTTCTACGCGGCAAATTCCGATATTGTGCTGTATATTCTGAGCGCGGGGACTGTCACGCTCGGAATAGGAGTAGTCGAACACTTTGGAAAGTCAGGAAAAAATGAGCAATGAGGAAAAAAAAACGGTGACTTTGAACATGGAAGTAATTAAGTTCGCAATCAGTATCGGTGTTCCGCTTCTTGCGCTTGTCGGAGCTTACTTCAACCTGCGAAGTGATGTTGACATCAATACATCGGCATCCGTCAAGCATTATACAGAGATTGTCAATATTCAGAACAGTAATCATATCCGCGACCTTGAAACAGTCGAGTTCCGGGCAAATATGACTAATCGTGTACGCAATATCGAAGAACTCACTCAGGAGATACATGGTGCTATTGTCGGTAATGGCGTGCGTTAGTCTGATGTTGTCTCAGGAGATTCCTGAGCAGACCATTAGCATTGACACCATCATCGAGGCGTCTCCCGACACCGTTCAACTTGACCAGATCATTCAGTACCAACAGGAGATATTAAAATTGATACGAGATGAAAGCGAACTGGAATCTTTACAATGACTTTGAAGCCAGAGAGTTCGACTGTAA
>Ga0209756_1002083_pt1 | contig 17676 bp, 19 predicted proteins | sample ETNvirenome_6_85_FD_184071 | JGI IMG/M metagenome (GOLD analysis project Ga0209756, IMG submission 184071) | Marine viral communities from the Pacific Ocean - ETNP_6_85 (SPAdes) (version 3) | ecosystem: Environmental > Aquatic > Marine > Oceanic | place: Pacific Ocean | collected 2013-06-19
AAAGTAATTACGAAGTGGGAGCGCAAGCCGGTCACAGACCCAGACAACTCGCCGTGGGCCCTGAGAGATCCCGACACTGGCCGGGAGGTGATGGGCGAACTCAAGCAGTATCGCAATCCCCAGAGAATCGGGTGGGCCAAACAGCAAGACGATTATCAGCAAATGTCGTCGGCAATGGATCGCGTTTCAGGACGACTGGAACAACTCGCTGAGCCCCCCGCCCCCGGCCGCCCGGCCCTGCGCGCCGCCTACGAAGCCGGCAAGCCGGAGCCTGCACACAAGCAACGATCTTGGTCTCCGTCGCCCGGCAAAAGTGCCGTGTACGCGAAAACACGCGTCCAGGGAGGGCCAGATTCAGGCTTTGACAAGGGAATTGTCCAGGGTGGTCGTGAAACGGCACGGAGGCTGGACGTACTTGGAAAGACGGGGGAGGATGCAAGGAGCGCGGCCATAACCGACCTTGAGCAATTCCACGGGGGAGACCTGTCCGTCTACGAACAGGACGGTTACGGTTGGACCCTTGATGCCGCCACCCAAGCGCGGTTGGACCTGTCGGCGGTTCCTCAACTGAGGGGCCAGGATGGTGGCTTGAGCTTGTGGACAACATTGTCCGAGGTCCACTCTGGCGACCGTCATGTCGCAAACTTGATCATCACGGGTTGGGATGGTCCGGAAGGAACATCGAGAGTTCTTGTTGCGGAGCATACTCGGCCTTCCGCCGTGGATGAGATCGATCTTGAGATAGCGGCAAATCAAGAACTCGCGGTCCTTGAACTTGAACGGTATGCAACGCCACCAGCGAACATCGAAGCTGGCAAGCCGGAGCCTGTAGCGCCGGAGCCCCCGCCCCCCACGCAGACGCCCGCCTTCCGCCGCTGGTTTGGCGAGTCCAAGGTCGTGGACGAAAAGGGCGAGCCGATGGTCGTCTACCACGGGACGCCGCATGGCTTTGAGGCGTTTTCGCCTGGAGGTGCAGAAAACAGGTGGGGTTCCTCTGTTTATTTCTCTGGCTCACCCAAGGACGTGAGGCTCAACTACGCAAGAAGCGAGGGACCGGACATTACGGCCAGGACTGAAAGAGCGGCGGAGCAGATTGAGTCTCTGCACGACATCGACCCCGACGACGTGTTCAATGCAGCGAGAGATGTGTTGCGTCTGCCAGAGTACAACGCGGCGCAGGACGGAAAATATGCTCACAGGCGAAGCGAGATCGAAAACCTCGTTGAGAATGGCGACATTGAGGGCCTTTCAGACGCCATAGGGGAAGCAATCACAGAACAGGTCGCCCGACGTTGGGTCGAGGGAGAGGGGGCCTTTAGGACCATTCCCGTTCATCTCAAGATGGACAATCCGGTCTACCTTGACCCTTCCGGCAAAAAGGGCACGACGACGTTTGAGATTGAGACGGTGTGGGATGATCTGGGCGAGGAAGTCATCGAAGAAACAGGAAGCGGGATCGACCTGTTGAAAGCACTGGACGACGAAGCGGTGGGATGGAACGCGGAAAGTGAGGTCGAGTCAATCAAGGGTGACATCATGGATGACCTTCTTGATGGCACATTGACCGCAGTCGAACTGGACGAGGCTGTCAACAGCAAGCACATCTACGATCCAGAGACAGGGGAGCTTGCCGCTGGAGACTTTCTCAAAGAGGTGTTCAGGCGTCTTGGTCACGACGGCATCGTCGCAGACGCACACCACTTCTTCGGACCAAAGCGCCTTCCTGGCGGCTATGCCACAACCGGGATGGAGGGCGTCGACAAAGGGACCTATCACTACATGGTGTTCGACCCCACCCAGATCAAGTCGGCCACGGGCAACGTCGGCACCTACGACCCCAAAGACCCGCGCATCGCATACGGCATCGCAGGGGCGGCAGCAGCCGCAGACGAGGACTAGCCCAGCGGCGGATTCAGCGCAGAAGCAGGCACGAACCACGCCTCCCTTGAACGCCCCTTCGTCCGAAGAAGAGGATCGTCCTTCCACTCGTCACGCTGAGCGTCACGACCCCAAATCCAACCCTTGATCTCGTAGTCTCCGTCGCGACCGACCAACAGCCAGTACTTGTGGCCGTCCTCCACGTTGCCGAAGTTCAGGCACAGACGGCCCGCAGAGTACGTCGTCTGCTTCACCTGATGGTTCGGAGCCACGTCGGCGCCACGAAACTCGCCCTTCCCGGCGTAGTAGACGCCAAGGAACTTCGCCAACGCCATCTCCGCCATGACCCCCTCTATCTCCGCGTGCCAAGCGTGCTGGGGGTCGAAGCCGTGGCCGTCTCTGCGGTTGTGAATACGCACGTTCTCAAGGCGTCTGCGGGTGGCGATGAGAGCAGCCTGGGCGCACTCGATCCCTGTCAGGCGTACCTGCGTCAACCCAGCGGCTCACCGTAGCCAGGACAACCGTCCTCGGGGCAAGACTCCGCCTCGCTGTCCTTCGGGCCACGCCAACGACGGTCGCACTCAAAGCAGATGTACGTGATCTGCCCGTCCCAAATACGATCCCAGCCGTTGCGATACTTCCCGTTGGCAGGCTTCGACGGAAACGACTTCTCCAGAAAACGAGTCACCTAGACCTCCAACGGGAACCATCGCCCGACGTTCGCTCCTCAACAAGACCAGCGCACAGCAACTCGTTCAACGCCATCAGCGTGCGGCGATGGTCGATGCAGTCGTTCCTGTTCTTGCCCCACGGGCCATCTGCGCCCTTTCTCGTCCAGCGCAGGTCCAGGGCAATCGTCTTGACCTTCACGGAACGCGTGGCCCCCTGTAGGCGGTTGAGCACCGTTTCTGCGTCAGGGCTCACAGTCCACCAAGGTTGCGAAGGCGAGAGCGAATCCGAGCGGCCTCGACCGCCCACTTGGCAGGGTCCACGGCTTCGTGCCCCTGCGCACGGAGAATGTGCGCGTACTCGACACGGAGAGCGGCAATCTTGGCGACCTTCGCCTCGCGTGCGCGTCTTGCTTTACGGGACAGACTCACAGCAGGGCCAGCCGATCCTCGTCCAGACGAGCCTCCCAACGAGGCAGCGCATCCTTGAGCAGACGCCGCAAAAGCGCGCTCATCGGCACGTCCGCACGCTCCGACAACACCCGAAGGCGGTCCCGAAGCTCCGTGTTGATGCGGAAGTGCATGGTCGTGTCGTGCGTTGTGTTCTTCATGGGCACCTTGTACCCCCATGCTTGATCTATTGCAATCATATATACGCGAATGGCCGACATCGGCGGTCGAGTATCCGCATTCTGCGGGGTCAACTGTGAGGACCGTGCCGAGGAGACCAGCACATGGCAATTACAAATCGAAACATCGCGGCCGATGCCAACATCGACCTGTCGAAGATCAACCTCGCCGGTGGCCGCCGAGCCATGTGGGAGGACTTTGACGAGACCCCTTCCTCCACAAACATCGCAGACCTCTACGGCTTCGATGCCCACCTTTCGGGCGGCACTGCCCTGGTCAGCAACACGGTGAACAGTTGCGGCGCTCTCCTCACCACGGGCGGAGCGTTCAAGTCGATGATCTTCGGCGGTGGGCGCTGGAGTGGGGATCGGGGATGCAAACTCTCCGTCCGCATCAACTCGCTCAACGTGGCGACCTCCATGTTCTTGCTCATGGGATGGACCGACGACGCTGGAGTTACCGGCGTTGACGCCCCCACGACCGGAACGCCCGACATGGCATCCTTCATGTACTCGTCCGTTGACTCCGCAAACTGGCGTTTCCGAAGCAGCACTGGCGCTGCCAACACGGACACCCAGACCGGGCTCGCCGTGAGCACGGGCATCACTACCGTCAGCATCGAGTTGAACTCCACTGGCGGAATCGTCGCCAAGATCAACGACGACACGGTTGGTGAGGCCATCGGCTCTGTCACCACCGGTAAGACGGACTGGCACCCCTATGTTCGCCTCTTGGGTGGCGCTGCCGCCAACCTTCTGAACATCGACACCATCGCGGTCTCCGAGAGCCGTACCTGATGCCGGGGTTGAAGTACGCCCGGGACAAGGACGGGAATAAGGTTGCCCTCAAGAGCTTGGTCAAGAAGGCCAAGAAGAAGGCTGCGCCCAAGAAGAAGGCCAAGAAAAAGAAGGCGGACGAGTGAAGGAACGCGACCTTATCGGCAGGCCACAGGGGCGGCGCAGCAAGTACGTCTCGGGGGAACCCGTCCACCACCGCACCAAGTTTGCGGACAAGGACGCGGTGCCGTCGTCGACCATCGCTGACGCACAGTCGAGAGGGACGTTCGCCACGGGCCCCGCACGCCTTCGGGTCGAGTGGGCCCTGCTCAAGAAGGCCGGTCGGGACAAGCCGCGCAACGTGCGGATTCGCCCCGAGGACATGATCGGGCGTCGGTAGGTGGAAGTCGTCCTGCCAGGACTGCCCTGGTACATCGGGACGAACTCCTACAAGCGGTGGAAACTTTGGGAGGAGTTTCGCGCCGAGGCCAACCCTGACGGCACCCATCCGTGGAGTGCCGACGACCAACGCAAGGTGCTGGAGTCCGTCTACACCCTGTGCAAAGACAACCCGGCCTTCCTCCTGCATGAGTTCATGCAGATCCGTACCAAGGCAGGCGGGCGCCGCAAGTTCAACCAGTGGACCCCGGCGCAAAAGAAGCTCTACACGGCGGCCCTCAAGCAGTACGCCACCGGCAAGCCCGTGCGGATCGTCATCCTCAAGGCCCGGCAGATGGGCATCTCCACGCTGTCCGAGGGGATGCTGTTCTGGAGGACCGCCTTCTTTCGTGACGCCACGTCGCTGATCGTCGCCCACGAAGAAGAAGCGGTGAACAACATCTACGGCATGTTCCGCCTGTACTACGAGGCGCTGCCTGACTCGATTCGCCCAATGACGGAAAAGTTCAATCAGGGCGAAATCGTATTCGACAACCCGAAGATCAACGACCGCAAGGCCAACCCGGGCCTTGGTAGCCGGCTCGTCGTCAAGACCGCTGCGCTGGGAGGCTCGTCCAAGAAGTCGAGCGGGAAGGGCAGATCGGCCACCTACCACGGGGTACACGCCTCCGAAGCTGCGTTCTGGGCGGAGCCGGAGAGGTTCTGGGGAGGTGTCAGCCAGGGTGTGCCCGACGTGAACCATTCCTGGGTGTTCGTGGAGTCCACCGCCAACGGCGTCGGCAACTGGTTCCACGACTTCTGGCGACGCTCCGCTGCGGGGTGGGACATGGTGCCTCGCCCCGAGGGCGGCATGGAGTGGAAGCAGACCGACCCACACGCCTCCCACTCGGGCTACGTCCCTGTGTTCCTGTCGTGGCTGGAGCACCCGGAGTACGTCAAAGACCTCCCCTTCGCCTCCGACGACAAGGCTGCTCTTGGAAGGTTCAAGCGCGGCTACGACAAGGAGGAGAAGTCACTGGCTGACAACTTCGGGGCCACCCCGAATCAGATCCAGTGGCGACGCGAGACGATGGCGGACAAGTGTGACGGGGACGTCCACATGTTCCATCAGGAGTACCCCTCCACCCCCACGGAGGCGTTCGTCTCCAGTGGGCGCAAGGTGTTCGACATGGGGTCGCTCGCCAACTACGAGGACCAGTGCATCGGCAGGGCGAAGGTCAAGCCCCCGACCCGTGGCGACTACGACGTGGACCCCAACTCCTTCGTCAACGACGACGTGGCCTGGGCGTGGAGAAGGGACGAGGACGGCCCTGTCTCCCTGTACGAAAACCCCATCCCGGGTCGCCAGTACGTCATCGGCGTGGACCTTTGCTACGGCAAGCCGGCGGGTGACTTCGCCTGCGCCCAGGTCATCGACAAGCAATCCTGGGAACAGGTCGCCATCGCCCACGGCAGGCTCGACCCGGACCAGATGGGGCTGCTCATCTACGGGCTGGCTCGCCACTACAACGACGCCCTGCTGGTCATCGAGGTCGACGGGCCCGGGATTCACACACTGACCAAGGTGCAGGATCTCGGGTATTGGGACCTGTATCAGCGAATGTCGTTCGACGGTGTGTCGAAGAAGCCACAGCCGGTGTGGGGTTGGAAGATGTCGTCCAAGTCCCGCGCACAGATGGTGGCGGCCCTGAAATCCGCCATCCGAAAGAACGACCTTGTGATCAATGACCTAGCAACTGTGCGGGAAATGCAGGAGTGGGTGCTGGTCACAGGTGCCACCGGAAGGGCGAAGGAACAGCCCTCCGGGGGCCCCCATTCCTACGACGACAGAATCACATCACTTGGCATCGCTCTCGTTGGCGGTGTAATAGAAGGCGGACTTGGTGGCATTGTCGCCTCCAAGACTGTCGACAACGAAAAGGGCGTCGCTCCTAACGACTTCGCCTTTCTTGCTGAAATTGGCAGAGGGGGGGACGTTCATCCCACTCTCGGAGAGAACTACTAGGAGTAGCGACATGGGCAAGGGCAAGGGTGGTCGGATGTTCCCGGCCAAGGACTCTGGAAACGATCCTGTGCAGAAGAAGATGGCTACCACCGACTCGTCTGTCGGCGGCGGCTCCAAGGCCAACATGGCGGCCAAGGTGAAGAAGGCGTCCTCGATTCCGTCCAGCGCAAGCTAGAGCGGTCGACCACGGCGTACCAGTTGCAGCGTTCTACGCGATCGCTGCCGTCTGCTCCTTCCTCGCCGCCTGCCTCTCCTTCGTGGTTTGGCGGGTGACGGGGGAGGCGCGCGTGGAGCGAGGGCAGGCCAACGAGTTCATGCACGGCGTAATCGACCGCATCAGGGCGGAGGATGCGATGGAGGTGGCGAAAGCCGACGCCGTGCGAGAGGCGAGCAAGGTCAGCGAGTCGGCACATACCGGCGCACAGACCATCCTTGAGTCTCGCATCAAAGAGCACACGGCCGCCGGATACCACGACACGGAGGAAGCACTCGCCAGAGTGATGATGGAGGAGTGCGGCTTGGATCCAAACAATCCGAAGCACGTCATGTCGTGGAACCAGAAGCAGACGGCTAGGCAGCACTGATGGCTGGAATCCTCCCGTTCAAGAGTGTCGGAGGGAAGGACGACACGGCAGCGGAGGTTCTGTCTCTCGTCTCCGAGACGAAGGACATTCTCCAGCAATTCCTCTGGGAGTGGTGGGAGGGAATCGCCTTCTACCGTGGCGATCAGTGGACAGTGTGGGACCACGGAGCGGGCAAACTGCGGCAGCGCCCCGTCCTGCCGTGGCGCATACGCCTCACTGACAATCAGATCCTCCCTCTGGTCATGCGCCAACAGGCGATGCTCACCGAGCGCCGCCCCATGTACTCGGCCATGCCCCGCACCGAGGACGACGACGACGTGCTGGCCGCCGAAGCGTTTGAGGCCCTGCTGACCTACCAGTGGGACCGCCTCGACTGCACGGACAAGTTGGGCGAGGCCCTGCTCTGGTCCCTGACCACCGGCAACGCGTTCTGGCGCATCGACTGGGACTCGTCCGCCGGCAAGGGAGTGCTGGTTCCGTTGCCCCTGGGCAGCGACGCCGCAGGAGCCAAGGACGCCCCCAAGGCCGAGGACGCCCACACCCCCGGCGAGGAGAGGGCCGAAGCGGAGGTGGACGACTTCTTCCTCCCAGGCATGACCGACGAGCCTGACCCGCAGATGCAGGTCGTCAACGTCGGAGACGTGCAGATCCGGGTGGTGTCGCCCTTCCAGATGATGGTCGACCCCTCGGCCTCTCGGCTGGAGGACGCCCGCTGGGTGTGCCAAGAGACCTACGTCCATGTGGACGTGCTCAAGGAGAAGTTTGGGGCCAAGGTGTCCAACGTGGCGCCCGACGTCTCCGCCGAGGAGTTCTACAACTACGAGCAGTCGCTTCGCTTCGGCAGCGGAACGAGCACGTCAGCATCCGAGGACGCCAAGTCCCAGGTCAGGCTGTACGAGTGGTGGGAGAGGCCGACGAAGAAGCACCCGGAGGGGCGAGTCGTCACCGTCGCCAACGGACGAACGCTTGACGAGAGGGCCAACCCCTACGGTGGGCGCTTCCCCTACGTGCACTTCCCCGCGGTCAAGATCCCGGGTCGCTTCTGGGCTGACGGCTACATCAAGCACCTTCGCCCGCTCCAGACGATGCACAACCGGGCGCTGTCTCGCTACCACGAGATTATGAACCTGATGGGCAACCCGAAGTGGATTGCCGACAAGCACGCAGGCATCAAGGAGACGTCGATCAACGACCGGCCCGGGGAGGTCATCATCAAGACCCCCGGCTCCGAGGTGATCCCCATTTCTCCGCCGCCGGCTCCGACGATTCACCCGCAGGTCATGGCTCTGGCGCTCAACGCCATGCAGACGATCACGGGCGTCAACGATCCCCTCGTCGGGCAGAACCCTCCCAACGTGCGCTCCGCCTCCGCCCTGTTCGGGCTGCAAGAGGCGGCGATGCGCTCCTTCGTGCCACTGGCGATGCAGACGGAGAGCGCCCTTCGCAACGCCGGTCGCCTCGTCCTGAACTTGGTGCAACGGTTCTACACGGAGGACCGTTCCTTCCGGGTGATCGGAGACACCGGCCGCCCACGCGTGCATCACATGATGGCTTCGGACGTTGGGCGCATCGAGGACGTGACCATCGTCCACGGCTCTCTGCAACCAAGGTCGAAGGCGGCGCAGCAGGACCGTGCGCTCCAGATGCTACAGATTGCCCCCTTCCTCTTTATGAACGAGGACGGCGAGATCGACAGAGACAGGCTGATGCGTGTGCTCGACATGCCGTCTGTCTCCAGCCGCGTCACCCTGGACGACGTGGATCGCTTGCAGGCGTACCAAGAGCACATCGACGCGGAGCAGGGCGTCGAGCTTGCGGTTCTGCCTTGGGAGAACGACAAGTTGCACATGCGGATCCATGCGAAGAAGTTGCAGGACCGTGGCTGGACGCAGAAGTTCCCCGAGGCGGCAGCGGCCTTGGCGCAGAACTACGCCCAGCATGAGGCGCAGATTCAACAGAAAATGATGGGTCAGATGGTTGGGCTACAAGGTGGTGGCCCTGGAGGACCGGCTGGCCCTGAACAAGCACCGCCTGGACCTATGGGTCCTGCGGGACCACCGGGAGGCGGGCCGCCGGGAAGCGGTCCTCCCCCGCCAAATGGCGGACCTTCGCCATTCGGTGCTCCGCAGAACACGCCAAGTCCAGGCGGAGAGGGGTTCTAATGCCCCTCATGTTGGTCCATCGTCACTTCGCTGCCCGGCGTAAGGGCGTGACGATGGGGTGGGAGCCCGGGCTTCGTCCGGGTGTATATCAACACGGGATCTTCGCGGCCCGGCGTAAGGGCGATGCCGTCGAGATGGGAGGAACTGCTGATGTCCGATGAACAGGCAAGTCAGGTGGAAGAAGTGGCGGAGCCGCAGACGGAGGAACCTAATCGGGCGGAAGCTCGCATCAAGGAACTCCTAGCGGCGAAGTCCGAAGCGGAAACAGTCGCGGCGGAGGAGGCGAGGGCCCGGGCGGTTGCGGAGGCGCGGTATCAGGAAGCCGTGCGTTTGCAGTCTCAAGCCCCGGCGCCGGAGCCTCCCGAGGACGAATGGGCCGACCCTGCGGAGAAGCAGGCAAGGGCCGCGTTGAAGGCGGCGGAAGAAGCGAAACGACTTGCCCAGGACAGTGCCGAAAGCACTCGGCGGCAGATGACGGCCATGTCCATCGACAAGGCTGTTTTGGCGCACGACGACTGGCTCAACGTGAAGTCGGTGAAGAACCGGCTCGCTGAACGCTACTTCCTGGCTAACGCCAACGGTAGTGCGTTCGACGCCGAGGCGGAAGTCGCTGCGCTGCACAAGGAAGAACAAGATGCTCTCGCTTCCCGACAGGAGGCTTGGGCCAAGACCAAGGCGCAGCAAGCGGTGGCCACGGCTTCCGCGACGCACTCGCCTTCGCCCCCTACTTCACCCGCAACGGAGCAGGCCCCATCGTGGGGCACTCCCGAGCGTGCGGAGTGGGATGACAAACTGACCAAGGAAATTTTCGCGGAGCACGGCTTCTAGCCCCTCCAGCGACGGAGATATGGACGATGGCACAAACGCACGCACTGGCCGGGGCGCTTCTCAAGCGGAAGTACGGTCCCGGGATTCACGACCAACTCAACAACGAGACGATCGCCTTCGGCATCTTCAAGAAGATCGGACGCGAGCGATGGGGCGGCAGCAACTTCTTCCACTCGCTTCGCACGGCCCGCAACCGGAGCACCCGCCCCGGCGGCGAGCAGACGGCCTTGCCCGTCTCGCAGCAGCAGTCCTTCGCCAACGCTCAGGTTGGTTGCCGTCTGTATCACGGCACCGGCGGCTTCACGGCCTTCGGCGCTGCGGCTTCGGAGGGGAACGACACGGCCTTCGGTGAGATGATCAAGGTCGAGGTCGACGGTCTGATCGCTGACGCCCGCAAGGACTTCAACGTCGACACCTACGGCACCCCCTTGGGCGTCCTGGGTCGGCTGACGAACGCCCCCGGTGCTGCCACCTTGGTCCAGTTGGAGCAGGCGCAGGATCTCAACGCGTGGCGTTCCTACGGCAACCGCTACATCAGCCCTGGGCAGCGTCTCGACATCATCACGGAGGCGACGGGCGCTGTCGCTGCGAGCATTACGGTCGCCACCGTGACGGCCGGCAACCGTACTGACATCAACTCCACGGCGAACGTCGGCGCTGGCGCCATTGGCGACTTGGTGGTCCGCACCGGAACGCAGGCCACCGGCCTTGCCGCTGCGGCACGCTACCGGGCCCTCAACGGCCTGGAGCACTTGATTGACGACTCGACAACGATGCCACTCGCTGCCAACTCGATGGGCGTCGACCTCGACACGTTGGAGGGGATCTCCCGGGCTCCCGGGGCTCCTGCCAACTCCTACTGGCACGGCAACGTGCTGGACCTCGGTGGCGTTGCCATGACCGAGGCGAGCCTCCAGAACCTCGTCTACCGGACGGAGGAGCGGTCGGGCACCTACCCTGACCTGTTCCTCACCCACCGTTCGGTGCAGTACGCCATCCAGCAGTTGATGGTGGGCGACCGGCGCTTCGTCCCGCAGACCTTCCCCGGCGGCTTCAAGGCCGAGGCTTTGGTCTACAACGCCGGAGACCGGGACATTCCGATCGTGGTGGATCGCGAATGCCCCTACGACCGCCTGTACTCCATCAACCTCGACGCCATGCACAACTATGTGCTGCGCGACGTCGAGTTGATCGAGGAGGACGGTTCGGTCCTGCGGCAGTCGGCGGCCGGCGCTGACGAGTGGGAGTTCACCTTCCGAGCGTTCTTCAACCTCGGCACCACGCAGCCCAACGCTTTGGGCAAGATGGTTCGCATCGGCGGCGCTGACGAGGCGTTCGGCATCGGTGCGGCTCGCGTCTACGACTTCTAGTCGAGGGGCGAACTTCTCCCCGGGTCGTCCTTGGTGGCGGCCCGGGGGGTCCAAGGAGGCTCATGCCAGTACAAACCCCAGGACCCATGCTCCCAGGAGCGCCCAACGGGGCGTGGGACGTCGACATGAAGCGTCGTTCCGTGCAGCGTGCCGCTCCGATCAACGCCGGAGCCACGTCTGATCGCCGTCCTGATGCGACGGTGGTGCGTGGAATGGCGGAGATCGACCCCAGGCTGTCCCTGGAGTGGCGACCGATGGGTCAGTGGTGGACGACGTGGGGTGTGTCGGAGCGTCCGTCTGGTGCGTCCTACGGGGCGTGGAGGCTGACGCTCAAGGGCAAGTCAGGTGACGTGATGGGCCTCAAGCTGTGTCCTCCGTGGTGGGGAACCAGCGCAAACTGCGGCGAGTTGGTGGCGTACCTTCGTAGCCACTGGTCTCCGCGTCTCAAGAACATTCGCGACTACTACCAGACGACCGAGGCGTTCAGCGACGAGTTGTCGGAGAAGGCCAGCAGGGCCCGGCGCATGGATGCGTTGGACAAGATCGACCACGGGGAGCTTCGTCATGCTTCTCGCTTCGATCATGCGGAGTCGGTGGAGGCTGGATTCAGCGGCCGTGAGTATTTCAGCGCCGGCATGGCCGGTCCGTCGAGGCTGTAGATGGCGACGCTTCTTGAAATGCGAAGGTCGGTCAGTCGCCGGCTCGATCAACCTCTTGTCGGCAACGACATTCCGGCGAGTGGCGTGTTCTGGACGCAGGCGGAGGTCAACGAGTGGATCAACAACGGTCGTCGTCAGGTCTACGCCGAGATCGCTGAACTGGAGGGGCCCACCCTGACGGCCGAGGCGACTGGCACCTACACGTCAGGCGCAAGATCGGTCGCCATCAATGGGGCGAACGGGACGGCCGGAGGGATCTTCAACCTTGCATTTGATCCCTTGAAGATCATGGGCGTGTTCGACATCACGTCGAGCGCCACCGCCATTGGCACAAAGATCGACCTGATTCCCTACAACGAGTTGGAGAATGTGCAGTCGGGCTCGCCTACCTCGACGTCTGTGTCTGCGGGCAACGTCGGGGCGTGGTGGGGGAGCAACCCGATGAACCTGTCTCTGGCTCCGATTCCGCAGAGTGCCAAGACGTTGCGGCTGCGCTACATTCCTGGCGCTCCTGCCGACCTGACCGATGTGGGCGCAGCGACCAACACGCCTTACGAGATTCCAAACACGCACCACGACTTGCTGGTGCTTTTCGCCGTGGTCCAAGCCAAGAAGAAGGAGGAGGATTCTTCCTGGCAAGACGACTGGACCACTTACACAGAGCTTCTCAACCGCCTCAAGGCGAACATCGAGGAGCGCAACTCGGCCAACAGCCGCCACGTCGTCGTGACAGACGGGTCCGACTACACCAGCGGCATGGGCCAGTACTACTAGGGAGGAACAGATGCCGTTGATTTTCACAGGAATCCCCGAGGGGCACACGCAGCATGAGTCGTGGGTCGCCGGAGGACGCCCTTCGCTCAAGGACTTGCCGACCGCCAAGGCCGGCGACATGGAGTTTCCCTACATGGAGTTGGTGAAGGGTTCGAGCCGCACCGACGAGATCCTTCTGTCGGCGTGGTGCAAGGCCAACGGGTTCCCGATCGAGTATTTCGATTGGACGGATGCGGAGTTGACCAAGGCGTACTTTGAGGCTCACCCCGAGGAGATCCCGGCGACGATGAGCGAGCAGGCGGAGTTGGTGGCTCGCACCATCACGTCGGACAGCGGCCCTCGCATTGTCGAGGACGTCGCAGCCAACTTGGCCGCCGCCGAGAGTGGCAATCTGCCGGCCATGAAGGTCGGTGGTCGGGTGAAGGGTGCGGAGGCTCACGCCGCCCGTGCGGAGCGTGGCAGGGCGATGGCCGCTGAGTCGTCCGACCGAGACGCCCGCGGCGACGCCTACAAGTCGACGTTCGAGCGAGAGTTTGCGAAGCACAAGGCCGGCGGGCACTCGGACGCCCGCGCCAAGATGTACGCCGAGCGCACCGCCAGCACAGCGGCGGACAAGGCGTAGGGGTGGCCGGGCGACGCCGAATCGTGAAGATCGGTCCTCCGACGAGGGGACTGACTGATTTTCCCGAGCACGCGTCGCCCGAGCACTCCACCCAGGCGCTCAACGTCGAGTTCGTCAACGGAGGCGTGTCAACCCGGCGTGGGACGGAACTCGTCAAGGACGACTTCTACACGCAGGGAGGGTCTGCGAGAACGGCAACGATCAAGTTGGTCCGCCAGTTTGTTCTTGGCCCGAGCCGTTCGGAGATGACGGTCGTCGGGTTTGTGCCGACTGCCGGTGGCGAAGCCAACTCGGAGCGGGTGATTGTCGACTCCCAGGAGCACTTCATGGGGCTCGACCCGCCCGATGCTCCTGGGCAGCACGCTCAACTGACCGCTGCCCACCCTCGCACGAACCAAGGGACGGAATCCCGTTGGGACGCCTGCATGTTCATGGAGACCCTCGTCGTCTGCACTGACATGGGGGACAACAACTTCCCGCAGGTGTTTTACAAGAAACCCGGTCAGGGCTTTGTCCCTCTCGACGGATTCTTTACGGGGCCGTTGAACAGGACGGTGGTCCCTTTTCACCAGGGGGGCGACAACATCGACAGTCCTGCGTCTGACGACCCCGGCAACTACTTGGATATGGCGGGGCGTCCGATGCGCGCTCGCTTCTGCCGGGTGGCGCGTAATCGCCTGTTTTTGGCGAACCTTGACGACCCGAAGTTGCCGTTGCCTGACGCCTTCTTCTCTGGGCGTGCTGCACTTTGGTACTCCAACCTTGAGGACATACGGGGTTGGCGACTGGAGGGACTTCACCTTCCTGCCTCTGGCGATCAGGGTGCAATCACCGGGTTGGCTACAAGGGGCGATCACATCGTTGTGTTTAGGGCGGCCTCCGTGTCCCTGTTCAGGGTCGACGGGCCCGGCCACAATGAGTTTGTGTACCGACAGGTCGTGTCGGGCAGGGGGTGTGTCGCCAACTCAACGATCCTTGACGACGTGAGTGGGATGACCTGCTTCATGTCGCAGGACGGATTCTACGGATTCGACGGGTCCAAGCTGATCGAGTTGTCCGCCCCTATTCGACCGACAATCCGCAAGGCGATTGAGGCTTCTGGGGACTGGCCTGCCGGTGCTCACGCCACGCACTACCCTCTGCGGAATCAGGTGTGGCTCTCGATTGCCACAAAGGGTGCGGCCCCGGACACTGTGTTTGTGATGGACTACCGCAACGGGCACGCCGGTTCTCCTGCGTGGTCGATGTTTGAGTTTCAGACTGCTGCGTGGGCGGTTGGCGGCCAACTCAAGAGGCTTGGCGGGTTCTGCACAAACTCGACCGGCACGGAGATGTACGGAGTCACGATTGGCTCCAACAACCGTGGCGACTACGAAAAGTTCGACATGGGAGACGCTGCGGACCATCAGGGGGGATCGGAGGTTGGCTTCACGTCTCGATGGGAGAGCGGCCCTGTCGACTACAACTCCAACTCTGTGAAGCGGTGGCGCTACATTCGCCCAATGATTCGTCCCACGATGGACAGCAGCATGACGGGGTGGTGGCGCACGGACGAGCAGGGGTTCGACGGCGTTCAGTTCCACTTCCAGTCGGTTCAGTTTGCCCCTGACGACGACAGTGGTGGGGCCGCCCTCGGTGCGTTTGTGCTGAACACGGGCCGCCTTGGCGCTGCGGAGGACCACGGCAAACGCCTGGACGTTCACAGTGGGGGTCTGTGCCGGTACGGTCGCATCGGCGTGCAGACAAACGGGACGGTCAACCACAAGTTCGATGTACGATCTTCGGAGATCGACACGTTGCAGCGCCCGAGGTCTAGGCGATGAGCACGGAAGTCCAAGAACGCCTCATGTCGGGGCACCTGTCGACTTCGGAGGTGAACGGCTCTGTCCTGTACCACCAAGTCGTGAACGTCCCGGTGATCGGACAAATTGTCCAGTGCCCTGTGAGCCCGGGGCTTCTGACGTTTGTGTTGCAGGGGCCCATCAGCAACAGTGGGCCCGTATACATTGGAGGCAGCACGGTTGGGCGGACCGGAACGGCTACGGTTGGGTTGTCGATTCGCCCTGGGGTGACTTACGGTCCGGTGCGGTTGTCCAACACGCGCCCGCTGCATGTGACGGCGGACAACGCCAACGACAAACTTGTGATCTTTGGGGTGGCCTGATGGCGAACATCGTATTTTCCCACACCTTCTCGTCTGGAGCGACGCTTACTGCGGCGCAACTGGAGACGATGAAGTCCGAGATCACGGCGCAGGTCAACAACAAGAACATCGACGCTGCGAACATCGAGGCTGGGTCCGTGACGACTGCGGAGCTTGCCGCTCCCAACGCCGACTTCTCGGTGCTGGTCAAGCCGGTGAACTCCCCAGATGCGCTGACCGCCTGCGTGACAAGTCCGATGACGACTTCGGAGTTCGCTACGGCTGTCCCTGGCGTCGACTCCAACCAGAACACGTTGAGCACGCTCTTTCAGATTCCGGTGAACGCCACGGCGATCGGCATTTCAATCTACTGCCGGGCGACGGCTTCCGCCGGAGGGACGAGGGCGAACACGGCGCAGTTGTTCGTGGCTGCGTCTGGTATCGGCTCTCCGCTGACGTTCACGGCGGGCGGCATCGTGAGCAGCACTGGAATGTCGCAGGCGATGACGACTTCGCAGGCTCTTGAGATCCGCATGGCCACGGACTCTGGCACGAACGACGGCGTGACGGACCCGCACATCTGGGTACACTGTAAGGCGCTGCACCAAGCGTAGGAGGACGGGATGCACAGTGGTGGCGATAGGCCCGGAACTCGGACAGTGGGCCCCGAGGGCGGCACTTACGTCCGCAAGACAGGCGACAGCACCGTGGAGTGGCACGACCCGACAACGGGGCAACAGGGCGTGGGCACCGCCACTGATTTTGGTGCTCCGCTTGGTCCAGCCTGGGCAAACCTCACGGCCTTTGGTCAGAGGTGGGGAAACCGAGAAAACCCGGCACTCGACTCTCTCCGTCGAAAGATTCGTGTTGGCGCTTCACGTCGGCCAGAGGAGGGTTGGCAGCACTCGCAGTATTACCAAGACCTTCTTGGCGACGTGCAGCAGCACGGGCGGGAGATGGGCTGGAAAACTGGTGCCGACTTGGCGGCCCGGGGCGGTCGGTCGACCGGGGCCTATGGAGCGGGCCGTGCGGCGCAGACAGAGCGCGGGGTGCAACTTGGTCGCATGAGGCAGCGCGCTGGATCTATGGCAGAGCAGGCGCAGGCCAGTCATCACCGCCAGTACATGCAGGATCTCATGTCCGCCGCCGGTCTGGAGCGCGGGATGATGACCGACGAGTTCAACCGAGACTGGATGCAGACGGCGGCTCGCATGGGTTTGAGCAAGGAAGATGCACAGCGTGAGCTTGAGGAGTTGAGAATGTACCTCGGCCTTGGCGGAAGCGTTCTTGGCCTTGGTGCCACGCTGGCTGCTCCCTACATGGGAGCCTGACAAGTAGCGTTTTCCAAGGAGTGGGGCGTGGCAAATTACCATCCAGTTGACGCCGGCCAACTCTTGTTTGGCCCGGTTACGAAAATCCTCGGCCAGATGGGTCAGGAGCGTCGTGCCCGTTCCGAGCGCGAGAGGGTTCGCGCCGAGGACAAGCGTCGCTACGACGACCAGATCGCCCTGGAGGCCGCCCGCCACAAGGAGCGGCGTCGTCGGGAGGACGAGGACTTTCGCCTTCGTCAGATAATGAGTGGCACCCTGGAGTCGGCAGCACCCGTGGAGCAGGAGTATTGGCGGCGGCGAGGGAAGGACGTCCCAATCGAGGATCTTCGCCCCCGAGAGGTCCCTACCTACGGGATGGAGACCGCCCCGATCCCGAGGGAGACTTACGGCGCTCCTGACACCTATTGGGAGAGGATGAAGCCGCCGCCGGAGGGCGGGGTGTTGGCTGTCCCCGATCTTGAGCCATCAGTTCCGAGCGGCCCTGCTGCTCCGTTCATTACAGGTCGCCCGCGCCCGGGCGTGCCGCCAGGACAGGGGGCCCATGACTACCGACCAAGTTCTACTCCGGGTCGTGAGCCTCACGTTCGACTTCCAGGCGAGAGGGTGGAGGTCGACCTGACCACCCCGACGCGTGGCGTTCAGTGGGCTGTCACGAAGGAGTTTGGGGGCGGCCCGTCTGACGAGTGGCAGATGGCGACCCCCACCGACGAGGTGGTCAGCACCCGCACCGTGGAGCCCGGCGAGGGCACTCTCTACGCGCAGACCAAGAAGCGGATCGATCGCGAGAAGAAGGAGGAGCGGGTCAAGCGGAACTTCACCCTTCGCATGAGGATGGCGGAGTTGTTCA
>Ga0209756_1002085_pt1 | contig 17660 bp, 10 predicted proteins | sample ETNvirenome_6_85_FD_184071 | JGI IMG/M metagenome (GOLD analysis project Ga0209756, IMG submission 184071) | Marine viral communities from the Pacific Ocean - ETNP_6_85 (SPAdes) (version 3) | ecosystem: Environmental > Aquatic > Marine > Oceanic | place: Pacific Ocean | collected 2013-06-19
CTAATTGTAGTAGTCGAGTACAATGAGCCAGTTACACCTACGTGACCTTTAAAGCCAGATCCAGAGATTGTAGCAACAATCGAGTCATTAATCTTTAGATTATCTGAGCCGTCATCCATTAGTCCTGTGCCAGCAAAGTCATTAGGTTCAATAGATAATTCAGTTGAGTCTATTTTAAGTCCACCACCAGACTTTAAGTCTAGACTGAACGTTGTTGTGCTTAAATCTAATCCGTCGCCGGCTGTATAGGTTGTATCAGTATCTGCTGAGGCTATAGTGACTTGCCCTTTAGAGCCAGAAGTTATTGTTACATTAGATCCTGCTACAAGATATGAGGTGCCATTAGCTAGTTTTGTTAATGAACCTGTTAGATAGTTTCCTTTTAAAAGTGATCCACTAATTGTAGTTGTTGAATATAATGAGCCTGTAACACCTACGTGTCCTTTAAAGCCTGAGCCGGAAATTGTAGCAACAATCGAGTCATTAATATCAAGCTCTGTACTTGTAATAACTAATCCAGAGCCTGATTTCAGATCTAAGGCAAACTCAGTTCCACTTAGATCTAAACCATCACCTGCAGTATATGTTGTGTTGGCATCTGCCGAAGCTATAGTGACTTGTCCATTAGAACCAGAAGTTATTGTTATATTTGATCCTGCTACTAAGTAAGATTTTCCGTCTGTGAGCTTAGTTAAAGAACCAGATAGATAACTACCTTTTAGTAAAGATCCACTGATAGTTGACGTTGAGTGTAATGATCCAGTGACACCAACATGCCCTTTGAAGCCAGAACCTGAAATTGTTGCAACAATCGAGTCGTTTATCTTTAGGTTGTCTGAACCATCATCCATTAGGCCTGTGCCTGCGAAGTCATTTGGTTCAATAGATAATTCAGTTGAATCTATCTTAAGTCCACCACCAGACTTTAAGTCTAAACTAAATGTTGTTGTACTTAAATCTAGTCCATCGCCGGCAGTGTATGTCGTATTTGTGTCTGTCGAAGCTATAGTAACTTGACCTGTAGATCCTGATGTTATTGTTACATTTGATCCTGCTACTAAGTAAGATTTTCCGTCTGTAAGTTTTGTTAATGAGCCTGTTAAATAATTTCCTTTTAATAAAGAACCGCTAATTGTTGTCGTTGAATAAAGAGAGCCCGTAACCCCAACATGTCCTTTGAAACCCGAACCTGATATCGTTGCAATAATAGAATCATTAATATCTAATTCTGTGCTAGCTATAACTAGACCTGAGCCGGACTTAAGATCTAATGCAAACTCAGTTCCACTTAGATCTAAACCATCACCTGCAGTGTATGTTGTGTTTGTTGAAGCTAGCGTAATCTGCCCTTTAGAGCCAGAAGTTATTGTTATATTGGATCCTGCTACAAGATATGAAGTACCATCTGCAAGATTTGTAAGAGAGCCTGTTAATCCAGAATTTGCATAAACTGTTCCTGAAGTAAAAAGATCACCACCAAAAACTGATGTTCCTTTTGCAGCTGTCCCTCTAGATCCTAATGCGCCAGATACAAAAAAGTTTGCATCATTACCAGGAAATCCAGGAAGAAGACCGTTAGATCCCGAGCCTATTATAACTGAGCCTGTTATAGCCAGTGCTGTAGAAGTAGCTCCTGCAACTTTTAATTGCAGAGGTTGTTTATCAACAGTTATAATAGCGCCTTGTCCGGCTGCTCCTTCATCGTAAGCTTGATCTAGTGTGTTCTGTGTGTCTGATCCGCCGCCTGATGCTGAGATTGTAACTTGACCATTAGATGCAGATGCAACTGTGATGTTTGTCCCTGCAACAAGATATGATTTACCATCAGAAAGTTGTGTTAGCGAACCTGAAAGCCCTGATTCAAAAAATCCTTTATCTGCATACTCACCAATGTAAGCAAAAGCTTTTGCATGAGCAGGTATCTTTGTTGAACTATAATCTTGTAAAAATAGAACACCATTATAATAATCAACATTCCAGTCAATATTATCAAGCAAGGGTATTTCATCACCAACACCACCCGAGCCATTATCCTTGAATATTTTAACAACATAAGGGTTTGGGGAAGTTTGTGAGAAAAATGGAGGTATTAGCTGTACTTTACCTAAAGTCTCATGAAGAATTCGCCCATTATCAAACACACCTTTCCCTTCCTTGGGATTGCTAGAGTTTGCTGTGTAACTTGACGGTAATTCAAATCTATATGTATGCGGTCCCGAAGACTGCGATGACTCACCTGAATCTGAGCCGGCTCCGCCTCCAGAAGCATCAGCATCGTATGTTGTTCCTGTGATTACTGTTAATGCAAATTGTATATACTCAACTGTTGCAGGTGCGCCATTGGATGAACTTTGCAATAACCATAAAGTTTGTGCAGGACTATTGGGAATTGGTTGGCCAAATACTTGCGAAAATGATGCTTGAATATTTGAACCAATTAATTCTTCACCATCTACTTTTAAATTGGAAGTATGCGCTTTACCTAAAAGCTTTTTTTGCGCAAAAAACGTTGCTGAAGTATTACTTTTTCCTGCCATCTTAAGTAGTACTCCAGTTAATATTAATTCCGCTAATATAACCTATCCAAGACTTGTCAGCACTTATTTTTAAAACAAAATATTCTTCACCTGATGTTGTTCCATCAACAGTTAATCCGTTAAATGTACAAATATTTCCACTACCGCTAGCGTCTACAGATTGATCTAGATCACCACTTAAACATCCATTGCCGTCTGACGTATTTCCAGAGCCTGATGATGGATGCCCTAAATCTAAAAATCCTGACTTACCTGGTATTCTAACTTCAACATTTATACTTCCGGTCCCTAAGGTACCGCCCTTTCCGATAATTGCTGTGTTAGATCCGGTTAAGCTAATTCTTATATTTGCTTTATCATCTGACGTTGGATTTAAAAACGCCCTATAATACTCCCTTGTTGATGTCCCTAAGGATGCATAATTTACATTGCTAGAAGGGCCCTCTATAGATCCACCGTCAGTATGATTTCTAAAGTCACCTTTATTACCACCGCTCCACGGGCTTATAAGATATCCATCATATAACATCATACCCGTATAATAACCCGGAAAACTACCGTTGTCATTTATTGAACCTGTTGAAGACCAATTATATGCATGTGCTGTAATATGTGATTGGGCTGAATAACTTCCGCTTTGTAATCTATAGAACTCACCGTTGAATTTTTCTTCTGTGTTTAAATTCGAATCATCACTTGCAGAATAAACATGCAATGCAGTTGTTGTTACAGTACTTGTATTTAAATCAGACTTAAGTGGGTGATCAAACGTAAGTGCGCCTGCACAATTGTATTTAGTTGTAAATGAACCACTAAGGGATTTTGACTGACTGAATCTAATTGTTCCAGTAACATGATTAACTTCATTTTGAGAATCAGTATCAGTATTTAAATTTTGTAATGGTGCTGTAGAAGAAGAAGTTGTTTTTGTTGATGTTAAACCACTTCCTGACTGTATAATCTTTACGCCAGAAGCATTTGTTAAACTTGAAAATGAAATTGCTGAATTACTATCTGAATAAACATTTTTATAAAGATTCGATACCCTTGCTTCAATACTTCCGCTTGGCTGAACAAAATATTTTACACCGCTTAGATAGAATAAGTTATCATCTTGAAAAGGTTGTAAAGTAAGGCCGGCTGCACTTAAAGCATTTGAATCATTATCATTTACCCATTCTACATAATTTGTTGTTCGATCAGCTCCCCCAACTGAATGTATTACTCTTGCGTAATTCCATCCATTTCTTTGATCTGCTACAACTACACGATATCTGCCAGTCCTATATACCTCTAAATAGTAAGGAACACCATTGTTATACTCTGCTGCTTCCCAAGTACTTAACTTCCAAAATCCTGAACCATTACTATTAAATTCTGTATCTGTTCCGGATCCAGGAACACCTGTTCCAACTAAATTATAAGAACCGGTAATTTCAACAGTATGAATAACCGATCCATTAACTTCTAATTTTAAAGAGCCACTATTAGCATCAGAAAAAGCATTTGCTGTGTGGTTGACATGGGAGCCGTTTGAATTTGCACTTACATCTTCATTTAAATCACCCTCAATTGTTGTATCTAATGCAAAAACAGACCGTCTTAAATTGTTTGATGAGGAATCTGTTTCATACAATGTATTGATATCAACAGCTGAGAATCCTGCTGTAGTGCCTACATTAGTATACCCAGAAATTGACTTAGATGAACCAAAAGATAAATTACTATCTGTACCATCATCATTACAATCAATATCATCTAAGTCAGGGATTGCTGATATTGTACCTGTTCCTGCTCCAAATGAAACAGTAATGCTGTCAATATAACCAGCCCACGTTGCGTCAGCTTCAACCCTTAAGCCAATATACTCATTATCTCCTATGCCAATAGTACCCAACGTAATATAATTTGTTGCATTTAAGCTACTATCAAAACTTAATGAACCATTTGCTGTATGACAGCCTGCGTTATCTGTATACGAATCTAAAACAAATTCTGTTGCCAAGTCAAGCCATTCAGTCTCTCTTGTTCCATCGCTTGGAAACTTAACAAAAACCCTTATTCTTCCTGTGTTTAAAGTTGTTGCAGCTGTTACAATAGTTGATCCTGAACCATTTATTGCTAATGTAAGATCATATTTTGTAGATCCAGTTTCATTTTTAAACCATCTGTAAAACGTTCTTTGTCCTGATTGACTTGAATAATTTGGATTTTTAGCAGGAGCATTATTTAACTTCCCGCCATCATCGTCATCTCTAAAATCACCAGAAAATAATGTATTTTTAGGAGAATATAACCTTGAATTATAAAACTGGAGACCGTTAGAATGTCCTCCATTTGATGCAGACATGTGAACGCTACCAGTCCAGATATTATTTCCTGCTATCAAAGATGCTTGTGTTGTATATGCTCCGCTAATAATTCTATAGTTTTCACGTACAAATGTCTCAGAAAGTGCTGTTGATGTATTTGTTAAATTATACATCAAAATACCTGTTGTAGTCGAACTTCCAGCAGAGCTTAAATTTGTTTTTGTTGGATGGGTAACATTCACGCTAGCAGTTATCGCGCCACTTAAAAAGTAATTAGCTGAAACAGTGCCCGAACCTGTGATGTGCAATATCTTTGTATGATTTTCTGACCCACCGATTGTTGGTCTTGATTGTGCGCTTATAGTAAATGTTGGGCTTGAACTAGCTGCTGCATTATTTGATGTATTAAAAGTTATATTAGAATTGTCATAGGTATATTTATATGCATTTGAAACTCTAGATTTAAAAGTTGCAGTACCGCTTCTAAAATATTGAACGCCGGACATAGATATGCTTCCACTACCAACAAAAGCCAAAGAGCTTCCCGCAGCAGATAAAGCATCTGAGTTATCATCATTTACCCATTCAATATAATTTGTGTTTGTTGTTGAGCCTGTTTTAGCATGCGATATCCTTGCATAATTCCAACCCCTCCTTTGACTACCTGAGGCAATTACAAATTGGCCGGTTCTATGTTTAAATGATTCAAATGAGTTACCGTTAGAAAAAGTTCCTGTTGCTGCTTGTGAAAAGAAATTAAATCCTGACCCATTACTATCTAAATGTGAACCTGTACCTAAGCCTGATGTCCCACTTCCAATATATGCTGTTGTCAGATCTATTTCTTTTATTGTTGATCCATTCACAGAAAGCCTTAAAACGCCTGTATCACCGTCACCAAAAGAAAATACAGGATAATTTTGCTTACTACTTCCCTGACTATTAGAGGCAACATCAGAGTTTAATACTCCGCTTAAGTGAGTATTTCCATTAAAAACACCCATTCTTATATTGCTACTACTAGTTGCTACTGCATAAGATCCATTAACATTTACAGCAGAAGCATAACCTGCACTATCTGCAACGTTTACATATGCAGGTGATGCAGATGATTGATCATTGCTTGTACCAAACGATAAAGAAGCTGTTACGCCTGTATTTGTTGAATTAATATTGTCTAATGAAGGAGCAGGCGATGGAGCTAGGGCCTTAAGAACCTCATTAAATCTATCAACAACTGTGCCTATTGTCGTGTTTGTTGTTAAGTCAGTAAATAATCCGTCAGTATAATCTGCATCTTCTGCATCGCCAATGGTTGATCCGCCAGAAGTAGAAGCTGCGATCGTAAAAGATCCAGATCCATTGTCAGAAATGGTAACATTACTACCGGCTGTCAGACTTCCTGAAAGAAGACCTCCTGAACCATCTGATATTTGTAATGCACCTATCGAGCCTGATGCCTCAACAACTCTAACTGCAGTCATAAATTAACTCAACAAACAAAAACTAAACAAGCCTACCGAAATAAGCCATAACAAGTAATAATAATTATTACTGGAAAAATATAAATACCTTACTTTAAATCTTCTAATAAAGTTTTTATATCTAATCCAGCACAATCTATCTTCCCGCGAGTTAAATGATAGTGACTAACAAACCCTTTGAATCTATTTGCAGCAGCTGATGTAGAAACTTTTTTCAATGTATTTCCTTCCTTATCTAATGGGCACTTATATGGTATATCTAATCCTGCATGGCATGCTTCCCATAGTGCCTTGAGTGCTTCTATTTGAACTGGATAGAAACCTAAAAATGGTTTCATGCTTCTTCCGTGACAAGATTCATCTTCTACGGTCGGTCTTTCACCAAATCCATTTTTCTTATACCAGTTTTGATATTTTGGATAATAGGCATTACTAATTTCAACACCAATAGATGAATGATTCCACTTCCTAGAACCTGCATGCCAGCATGCATGATTCATATCTACCATCTGATATATTGTTCCATCATTGTCTATACAAAAATGAACTGATACACCTCGTCTATTTAAGACCCTTGCACAAGAATCTGAATTTAAACAAACATCCCAGTGATTAACAAACATATTAATTTTTCTTTTTTTAAAATAAGGTGAATAACTACCTTTTGATTTTAAACCGTCATTATCTGACCAAAGAACAACCTTCGGCCAATTAATTTTTATAAAATTACCTTGATTTACAATATATGATTCATCCTTGCATTTGCAAATAACAGGTTTATACGTCCCTATTTCACTTTCTCTTTGTGCATACACCCTTCTATAAGTTGCAGGACCACAAAGACCGTCTGCAGTTATTCTATTTTCTTTTTGCCATTTGATGATTGCATCAACTAAATTATCATCAAATTCTTTTTCTCCAAACCACGTTGGATCCCAACCTAATTTTGAAGCTGATGCTTGATTATAAAAAACTTTATCCATGCTTTTCTCCATTAAACATAAATAATTATCTAATCAAAATTTATATCTACACTTATTTTAGCATTAAGCTTAGGAATCCTTAAATGATTTGCCAAATTAATTCGTTTACATTCCTTTGCATCTAGATACCAGTCTGCATGCCCTTTTTCATGAATTTTTTTAATAAAATAATCTTGTGACTTTCCAATATTTTCTGACATCATTCTATAAACTTTCTTATTTAATCGTTCTGACTCTTCTGCATTTGCTTTAAGTTCTTCAACTTTACCAAATTGACCTGCTGAAACGTCATGAATCATAACTGTTGCATCCGAATCCATAAATCGCATACCTTCTTCACCAAAAGAAAATAAAAGTGCTCCGCAAGACATTGCCTTGCCTTCAACTATTGTTGCAACAGGTAGTGAAGAAGCTTTAATAGTCGCAATCATTGACATTAGTGAATAAACTTGCCCACCATATGAGTCTATTACAACAGGAATAATTTTTTGTCCTGTTGAATGTGCTAATGATATTCTATTTCTAAATTCTTTAGCTGATTCTTCATTAAATTTATTTACAGTTACAATAACTGGATTATTTCTAAGTTCAAATTCTTTAATTTGTGATGCGACTTGAAATTGCCAAATCATTTGATCTCCTTTTGTTTATCCGCACTTTGAATCTCCACAAGATGTGCATGCGATACAACCTTCTTGATATTTTAAACTATTTTCAGCGCCGCATTTTAAGCAGTCTTTGTCCCCACCAACTGTACCGTCTTTTATATGCTTCTTAAGACATCGTGCAATTACCTTGCTAAAGCTAAATAAGTCTGCATCTTTGTCTTTTTGTAGCTGTTCAACAGCATATTGTATAGGTGCACCGTGACGCAAAGCTAAAGATATTGTCCTTGTAAATGATGAGTGGTTAGGGTTATCAAAGACTGTAATAATATCTCTAATCACAAATTCATCTCCATTTTTTCCTATAGTAAGGTCATATTTTGATGGTATTGATTTTCTTGCGCGCCTTCTAATCTTACCATACTTGTGTTTTTTGGGTATCTCTACATATTGTGACAATCCACCAATTACCTCATAAGGACGCCCATCAAGTAAACCAACAAGTATTGTCCATGCTTCACCTTTAATATTAGCTTGATGTATTTCACAATCTAAAACTTCAGGCCTTTTTAGCGAATGATGATCACAAAATACTGTTGATGCTTCTTCTTTCTCTACAGAACCAACAAGTACACCTGATCTTGAACCATCACGATAAACAGTTACACCTTTGCAACCAGTTTCCCATCCTTTCATATAAACATCTTTAACAGTTTTAATATCAACATCAGCAGGAAGATTTGTGGTATTTGAAATTGCATGGCAGACCCATTTTTGTGCAACTGATTGCATATCAACTTTCTTAGACCATCTAATTTCATTTGCTGTTGACATAAAATAAGGTGAATGCTCTATTAACTGATGTGGGTGAAAATTCTCAGGTGTGTCAGGTGCATGAATAGATCCCATCCATTCTTTGAATTTATGATGATAAACATCGAATTCTGTCCACTGATCACCTGAATCATCAATAAAATCAACTGTTGCGTGCTTATCATTTGGATTAATCTTTTTTCTTCTTGTATAGTGAAGCATAAAAGCAGGTTCAATTCCACTTGTTGTTTGTGTCAAAACAGAAACAGATCCTGCAGGAGCAGTCGTTGTATTTGCTATATTTCTACGACCATGAACTTTATAGTCTTCGATTCTTTCAGGTAGAAGATTATTTATAATTTGATTTAAAAAAGGATGATCCTTTTCTTTTTCATAATCCCAACATGGAAAGGCACCTCGTTCAATTGCTAGTTGGATTGATGCCTCATATGAATTAATTGCAAGACATTTATATATTTCTTCTGTTGTTTTAATTGATTTTTTTGAACCATATCTTATGCTTAGCATTGCGAGTGTATCGCCTAAACCTGTAATTCCCAATCCTGTTCTTCTTCCATTTATAGCTGCTTGTTTAATATTTTCCCACAAATTTAATTCAATTGCTTTTACATCATCAGGTTCCGGATCTAATTTAATCTTTTTTATAATTTTATTAATCTGATGAATTTCTAAATCAATCATGTCATCCATAAGTCTTTGTGCTTTTTGCACAATTTGTGCAAAATGACCGTAATCAAAAGTTGAATTACTAGTCCACGGGTCTTTAACAAATGAAGTTAGGTTGACAAGCATTAATCTGCAGCTATCATAGGGTGATAATATAATTTCACCACAAGGATTTGTTGAAGTTGAACCAAAGCCTTCTTTTTCATAAATATCAGACGGCGTCATTCGCTTAGCTGTATCCCAAAAAAGAAGACCCGGTTCGGCTGACGCGTGTGCTGACTCAATTATTTCATGCCAAAGATCTCTAGCATTATCTTCCGCAATTACTTTTGGATTTTTGCTATCGATAGGCCACTGCAGTTGAAATTGCTCACCCCCTTGAACTGCTTTCATAAACTTATCAGTAAGTTTAATAGATATATTTGCGCCAGTCACACGCGTCAGATCTCTTTTAATTTTAATAAAGTCCCTAATTTGCGGATGTCTGACATCAATTGTCAGCATCAGTGCACCTCGTCTGCCGCCTTGTGCAACTTCTCGACATGAATTAGAAAATCTATCCATGAATACTTCTATTCCGTCTGTTGTCTTTGCAGCATTTGAAGTATTTAAACCTTTTGGTCTAATTGATGATATGTCAAACCCTACGCCACCACGACGTTTCATTATTTGTGCTTGTTCCTGATCTGTCTTAAGAATGCCACCATAACTGTCATAAGGTGCCTCTATTACAAAACAATTAGATAATGATTGAATTTTATAATCATTACCAATTCCACTCATGGGGGAGCCTTGCGGGACTATATATTTAAACTTTTTAAAAAGTTCATATATTTCACTTTCTTCCATTGGGTTTGGGTAGTTTAATTCAATTTTATAAAATTCTTTTGCAAGTCTTGAATGCATTTCATCGGGAGTTGCTTCTAAATAATCACCTTTTTCATTTTGAATTGCATACTTTCCTAAAAATACACTAGCTGCTAATTCATCACCTTTAAAATACTCTAAGCATTTTTGGTAAGCTGTATCATAACTATACATTTCTGCCCCTGCCCTATCCATTATTTTCCTGTAATTTCTTTCCATTTAGATTTTAACATGTCTTTTGTTCCCGTATTATGACTTTCAACTAAATCTATCACACTTAACTCTCCTGGATCATCAATGACACTTATTTTTGATCTTGCTGTGTCGATTCTTATGGGGAATAATATTCCATCTCTTCCTGCTCTATTTTTTGCAACAAAAAGACGACCAGCTCCTGTCGATTTTTCCATTGGCTTTCTAGATATTGAAACAACTACATCGGCGACCATTGCCTTTCCATAAGCCTCAGACATATTTTCTAAACCTACAATATCTGATTTTGCTGATTCGCGATTGGCTTGCGAAGCTGTCCATACTGGTATGTTCATTTCCATTGCCAGATTTCTTAATTCTTCATATATTAATTTAAGTTCATGCCTCATTGAGTCATACTGTCTAGTAGATCTCATAATATCAGCATAGTCAATAATAATTAAGCTTGGAACAAAATCTTTCATAGTAAGTTTTTCAATATGATTTCTAATTGTCACTATACTTGCTGAACCGGTAGGATACTGTTTTATTATCAACCGTCCATAATTATTTTCTTCATAGTGCTTTAAAACCTCTTCTTTTCTATCTATAACATCAGACGAAGGTATGTCACATAAATTACTATCATATCTTGTTCCAACAGCAGTTTCTGAAAGTTCAAACGTATAGTGAATAACATTCTTTCCTACTCTTAAAGCTTCGGCACCCATGGAAACAAGAAAGTGTGACTTACCAACACCGGTGTTGGCAGTAATTACACCAATTTCGCCTCTTCCTAAGCCACCATTAAGCACATCTTTTTTATCAAGGTGAGGAATACCTGTCGGGCATGTTATCCTGCTAATTCTTGCAAATCTTGCTTCATGATCTTTGAAAAATACGTGACCGATGGTAGAAGGTGAACCTTTTGAAACAGCATCTTTCATGATATTAAGAACTGATTCATAGTTTTCAGACTTAATTGCTTTAACACTTTCTTCAAGTGCCTGTTGTAAAACTTGTTTCTTGCAAAAGTCTAATGTTTTTTCCTTAACAAAACCAAGATCACCTAAATTTGGAGAAGTTTTAATTCTAGATAAAAATTCTACAACCTGCTCTCTTAAAATTGTATCATTACCTTCTGAAAGATCATCTCTTATAATAGAAACAAGAAGATTTAGTGTAGGAAAATTTTTATATTTGATATAAAATCCAAAAAATCTATCGCAAAGATACTGTAGATATTTTAATTCAAAGTATTCATGAGTCATTATCTCTACCATCTGTGCTGCCCATTGATGATCTATTAAAAGACAATGAAATATTTTTTCCTGAAAAGATCTTCCGTATTTAGAAAAATGACCGGAACTTTCTATATTCATTATTTTATCCTTTCTTGAGTTGGTGAAATATTTTCGAAGAACTAAGAAGATCTACAGTCTTAATTCCTAACTTGTTTAAAAATTTATATGCTTCTATATTATTCCATGTTAATTGATAATTTTCAATACTTTCATTGATAATTTTAGTTTGTTTATATACTAAATTATTTGAATCTAAAAGAACTAATTTCCAATTTCGCTTAATCAAGTCTTTTGATTCAAAAACATCATTATAAAATTTTCTACTAAAATTTTCTTTCATTTCTAAAACATCTAAAAAAACAGATTCCATGTCATAAAAATCTGATTTTGAAAATTTATCTAAACACTTTGTCAATACTTTATATCCTACGCCTTTAATACCTGGAATATTATCAGATTTATCTCCTACAATACACTTTGCTAAACAAAAATTATTAGGATGAACATTGTATCTTTCAATTACTTTTTTATCATTTACAAACGCCTTAAGCGTTGGTGACCATATAATTGTTTTTTCATTTATAAGCTGATAATAATCATGATCTGATGAAACTATGATTTTATTTTTTTCTTTCAGGCTGTAGTTGCAAAGATATCCAATTACATCATCTGCTTCAGCATCATCAACATATACTTGTATGACAGGTACAAATCTTAATAATGCTATTAAGTTTTTTAGTTGGTTGTTTCTATTTTTTTTTGTATCTGGGATATCATCATAATATCTATTCATTCTTTGTGGCTTACTACCTTTCTTATAGTCGCTGTATAAGTCTCTTTTTTTTCTAGATCCGCCGCCTTCCCAAATAACATAAACCTTTTCAGGCATACACCTTCTTATAAGTCTAGTAAGGTTATTAAAAAATCCTACAGTTCCACCTACCTGGTCACCATTTTCAGACATTCCTGGATGAGCTATATAATGACGGGTAAATAAATTTAATCCATCTATAATTAAAACTCTATCCTTAATCATCTAAGACAAATTCTTCAGAAAGTGCTTTCATTTCTTCATAAGACTCATGGTCAATATCAATACTTTCAGAATTTCCCATTTTTTTTATCATAGCTTTTTTAATTAATCCATTAATATATACTGAATACTGCTCATCTTCCATGACTAAGTCAAATTCTTTCTTTCTAAATTTTTTCTCAATAAATATTTCGCCTGTTCCGCATCTAGTTACTTCAAGTTTTTTCCATTGACCGGCGCCGGAAACTGCAACAATAACATCGCCAATCCTTGACTCTCCAAACTTTCTTAAAAGATCAAATACTTCCTCATGTTCAACTATACCTTTCCCAAAATGAATTTGAAAATTAGCTGTTCTAAATGGTGGTGCTACCTTATTTTTAATAGTTTTTGCAGAAACTTGGATACCAATGACATCATCACCGTCCTTAATTTGTTGTCCTGCACCCAACTTGATTCGTATAGATGAGTGAAAAGGTATTGCCTTCCCACCAGGTGTAGTGGTAGGGTCTCCATACATAACTCCAATTTTAGTTCTTATTTGGTTAAGTATTACAAATAATGAGTTTGTTTGACCAATTACTCCAGTTATTTTTCTCATACCTTTAGATATCGCTCGAGCTTGTAGTCCAATTGAATCTTTATCGTAGTCGCCTAAGAGCTCAGCCTTTGGTGAAGAAGCAGCAACAGAGTCCCATATGATTGTAATAGGGACATCTTTATTAAGGGCCTTGGCCTTAAGTATGGTCTTCTCTGCAATATCAAGAACCTCCTCTGTGCAATGTGTATCAACGTATACAAAACGTTTGCCAACATCAACGCCAAGCATTCGTAAATTTTCAACAGATGTTGCATTTTCAGTATCAATATAGACAATAATCCCACCCATTTCTTGGGTGCTTCTTGCAATTTGTGTTGCAATATGCGATTTTCCAATTGATGGCGGTCCAAATATTTCAACTATTCTACCTTCAGGTAAGCCTCCATTTGATCTATTTGCGCAAATATAATCAAGCATTTTTGAACCTGTACTAATCCATCGCTTAACATGCGTTGGGCTTTCATCTTCAGCTAGATTATATGCAACTCTAGATCCTTGTTCTTTATTTAACGACTTAATTAAGTCTTTAGTGAAATCATCATCTTTGCTCATCAATTACCCCTCTATAGTCTATAAAATATTAACTTAAAATAAGTAAATTTACATACCAAAAAAATAAAACCCTAGCAATGCTAGGGTTGTAAATTTTCAATATTAGTTAATTACTATGCCATCAAGTCAGCAAAAGCATCATCTAAGCTTCCATATGCATCATCTTTTTTATTATCTGTATCAGGCTTTTGACTAGTAGTCTTTTTTGAACCCCACTCAGTTCCTGTGTCTGATGTTGTCTCTTCTCCATTTAGCCAGTTATTTATAATTGTACTTAGCTCATCATATGACTTACATGTAAACAAATCATCAATTGCAGGAATATTGCTTAACCATTCCTTTGCTTGCGTTTTTGTATTTGTAAGAGGTGTTGATTTTCCTCGAGGTGTTACCTCAGTCATTGCCCATTGTTGCCCAGGATTTTTATTGCATGCAACCTTGACATCTCGCCCACCAATCGGATCTGTAATATCTCCGTAATCCTCGTCAAGCATCAAGCTAAGAAGTTTTTGGTATACAGTTTTTCCAAAACCCCAAATTTGGACACCTTTATCTTCTTCACCTCGAACAATACACGCTGCGTATATACGCATTTTTGGATATAGCTTTTTTGCCATTTCATATGATTCTTTTGTTCCTTCATCACGAAGCTTATTAATAAGATCCTGAATTGGATCTCTTTTTCCAAATTGTGAAGGTGCTAGCAAGCCTCTTTGGCCTGGAATGTTATAGTAAAATTGCAATTCTTTAAAAGGCTGCCCATCATTATCAGGAAAAGAAATAAGACGAACAGTATGTTCTTCCCCTTCTGTTGGTTTCCACATTGAACTTCTATTTCTCGTATTTCCGCTCAATCTCTCTAGTTTTCTTTTAATTGCTTCAAAGTCAATTCCCATTTGTCATCTCCATTTAATTTTTAATATGCAATATCTAATTTGTATTGCATATCATAATACATTAAATTTTGAAGATATACAAATTTATTTATACTTTATTCTTCCAAGCGTTTTATGAGACCAGTTTTGTGTCTCAGTAATATCCCAAATATCTTGTTTACTTCGAAGCTTTTTTAGGTGGCGATTTGAAGTTGGAGATCCGTCGGCATTATAGCCAAGTTTCATTCCTACACCTGGGACGCCGCCTGCCATTGCTTGCTCATTTTGCTCGTCTTCATCTTCATAGTCTTCATATTCATATAGATCATCTTCATCATCCTGTTCTAATAAAATACCTAAAGTTCCTGTATTAAGACTTTGATTGAACAGTCTGTTTGAAGATTCATTCATACCTTTATTAAAAGAATGTTTTGCACCCAATTGTGCACCTTTTAAAAATTTCTGCCAATCTGACATGCTATCCCAGTCTACAGTATCTATATCCTTTTGAACATCTGCATATTTACTTCCCGAAGGTGCTTCATTATCTTCGATATCCCATAGCGCTTCATTGTCTAGATCTGCCATTATATCATCCATCTGATCATCAAATTCTTCATCTGACTGATAATCATCATCTGATTCTAATTCTTCTGGCGTTTTTGCTAAATCCCCAACGTCATCAATTGAATTAATCATAGATATATTTTCTAGTGACTTTTGAATAATTTTTTGCCCAGGTTGTATTGAATTTGCCCTGTCAATTAACTTACTTAGCCAGTCTGGCAGTTTATCCATTAAAGCTGTGTATCCATCAGCTGCTGCTCCCATAGTTTGATCGCTACCTTGAGATAGTGCCATCATTGCTGCAGAATCTATTCCACCTGGCAAAGGAACTGCCTGAATAATTGCACCATAAAAATCTGCCATATCTGTCGTTAAAGATTTAGAATGTTGCTTAAGCTCAATAATATCAGCATCTGTTTCACCTTCTTTTTCAAAGATTGCATCTACCTTTTTATTTGTCAAGTGAAGCTCTGTTAAATTTTTTGCCAGCCTCGGAATAAGCATAACAAGCCCACCTACTTCAAGCGTTCCTTCATCTATCGCAGTAAGCACAGCATCATTGACTAACTTATAAATTGCATCTCCACCTGCTGATTCGCTTATTAACGTAAATGTTTCTTGGAGGCGATATCTTCCTCTTCTATCTCTCACTCTTTTTTCAAGTATACTATCTTCCATTTCTTCACTCTCCTCTTCTTCGTCATCTTCATAATCTTTAAAATAGTCTAAAGGAAATTTTTTATTTGACATATATGAAGAAAAATTTCTGTCAGCGCCAGATATACCTAAATTTCTGCCACTATAAAAGTTACTTCCCGGGCCATGTAATTCAGATAATTTTTTATTTCTTTTCATAAGAATAACTATCTAGACAATACAGAAACTTCAACAGGAATAGAGATGTTTGAATAGTTATCGTAGACTTTTTTTAACGCTAAGATGCTATTAATATTTTTTTTATTTATAGAAACAGTTATACTATCATGAACAAAAAAGCATGCTGCGACATTATATTGTTTTAAAAGATTTGCAAATGCAAAACTACAGTAATCTACAGAAGATGACTGGATCCAATAGTTAACCAAGCTATTGTTATAACATATTGGTCTTCCGTAGTAATTATATATCATATTATTTTTTTCAAACTGTTCTTTCAAGTATCTGCTAAATCTATCTATTTCAAAATATTCTTTTATTTTTTTTAGATCTTTGTCGCTACATTTTAAAATATTTTTTGATGTTCTTTTATTAGCACCGTATAATACAGAAAGAATACCTCTTTTAAATTTTGCTCTATCGCTTATTTTAAATTTAATCTTATTTGCAATATCCTGATAGACGTCATCGCTATCTATGGTTCGACCGATTGCATTTAAATAAAAACTTGGTTCACAAGATTTTAAGTCTATTTCAACAAGAACATGTTCTGAGTTGCATGATTTAAGTTGATTTCTTTTTTCTTTTTTCATAGTAAGAAAATTACATCCTGATATTATGCTTGTCCTGCCTGTTGTTGAACTATGATTGTATACAGGTAGTTCTAAAATCTTTTTATTGAGCATAACAGGCGTTAGATTCTGATAAACTTTGATTCTTTCTGGATATAACATATGGTGATAAGTTGTAATCAAATTTTTGCTGCTTTCTAAAGAACTCTTAAGATACTTAAGATACACATTATTTTGTGTTTTACCTAAAATTAATCCCCAATTTATTTTATCTGATTTTTCAATATTGAGTTGTTTTGAAAAATTATAAAAGTAATCATGATAAGACTTAATTTTTTCAAGCTTTGATATCTCCCTAATTTTATTAATTGACTCAATACAGATATTTTCTTTGTTTTTATTTCCGACTACTATATTAAACTCTTTAGATGTTGGTGAATATTCACACCCTACATTAATAGTATTAATGTTTTTTACTGAAAACTTATTAAACAATATGACCTACTTGTTATTTTTTCTTTTTCTCTTCTACGATGCCTGATAATTTTTTCGTTCTTCTTTGGAGCTGCGTCCTAAATGATCTAACAGCACCCTGATTTGAAGCTACAAGTTCTACAAAAGTTGTAAACTCTCCTGATTTTAAGCTATGTCGTATTGATTTTACATTATAGATATTATCTAAAGATGTATCAGTTCCGAAGTCTATAAATATATTTTCACCCATTGCTATCATAGGCATGCCCATCATATTCATTGTTATTGTTGCAGGAAACATCATTACATCTTCAAATGAATTGGGT
>Ga0209756_1002089_pt1 | contig 17635 bp, 28 predicted proteins | sample ETNvirenome_6_85_FD_184071 | JGI IMG/M metagenome (GOLD analysis project Ga0209756, IMG submission 184071) | Marine viral communities from the Pacific Ocean - ETNP_6_85 (SPAdes) (version 3) | ecosystem: Environmental > Aquatic > Marine > Oceanic | place: Pacific Ocean | collected 2013-06-19
GCTTCACTCTTCACAAACACTACCGGTACTTCCAACACAGCAAGTGGTCATGACGCACTCAAGTTAAATACAACCGGTTCCGGCAATACAGCAAGTGGTAGAGAAGCACTCCATTCAAATACTACCGGTAACTACAACACGGCAAGTGGTTATGCTGCACTCTATTCAAACACAGAAGGTGAATATAACACAGCAAGTGGTAGACTTGCACTCTACTCAAACACTACCGGTGGTCAAAACACAGCAAACGGCCATCAAGCACTCTACTCAAACACTACCGGTACTTCCAACGCAGCAAACGGCCAAAAAGCGCTCTATTCAAACACTACCGGTGCTGGCAACACAGCAAGTGGTAGAGAAGCACTCCACTCAAACACTACCGGTAATTACAACACAGCAGTCGGCCGCCAAGCACTCAACTCAAACACTACCGCTGAACGCAACACGGCAAGTGGTTATGCTGCACTCTATTCAAACACAGAAGGTGATTGGAATACAGCAAGTGGTTATCAAACACTCTATTCAAACACAGAAGGTCATAGCAATTCAGCAATTGGTTATGCTGCACTCTATTCAAACACAGACGGTGATAGCAACACAGCAAACGGTTATTCTTCACTCGGCTCAAACACAGAGGGTAATTACAACACAGCATGTGGTAGAGATGCACTCTCCTCAAACACTACCGGTTCCTACAACACAGCGAGTGGCACTCATGCACTCTTCTCAAACACAGCGGGTGATTGGAATACAGCAAGTGGTCATAAAGCACTCTATTCAAACACAGCGGGTGATTGGAATACAGCAAGTGGTTATCAAGCACTCTATTCAAACACAGCGGGTGATAACAACACAGCAAGTGGTTATCAAGCACTCTTCGCAAACACAGCGGGTGATAACAACACAGCATTCGGTAGAACAGCACTCTCAAACACTACCGGTGCTTCCAACACAGCATGTGGTCAATCTGCCGGTTCCTCTATCACAACTGGTGACTACAACACTTGCTTAGGTAATAACGCTGAACCTTCCTCTGAAACTGTAGATGGAGAATTTGTATTGGGTGACAGTAATGTTGCAACCCTACGTTGTAACACTGCAACTATTTCTTCACTTTCAGACGCAAGAGATAAAACAGAAGTCGAACCTTCAACATTAGGTGTTGACTTCCTAAATAAATTAAACCCTGTCAAGTTTCTTTGGGATACAAGAGAAGGTAACAGCAAAGATGGAACCCACGAGATTGGCTTCATTGCACAAGAATTACAAGCAGTGCAAAAAGAATCAAATACTGAATTTCTCAAAATGGTAATAGATGAGAATCCAGAACGCCTTGAAGCGTCCTACGGTCAATTAGTGCCGATCTTAGTTCAAGCAATTAAAGAACTATCGGCTCAAGTAAAAGAATTACAAAGTGCTTAAGATTAAAAAAATACAGGAGTGAAATTATGTCGACAGAAACATTGACAACAGAAGAGATCGCGCAACACTATAAAGCTTCTCTTGATAGCGTGAATTTAATCAACACTTATGTTGCGATGGCGTCAGCCGATCGCCCTGAAAATTATGCAGACATTATTAAGCGAAATGTCGATCATTTAAAAATCATGGTCGCCAAGGATTTTTGGACAACGGAAGACATGAAGCCGCTTAACGACGCTATCGCCGAGCCTAGTTGATCAAAGTAGTTGTGAAGGGGGCCAGATGGAAGATAGTGCAACGACTGCGGCTCTTATTGGCGTAGTGTATGCCTTGGTCAAGCTCATTGAAAAGGGGCTCCAGGGTCGGAACGGCGGTTCGATAGAATATCGGCTTGGGCTTCTTGAGAATCAAATTCAAGAGATGCGAGAGAAGCTAGCCGACTTCAGCCGATGCTTTTATGAGTTCAGAGAAGAATATAGAATAGAATCTAGCGTCCAAAAAGCGAAAGAGGAGAACGAGAAATGAGCAATAATTCAAAGCCGGGATACAAGAGCACAGAATTTTGGTTGAGTTGTGCGGGGCTTATTGGGGGGCTAGTGCTCTCTGTAATGCCCGAAAGCCCTTGGGCTAATATTGTTGGCGGTATCTTGTCTGCGGTTTGTGGGGCGTCGTACACGCTAGGGAGAAGCTTCCACAAAGCGAAGGTAGATTCGGCAGCAACTAACGCGAAGACAATCGCGGAAACCCTTCTAAAAAAAAGCTCATCGGACTAAGTGGACCGTCTGCTAACATGCTTATTGGTGGGGTACGGGGGCGTCATGACTGGGCTGTTCCTGGCGGAGCACTCCAGCCGGAAGGCTTTATTAGTTTTGATTCGGAGATTAGACGGAACGTTAGAGCGGTTGCTGAAGTCACAGCCGACGCAAAACAAATAGCCGGGATGGCTGGGATTAAAATTACTTGGTGATCAAGTATCTTTCCAATTCCAAAAATGGTCAATCCATCTAGCGCGTCTGCCGGGGCGGCTGTCAACATGGATACGACCCCTATAAAGGCCAATTCCTTTGAAGTGGATTTGATCCGCTAAGGTGTAAAGCTTAAGCATTTGCCGGTTGCTTCTTAGACCTGTCGCAAAAGTGATATCGCAAGCATGGCAAAGGCCATTTGCATCAGGTATATGCTGCGACCGTTTAGCTCCGCCGATTAATTTGTTGTAAGTTGTACACCTTATCCCGGAGGTTACTTTTAAGGGTCCGGCAACATCGCGCAACCTTTGAAGGAGGTCCATGTGCTTTGGGTCCATCTCACCGTGAGGGCATCCGCAACTGCAAACGAACTCATTGATAAGAAAGTTTTTCGTGTAGCGTTTTGACACTATAAGTCAGCCTCTCCTGCAAGCTCTGCTTCGATGTCTTCAATGGAATAAATTATGCGACAGACGGTACGCGCTTCTTGGGCCCCGTGAGATTCAGATAGCGACATATCATCCCGCGTAACTCCCCTATTTTTGACTTGTCCTATTGCAATTGATTGGCAAGAAACCCCTAGCGGCCTAAGAGCGCAACCATTACACGCAGCAGCAAACGCAACGCAACAAATTAACAAGCATCTACTGATCATATTCATAGCCCGCCACCTTCATCAAATACCCGCATACAGATCCCGAAATTGAGCAGCCACCGCCACCTTCAAATTCGACAGCATCTACAAGCTGTTCCCATTCGCCTTGAAACTGCATCGGCCCTATTTTTCGTAGCGTTATCTGAGTCACGTATTTAAAGATGCAGCCGCCCGAAAAGTGGTGTGCTCTGTGAACGTAGGTGTTGGGGTGCCCCGGCATCGCGGTAGCGACTGCGCTAACAACTGCGGGGGTTCCTTGTTGAGTAAGATAGCGCTTTCCATCTTGCGACCAGAGCTCCCAGACATCCATTCCCGCTGGCCCATAAGCAAACCCGCAACCGGGGCGCTCAACGTATGTCCCAACATGATACACGCCTGATTCTAGCGGCTCTCTCATTTCCTCAGGGGAGATGTGGATCCATTTGGTGGCGTCCACCGCTTCGGTTTCGTCTTGCTGTTGGTCACCCGTGAAGTGAGGCTGGCGGCATCCTGTGATGATTGAAGCCATTGTGATAAACGTTAAGAGCCCCAAAACAACGATGGTCACTCCGAGAAGAAATGTTTTTAGTTTATGCATCTTCAATAGCCTGTGAAATAAGAAGACCAAACGATTGGATAATCGAGTGATGGAGGGGCGTTTCTGTAAAGAAGCAAGTTGCTTCTATAATCTCGTGAACAAATGTTTCCCACTGTACGCTTTTTGGGGCAGTCGTGTTTATGTGGATTTCTAGCTTCTCAGAATCAAAATAACCGAAGACCCCCGTGGTGCCGTCAACCTCTTCCTCGTCTAGGTTCCTCATGATGACATCCAGCTTGTGTCCACCCATTTTTATTTCTTTCGGGATTTTCACTTGATAATCTTTCCTTCCAGAATCACTGAGTTGTTTACGATTGGAATATGATGAAGAATCACCTCCCCGGACTTGAGGAGGTACCCGATGCCGAAGCCCAGGCACCAGTTGGTTTTGGCGGCGGCTTGGTGCATGTAGTCAATTTTCTTGACATCCCCGAGCCATCCAAACATTGCGGATTGAATGTGTCTCCCACCAAACGTCCGACGAGAAAAAGACGCGGCTCTGTGAGTGTGCCCAATGACAACCGGCACTCCAAAACGCTGTGATGCTATTCTGTGAGCTGTCTGGCCTGCGGAACCGTAGTCATGCGAAACGGCGAGATTGCCGATGCTTAGATGGTTCTTGTATTCCACGTATTCCCACTTATGTTTTTTTAGGTGCAGCAGGGTCGGAATATCAACAAGGCCAAACAGCTCAGGGGCTTTTTGACAAATGTAGCGTTCAAGCCGGTACTCATGGTTTCCGGCAATATAGATTTTACGCTTAATTTCTAGCCCCTCAAGTTGTTCGAGATGGTCACGCACTGCGTCAATCTCTTGATGAAGCAGTGTTTTTCTGTCGGGTGATTTGTCGTGTTTTGAGACTGAAAAGCAGTCGGCGAAGTCGCCAAGGATGATTAGAATGTCTGGCTTGAATTGCTTTATAGACTTAATAAGAAGCTTCCAGGCGTGCCGGTCGTGGTACGGTACGTGAACATCTGGAATAAACAGAACTTTCTTAAACGCCTTACTAGCCACGTTCCTCCCACCCTCCTGGAGTCACTATCGATTAGGTATGTCTAAACGGTATCGTACATGGCCATACACGGCAAGTGTTTGAACTTGTCAGGGGAAACTGCTTACAATAGCACACATGAAGAACCGAAAAAAGCTCTTTGAGATAAGGCTTGATGAGTGGCTAGTGGCTGCTGTTGTTTTGATTGCGATCTGCCAATTTATGCAGACCTGCGGGGGGTAGAAAAGAAGGGGCTTGCGCGAGCCTCTCTCTTAATTTTCAATAAGCTTGCCTTTTGAAAACAGCGTTATAAACGCGTCGATATCATGTAGCGATGTCTTATTCTTGCCAGCAGCTTGTCTTACCCTGGGCTTCTTTCTATCATCGCGCCGCCATTCTAACTTAACGCAGTTGGCCGGGTTGTCGAACTTCTCCAAGAGAAGTCTTTCTTGCTTAGGTGGCCATCGGTTTGCCTTGCATTGCACCACAACAAACCAGTCCGACCCAATTCCGATGATGTCCCATTCTCCCAGGCTTGCCGCAGAACGGCAGCATTTAAACCCAGCGGATTCTAATATCCGCATGGCTTCATGTTCAATTCGATTGCCTTTGGCTTTGGTATTCATAGTGCCCCCAATTAAAAACCCCACGGTGATCTTGGGGAGAAAACCGCATATCTTACAACCAGAAGCAGAATGCAGCCTTATCACCGTGGGGCTCTTTTAAATATCACGTATCTCGCATCAAATGCGAGTCACAAGAAGTATCTGCCAAAGTTTTCTGCTGGTCAAGAGTCAGGACCGGCCAGTTACATCGCTCAAACACGCCAGAGGCTGAAGCGCACCTCCAACTTCCATCCTCATCGGCACTAGAGTTCACACAGGTCCGGCAATTCCTCTCTTCTGAACGAACGTTCTGATGGCAGATATCGTAGTGGTCGCACCATTTGCAGGCGTAATAGTCGGGGCGCTCAGACAGCTTAGGAGGCGGACTGTCAGCAAAAATGACGCGACGCGCCTTATCTTCCAACTCCCCTGCAAAGTATTTGTCGTAATTAACGCGCTCTAAATAATAGCGGTCAGTATCTTTACACACTGCGACATAAACCGCCCGCTTCATGCCGAAGTTGTGCATGTATGCCTGCATTTGCGCGTAGTGGCGTTCCTTGGACTTCTGGACCCCGTTCTTTAAAAGAGAGTCAAAGCTCTTCCGGTTGTGAGTCTTGAACTCTCCAACGTGCCAAGCCTTGGGAGCCTCATGAAGCCCCAGGATAGCGGCATCCATTGAGCCACCATAATGGCCACCAAACTTATTGAACCGCCACTGCTTACCCTCTGAAGGCCCCTCAGATACTGTCACGCCAGCCAGGCGTAAATCCGCTACGATGGTAACCTCTTCGTTCTGGCCACGCCTGAAGAGCCTTAGAATGCGCCCTGAGAAGTCTGGAGCAGTGAACCATCGGAAGTCGTACCACAGCCGTCGCTCGCAGGGGTCACCAATAGCTGAGGCTCCAAGGTGCGCCCGTCGCCAGTCTTGGGAACCTCCCTTTGTACGGTCGTCAATAATCTTGAGCGTCGGGGATGTCATTTCAGGTAATTTTGCCATTTTGATTCACCTAATTAAAACCTAATTCTTTAGCCCAGAAGACCCTACAAAACCCACAAAACCCTTTTTGTAGGTTTTGTAGGCTTTGTAGACCCTACAATTGAATAAAAAAAAGGGGACCCGAGCAGCGAACCGGGTCCCCTCCAGGGTTAGAACGGGAGGTCTTTGTTCCCCTGAGCTTTCCCCTGGTTTGCCCACGGTGGGGTGACACCACCGTTCGCAGGTGCGCTGGCCACTTGTGGCGGGGCGTCCGTTGCAGGTGCATAGCCTTTAATTTCGTTGCTAGCATCGTAGCCGTTCTGGGCTTCGCGAATATCAACTTTAATTTTAATGGCTTTATTGTGAAGCTCTTCAGAGTCTTCCAATGGTTTCATGTGATGAACTGCCCGGCAGATGCTGGCAAGGTTCCGGTTGGCAATTTCCACTGCCTTGGGATTCTTGTTTCGCAAATTCAGATTTGTCCAAATGAGTCGACGGGAATAAGTGCCGTCGATAATCTCAAAGGTTAGCTTCAGGTATTCGCCATCGGCTGCCCTTGTCTGTCTCATCTCGCTACCGACAATCATAGCCACGTAAGTCCCTTTAGGGATTGGTTCAAAAGATTTCACTTCTTCATGTTGTTTGGGATTGAATCCGCCTAATTTAGCCATTGTTTTCTCCTAAGATTTTGTTTTTTATATGTTCTAAACTTGGTGCTTCATACATCTCTAAAGCACCGCTTCTATCTTTAGCGGCGTAGGTGCCATCTGCATGACACTGCAACCACCGTTTTATTTCTCCACTCTCCGAGTCCTTATGGCATCGAAGGCAGAACAATTCGTCGAACAGAAAAGGCAGAGCTTGCCCCGTCTTATTCCCAGGCATCCCTGGTGACCAGATAAGACCGGCCTCGGATTGAATCCGTTCCGTCTTGCAGGTCATGTAAACGTGGCGGTCCAAGTCTCGAAAGCTTTTAATTAGCTTGTCCATCACAAGAGCCAACTCTCCATAAGCTCTCCGAGGGTCTTTGCTTTGACTTCTCTCGTGAGAGAGTACCTGCTCTGCAATCTCAGAAATGGAGTCGATACATACCCATTGAATGCCGCGTGCCTCATCTGAATCACACAGCCAATGATATGCCTCGATAACATCTTCCTTGCTTGAGCACTCAATTGCCGCGATGCTCGTGTCCCGCAAAGATAGAAGACCGCCTTCTGCTGAGATAATCACGGTTTCATTCGGCTCCCCGGTGGTGGCACATAGCCTTGTCTTCCCTGTCCCGGCCTCGCCGTGGACTAAAATTTTTAACCAATGGCTTCCTTGGTCATCCGTCCGTATTAGCCTCATCTCAAATCCCCTTTGTCATTTACCTCTACCTTAATTGCCATCTTAGCCGGTTTCGCCGATATGGCGTTGCAGACCAATTTAAATAGCTCTGGATTTGCCCTCTCGATTGCTCGAAGTTTCGGCAAGTCAATAACCGTCTTTGTTTTGACGGGCCAGAGCTCAGGAGAAATATCTTTACGGATGTTTTCCCATGCCTCCTCATCAAGCTTACGAGTCATCTTACCGGTGCATGTGCAACGATAAAATCGTGTCTTGACGATGGATGTCCCTTCCTCCTTCACGTTCGAGATTGAGACAATCAATCCTTCAATCTCCAGCCTTCTGTCCTTGGCTTTCCTCTCCTCTGCAACAGCCTCCTGGTGGGCGTGGCAGAGCTTGTCCAACTCCGTTACTCCGTTATCCATTTATTCTTTCTCCTTCTTCTTTCTAGATTCAATGCTTAAAATTGCATCGGTAAAATCATCAGAAACTTTATCGTCATCAATCCAAGGGGCAGTGGTCCCGGTGCATCCCTTGCAAGAAGGTACGCGCTCATCGAAACTTGCATGCCCATCATCAGTAGTGACCCATGCCTCCATAAGAAGGCTAAGGGACATTTCTTTGCCGCAAAAAAAACAGTCTTCGGTTTCTTCTTTTGTGGGCGGCTCACACAGTACCGAGTTATTGTGGTCAAGCTTGCCGCCCGACTTAAGAATTTTATTGAAGTAGCTCATTAGTTGCTCCTTACTGCATCTACGTTGTCAGTCATTTTAGTTTTGCGGGTGATGGACTTGTGAATAATTTGGTCAACTTCCGAATTGGAAGTGATAAGAAAATACTCACAAGCATTCTTTTGGCCAATGCGGCAAATTCTATCCTCGGCTTGCGCTATTTCGGAATTGCTCCACGGGAGGTCCAAGAAAACCATCCGGCAAGAATTGGTCAGAGTTAGGCCGACAGACATTGCGCCGATTGTGCCCGCCAAAATATCGAGTTCGCCATTTTGGAATTTCTGGACAATCTCTGTTCTCTCTTCCGAAGAAGTTGACCCCGTTATTGAAGCGCAGCGGTCGTACTTGCCAAGCTCCAGCACCGGGTCGCGGTGAGCCGAGAAGACAACGATGGGACCACCGCCGCCTTCGATGATCTCATCGATAAAGGGAATGGCTTTCTTTCCTTTGGCGATGGCCAACTCTTTGCGAGCCTCGGCAAGTTTACCAGCGATGGGGGTAGGTCCACCTTTGGACCAAGCTTCAAGCTCATCCATCGATTCGCGGTCAATTGTGCCGCAACTCTTAGGGAGTTTAACTTCAATTTCAGTCCAACGCTTTGACGGCAGGTCAGGCAGAACGTCGATTCGCTTTCGACCGAACGAGCACTTAGCTAGCCCTTCTTGAGCGGCTTTCTCATTAATCCTATTCGGACTCCAAAGAAGACCATATCGCCCCTTGTGACCGCCCCAGACAGACACAAAGCTATTGTAGCTCCCATAGCCCTGCTTCAAGAGACCGAAGCTCTGGAGGCAACCATAGAGGTCATAGGGGGTAGTGACCAAGGGGGTGCCCGTCATGCCCCAAGTAGAGCCGCCAGCTTCTAAGATATCGCGGCTAATCGAGCGCCAATTCTTAGTGCGAGCACTCTTAGACTTTTTGAGATAATGGGCCTCATCGACAATCGCATTGACTTCCCAATTCAAATAAGAAGCTTTGCCTTCTTTTGGGAACAATTCGTAATTTACGATTACGATTTCCCCAAGGCATGGCCATCGGAAATTCCCCCGGCCACTCAGTACGACCGGCGTCAAATCCGGTCGCCAAGTTTTAACTTCACGCGCCCAATTTCCCTTAAGGCTGGCAGGGCAAATGACAAGCGCAGCAGTGGCAGAGGGTAGGGCCATCAGAGCTTGGATGGTTTTCCCGAGACCCATCTCATCGGTTAAGAATGCCTTCTTATTCTTTCGAAGATACTCGATGCCCTCATTCTGGTGGGGGTAGAGAGGGAAGGCAGGGGCAACGTAATCCACTGCTGGCTCGGGCACCTCGGGCACCAAGCGAAGATGGTTAACTTTCATTTCGGGGAGCGCGGAATCATCGAAATCCCATTTCTCTGCAAATTCTTTGACAGAAATCTTGGAGGAGACCGGAACGCCCCAGTGGTAGGGCTCATAAGAACGACCAGGGATATCTCGAACCGCTTCCAAGATGTCGTACTTCTGAGGGTCGTCCCAACTCCATGAAATGCAAAAGCGGAATTCTCTGCCCTTAAATCGTTCCCAGGTGATTTTGCGGGATGCCTTGCAACGGGCAATCTTCTCTTCGGCTTTGAGCTTGGCGTGGGTATCGCGAATAGTATCCCGGCCCCGAGCCTCGGCTGCGACTTCTCGGATGGTATCGGCGGCGGTTAATTCGTAAATCCGATATTGATGAGCCGTGGCATACCAGCAACTCTTATAGGATTCGTCTTTGTGGCCAGTCTCTGCCTTGATTGCCAAATGCTCAGTTTCAAACACCCCGATGCGAGTGTAGGGCTGGTCTTCGGGAACGTAACCTTCTGGGCGTTTGCACCCCCTGTTCTGCCAGGGGTTGGGGCGGGAATCGAGAACCCATTGGCTCGCTAAATGAGTGAGTTGGGTATCGAGGTACTTAATAAGGACCGCCGCGATTTCAGCAGTTAATTCCGGGGGCCATGATTCTAGGGGGAGATTTGCGGCAATGTGGCCCACCTGGGAATCGGCCTTGGAAAAGCCTACACCATTTCGGAAGGTTGCCTTGTCATCGTCGAGGGATTGGAGAAAATTAACGGCGTCATAAATAAGTTGCTTGTTTTGCATAAGTTTTTTCCTTTTTGCTTGGGAACTCACACGAGGTTCCTGATGTCGTATCCTAATCCCAAAGAGAAAAGAAGTAAAGTTTTTTCTTTCCTTGAATTAAGAAAAAATTTCACCTATGACAGGGGTAAACCAATTAACGGAGGTTCTAAGAAAATGGTACGTGAAAAAAGAGGACATGTAAGAGTTGTTAAAGTAATGTTGAATTTGTCGAAAGACATCACCGAGCGAAGCACGCAGTTGACATCATACGTCGCCCGCAATGCACTGAGGGGTTCAGCATCCAGGGCTGATGTGATGCGCAAGGCAATAGTGCTCGGACTAGAAATCTTGGAGAAGAGACAAGCTAAAGAAGAAGGTGACTTAATTTAACTAGTGCCGATAATAGGCAGGGAGAAACTATTTATGAGAGGGGAAAAGCCGATGCTTCAGTGCGCGACGAAGCTTAGAGATTTTGGATTTAACGTAATTTGTCTGACAGAAAGGGATAAAAAGCCTCATTTTGGGGCATACCGAGGCGGCTCAATCGAGGCTGTCTTCAGCAATCCTCATTCGGCGGATGATATCGAGGAGTTGTTTACCAGGTATCCAGATGCAAACGTCGGAATTTTGACATCCAATGTCACTGTTATTGACGCAGACTGTCAGGAGGCTATCGAATATATAGAGGAGAATTTTCCACCATCTCCTCTTGTAGCCCAAACGACTAATGGTCGCCACTATTTCTACGCTCCATCGGATGTCCGAAGGGTGACGGCAAAGCTCAATGGGAAGGAGGCGTTCTCTATTCGTGGGCCCGGTACGTGCAATTATGTGGTGGGCGCAGGGTCCATCCATCCATCCGGGGCGCGGTACGAGTGGATACGTCAGGACCTGGGGTTGGACGAATTACCAGAGCTATGCCTTGAGGATATCCAAGGGCTTGAGAGACGATTCCAGAACGGAAGCTCTTTTATCCCGTCCGTAGCTAGCTCGTTTGACCCTCGCTCTATTAGGTTGCGGGGTGAATCAGCCAAGGTTGGAGCCAGGAATAACAGCCTAGCCAGCGATGTTGGGGCATGGGTGGCGCAGGGGTTGAGCAGAGAGGATACCCTCCAGAAGGCAATGGATTTAAACAAGATGTTTGAAAAGCCCCTCAAGCCCAGGGAGGTACGTAAAACGCATGAATCCATTTGGAAGGTTCACCTTAAGAATCATCCAGAAGAATCACCGGTTGAGGCTGTCGAAATTTTCAAGGCTGAGGCCGCCACTATTTCGGTACCTAAATACGAATCGAAAGGGGTGGCACCCATTCCAGGTATTTTGGCTGAGTTTGTGGACTGGTTTTGCGAAACATCGCCGAAGGAAGTGATTGATAAGAGAATAGCAATTCAGTCTGCCTTGGCTTTGGGTTCAGTTATTTTGGGCAGGAGATACACTACAAGCGCCGATAATTACAGTGCGCTGTTCTTCATTGTCGTCGGCCGCAGTGGCTCAGGCAAAGAGCATTGCAAGACAACGGTTGAAGGGGTGCTGGAGGCTGCCGAATTGGATAATTTAATAGGGGGTAGCGGGTATACGTCACCTGGTGCAGTATTTTCGGAATTAAAGGAAACTAATGCTTGCCATGCAACCGTGATCGACGAATTCGGGCGCTACTTAGCTGCGACGAAGCAAATGGGCCAATCGAATTTAGAGCAATCAATGAGGGTATTAATCGAGATATTCGGTAGACCTCATGGGCTGCATAGACCGCCGAGCTATTCTCGAATGTCAGACAAACAAGCAAAGGGGATTGACCGGTTTACGGTCAAGAAACCGTCAATTACTTTATTAGGCCTCACTACCCCAGGAAGCTTTTATAAGGCGCTGGAAGGTTCAGAAGTTGAGAATGGTACGCTAGGTCGATTCTTGGTTGTCGAGAACGAAAGCCCGTTGAGCAAATACCGCAGGAATCGGTCGAGAATAGGTCCGCCTTCGAAGGTAGTGGAATGGGCCCAAAAAATGAGGCAAGCTAACATACTGGCCGACGCTACCGAAACCCATGATATTGCGCCAGAACCTATGGTTGTCGGAATTTCGGACGAAGCCTATGAAGTGTTTGAGCAATTCGAGGAGAGTATTTTGACGCAACGTGAGGTCGTAAGGGAATATGCCCTGGAGAATTTGCTGGTAAGAGCTCATGAGATAGCGATGAGAATTTCGCTTATCGTGGCGTGCTCTAAAATGGAATCAACTATTTCAGCAAGTACGGCGAAATGGGCATGCGATTATTCGGAAGATTGTTTTCTACGGTTAGTCGATAGCGTGCGTTCGAAAATGTCAGGCTCCAAGTACGAGTCGGAGCGCCAAGCGGTACTTCAAGCAATCGACGAAGCGGGGGAGAAGGGTCTAACAGACCGAGAGCTCAGGAGGCATAAAGGGGTTGGGTTACTCCAGCCTAGAGAGCTAACAGTCATTCTGGGGGACCTCGTGAGTCGAGGCGAGGCGCTCAAGGTCAAGGCTAAACAAGCGGGTAGGCCTCGTGAATCTTGGGTTTCTGCTGCTGCGTTGTTTCGTCAAAAATAGGAGTTTCGTCAAAGGGTAAATGCCAAATCAAGTCTATGATATTACTAAGAAAAGGGAGTTTCGTCAAAGAAATGGGGTACCCCTGTTCCCCTACCCTACCCTACACCGCCAAAAATGATTTGCTTAGGAGAATAGTAAGCAGTGCAAGTGCTTGATATTGTGTAAGCAGAGAAGGGGAAGTGTGCCCCCTCTATTCAATGTCATAACTACTATGTATATTATGCTATATTATATTATATCAATAACTTAGGAGGTTTCTGATTTGACAAAGTTTCGACAAAAGAGGGTAATTAATTTGACGAATTAGAATTAAATAGTACCAGAATGGTGCTATATTAGGATGGAGAGATAATGGCTAATGGAAAAGGCTCCAAGCCTAGGCCGACGACGACGACGAAGAAAGAATTCAACAAGAATTTTGATAGGATTTTTAAGAAGAAAAAGAAACCCGCTCCTAAGAGCGGGTAGTTTCAATCAAGGATTGTATCGACGCCTTTGAGAAGTCCTGACAGCGTGTACCCATAGAAGGCGGCAAGCTTGGATAAGATGGTTAGGTTCGGAACTTGGGAGCGTTCCAGCCGGAAATAGCTAGCGTGCGGAACGCCTATCTCTGCGGCTAGGTCTCGAACGCTCAAATAGTGCTCTTTCCTTAAGTTGATTAGTCTATCGTGAATTGTCATTGGGGTATGCCTCCAAAAATTTGATAGCTTCCATAAGCGGTGCAAATATTCTCTCGATTAATGCGAGCTCTTGGGAATGATCATTCCCTTCTTCTTCAGAGTCTGACAACGGACCGCCAAGGTGGAGGTCAATATCGTTGATAAATTCTTGGATTTCTTCGATCGTGGTTCCAAAATCCGGGTTTAGGATACTACAGAAATCTAGCTCTCGGGTTAGTTTTGCGTTTTCTTTACGCAACGCGTCAAGCTCTCTTCTTAATTGTCTGATTTGTCTCTTAGTCATTGTTTCAATTTCCTTTTGTTTTGTTGGTCTAGTTTACGATATTTAAGGATACGTGTTTCTTTTTGGCACCATGGGCAGGGAACCCAATTGCGTAGCCTCGATTCTTGCGAGCGCATAACGGCTCGCCATTGCCGCAACCGATGCATTGAGTTTTGGAGTAATAAGCCGGGCAAGTTACAACGCGGTTGCCTTGTGGTGTTCTCGTAACTCGTGCCGTGGTTTCGGTCGGCAATACGCAAACCGTGTCTAGCCCATGGTCTAAAGCTTCATCGACTTCGGACAAGGATTCAACGCTAGCATTGATAGCAGTGGTCGATTCACTGTCTTTGATTGCTTGGCGGTTAGCCTTGCGGATGGCCCAATGGCTACGCTTACCGACCGTGGGCTTGTGCGTGTAGACAATGGCCGACTTTCTCCAAGCTTTATTCTCTTTAGAGAATCGCTTTAGGGAGTCTCCACAAATATGTTCGCTTGTTTTACCGTTCCAAAGGTCTCCCCCTTCGTTGTGTCTGTAGATTGCAGACAAATCCCGAATTGCCTTTAAGAAGTCGGTGAAGTCGAGCGTTTTATATTGACCCTTGTCGACTTTGGTGCGGTGGATGTTGCCGTTACCGCCTTGGTCATAGCAGCCATTGCCGAGTAGAGGGCAAGAATTCGGGCAAGTCTCGGTAGTGCTTCTGATGACTGACATTGGCCCGGTCTTAATGTTGTGCGAAATTCTTGTGATATGGTGTCTGGTTTTCATTTTGCTTTTCTCCCGAAAGCTAAAGGTTTATAAAATGCCGGAATCCTTAATTGCTTCGTTGGCTTTCTTGTCGATTGCCTGCTTTATTTCATAAATTAAAGCGCTGAATTCTTGCTGTGTTTTAGTGCGGTTTAAAATCGTTGGGATAGCTTGAGATTTTATTTCTTCAAGAGATTTGTTGAGTTGCTCAATATAGTCTAAAACCCCTGGCTCTTGTTTGCTTGCGTATTTCATTATCTTCCCTTTTGTTTTAAAGTTTTACTTAAATCGCTCGATATAATGCGCGAATAATAAATCGCTCGCTATTCTTGCTTGTGACGCCTAATCCGTAAAAGCTAAAATCATGCATATAGGACAGACCGTCGATGCTTAGCTTGAGAACCTGGCCGAATGCATAATCGATACGGTACGTACCTTTTTTGATTGCATCGTTAACGAATTGCTTTTCTTGTTTGCTTGCGTATTTCATTTGTTTTTTTCCTTTAGAATTTGTTGGTACTGTTGATGCGGTCTAGTGTGCTAATTAGAGCGTCTATTTGCTGCCAGACTATCTGATTTAGTTCTCGGTAGAGAACTACCGAATTGCCGCCGATGGCGCTGTGCGCCTTAATAATTCGACTATTGACGGAGCGAGACCGGACATTACGGTACTTAACCTGTTCGGACTTACGAATATGACTGGCCCAAAATTCAACAAATGAACTTAGGTTTATAGGGCAGCCGGTTGCGTCTAGCTTGAGAGTCATTGTCTTCCCTTTTGTTTGGTGGTTACACCTAAAAAGCCCCGGTGATTAACCGAGGCTGATGAGGGGTTGGGTTGGGTTACTCCAGGGAGTATGGGCCATACTTTTGAATGGCCTTTTGAAGGTCAGACAGCGCCTTGTGGGTTCTGTCCGCTATTTCGGCTAGGCGTCCGGTTTCAATCAAATCTTCCGGAGTGACACCAGCCTTATCCCCAGATCCGTGTTTAGACCGATTATAGGCTAAACACATTATTTGGTCAGCGAGGTAATTAACTTCTTGGATTGCTTCTATGTTTGATTCTAGATCTTTTTCAGATGGTGACATTTGGTTTTCCTTTTGTTTGCTGGCCTTCGTGGCCTTTGCTGTTAGTCATTTTATATACTGTATCACTCAACGATACAAGTAAATAAAGCATTAACTAACGTTTTATTTATCGATTGTTTTACTTGCTTGATATCATTGAGCTTTTTATAGGCATTGAATCGTGCTTAGGGATTTGATAAGCGTTTGCTTAGGGAAAGAGTAGGCGAAAAGGAAACTTTTCCGGCCTTATCAGTTCAAACCAACCGGTTTCGGTTCGAACTTGAACCGATAACGGTTCGAACCGGTTCCCGTGTAGCGTTTCGAGACGTGTAGCGTTTCGAGACGTGTCTCATTGTGCGACGTGTAGCGAAACGATGCATGACTCGTTTCGATACGTGTAGCGTTTTGGGATTGTAGCAAATTGAGACGTGTCTCATTATGGGATTTGTCTCACAATGCAACGTGTAGCAAATTGAGACGAGTCTCATTTTGAGACAAGTCACATCTGAAAGGCAGATGATTTAATGGTCAAGGCCGACCCTCCTAAGTTGTTGATATCATTGAAGAAAAGAATGGGGGGGTGTGCCAATAGGGGGGAGGGGGCGGTAAAAGGGGTATATAGCCCTCAAAATCTCCCAGGATCAAAAAATAACGTGGTCCTACATAATAGGACCAATCTCCCTATCAAGCTCAGACCCCCGCAGGATGGCGACTGGAACTACATCTACGACTCCTGGAAGCGTTCCTTCAAGGAAACAATGCCTTGGGTCCCTACCCCAGATTTTTTCCAGGCCATGGGAAAAAGGGTCGAGGAGATTAAGGCCAGGGGGGAGACGAGGTTCTTCATTGCCTGCGACCCAGAGGATGAGGACTTTATCTTCGGCTGGGGCTGCTTCGGAAGAAAGAACCTTATTCATTACGTATTCGTTAAGCAGGCTTTCCGCCACGCCTTGGTGGCCATTCGGCTAGTGGAGCACGCCACCAACACATCCAAGCCTATCGTCTTCACTCACTGGACCCGAGTCTGTGAGAAGCTAAATAAAAAATACCCGAGAGCTCTCAGGTACGAGCCCTCGAAACTTCCAAAATCTTAAGGAGATAAAATGCCTATTAGTTTAAAATGTTTTGATACTATTGACTACTTCCACGTTTGCGGGATGCACATGAAGCGGTTCACCGCTGGGGTGAAGGGGAACGTTAAGATTGATTACCACTTCCCCCACGGCGTGATGGTTCATAGGGATGGTAAGCAATCAGAGTTTATCCCGATTCACTGTGTTCGGACGGTTACCCCTGTGAACCCCGAGGACTTAAATGCTGTACTCGGCGAAGCCCCGGTCAAAGACTCTCCTCCCCCCGCCGCGCCTAAGAAGCGGAAGCGTCGCACTAAGGCAGAGATGGAGGCAGCGGAGTGAGACTTAATACAAAGACAATCGATGAACGAGTTAAGCAGCTTGAATCATTATTGAAAGAACTTAAAAAAGAAATGCAGGTGCTTCGGGAGAAGGCCGCAAAGGCGGCGGTGTAATGATTATAAAGGTTTTTGATGAGGTAATAGGGGATGACGGTGAGGAAACAGGCATCTTGGTCCCTTACGATACTTATATTCATCCAGAAAAAATTATCTTAGTGAAGCCAGAATTTTTCGGGAAGCCTGAGAGTTTAACAAAAAATCTGGGATGCAAAATAATTACGGAAGGCGGGGAATTCGACTCTCCTGCTTTAGTGGAAGAAGTGGTGCAAAAGATTAAGCACCACCAGTCCCTGTCCCGGAACCTTCAGGACTCGGTGTGGCGCATGTTGGGAGACATAGAGGAAACGAGGAACGTCATTCACCACTATTTTTTAGATAGGCTCTAATGGCTAAATACTCGGACGACCAAATCCTTAAGGAGTACCTGAAAAGGTTCGGTGGTAAAAACTTTGCCAGCCTTGAGGATTTAATCACAGCTAAGGAGGGGATGGGTTTAGAGACTGCCACCCCCT
>Ga0209756_1002094_pt1 | contig 17610 bp, 15 predicted proteins | sample ETNvirenome_6_85_FD_184071 | JGI IMG/M metagenome (GOLD analysis project Ga0209756, IMG submission 184071) | Marine viral communities from the Pacific Ocean - ETNP_6_85 (SPAdes) (version 3) | ecosystem: Environmental > Aquatic > Marine > Oceanic | place: Pacific Ocean | collected 2013-06-19
TCATCCGTTCAAATCGGATAGAGGGCTCCATGAAAGATCTCCCCGGATCTAGTGTTCTAGTCTCAGCGAGACGACTATGAGGTGCGATCCCTCACGGGGTTATTCTTTCTTTTATATTTCTTTCTATTTGCTCTCCCGAGAATCTATATAAGGTAGAATCGCAATAAGGGGAATTAGCTCATCTGGTAGAGCACCTGCTTTGCAAGCAGGATGTGATTGGTTCAAGTCCAATATTCTCCACCAAGAGTGCGATTCTAGCGTTGACCTGGGCAAGTCATCTAAACTGCCTCAAGTTCACCTAGGAAATCATCAGGCCCTGTCGTCTATCGGTTAGGACATCAGGTTTTCATCCTGGCAAGCGGGGTTCGATTCCCCGCAGGGTCACCAAGCGGAGAGTTGACCGAGCGGTCGAAGGTGGTCGCCTGGAACGCGGCTGTAGAGCAATCTACCGAGGGTTCGAATCCCTCACTCTCCTCCAGTAGAGAAGGCTCCCTTTATGGGGGTCTTTTTTATTTTAAGAATAATGTTTTTTTCTTCGTTTAATGTTGAATAAAATCCTACTTACATCGTTTATAGTGTTGTCGCGACCTCGTTACGTAAAAAGACAATAGTTCCATAGAACAAGTTTACGAACAACCTGCCTATAGACCTCCGCCAACGGTTCGTGAGGATCTATACCTCAACCAAATAGTTTTTATATATTTTGGGAACCTAGACCCCCCAAAGTTTTATAATTGGTTTTGGCAATCCTCTAAACACAAAGGAGGCAACTTTATGCCTAATCAAATTATACACTACATTGGCGAAAATCCAAGTATTTATACTTCGTCAATGGACGGCATCACACTCACTAAGATAGGCGTTGGCAACAAAAGTAGAATTGAAGTATCCACAGACGTTTCTCGCTTTGGAGATAGTTCTATTCACGTTGGATATATTGATCCTGCGGATGCCAACAATTACTATAGAAAACAAACATATCTCTTTAATCTTTACCCAGAAAATGATTTATCACCAATAGGAAATGAGGACTATACTATTGCGTTTTGGTGGAAGCCCACTGCGGAAACATATTATGATTATCCGTTCAAAACGCTTTTTAGCTCCGGCGGTGGCAAGGTTATCAATGACGGTATTATTGGCGGGACAGATCAGACAGATTTTAACTTAACGTACCAGGCTCCCGCTGATAACGTCAGCGGCTATGAGGAACTATCATTCGGATTAGACCTAACTGGGAATCCGTGGATTCATATCTATGCATCCAGAATCGGAGATACTTTTAGTTTTATTATTTCCGATGTAAACGGAAACATATTCTCTGATAAAGATGGTAATGGTTGTAGCACTGTATATGCCCTTCCTAATAACCAAAAGAAGAACATAACCACCACAACGCTGGGGATCGGCGGTGGAGCAGGAACTTCTGGTATTGGTTATTACGACGATATTTTACATCTAAAGGGCGAAGGTATTGCGTATAACACCCTAGACCTAACCCAGCCCTTATCCATTTCAGGCGAACCTTTTGTAACTGCCGTTGTTTCTGACGCTTCAGCGGGTCAGTCAGATGGTTCAGTCACCGTTACCGATTCTAACTTCTCGGGAACAAAAACATATACATTTTATGATAGTAATCTAAATATTTTACAACAAGGTGTATCTAATACACTGAACGGGTTACAAGCAAGTAGTTATACTATACAAGTTTCAGATACAAACGGTAATCAGGTTTCAACAATATTTGCAATTTCCGAAGGAGGAAATAACATGGCTTATATTAATATAAACTCCGATAGTGGTTTAGTTGTACAAAAGAAAATGGTTCGTGATAGCGGCGAAATGGCCGCAGTTCTAATGGTTGCAGAACCAGAATCAGGTCTAGATAAAAACGGTAATGAGGCTTTTGCTGAAGCCCAGGTGGCTCGTGGAGTTGTTACAACAGCGCTCGCAGCCGAAGCTACTGCTCGTGCTGCTGATTTAGCAGCAACAACGGCTGCTCGTGAAGCAGGTGATTCTGCTGTCACAGCAGAGATTACAGCAGAACAAACATCCCAAGATTCTGGTAAGGATGATTTGGTTGCCGAATTGGCTGCTGACTTTGCAGAAGGTTCCGACGCTATTGTTGCTGAAACAGCAGCCCGCGTCGCCGCAATAGCAGCCGAATTAGCTGCTGAAGTTGCTGAGGATGGGGTTATTACGGGCGAAGTTGCTGCACAAGAATCTTCGCGTGCTACCGATGTTGCTTCCCTTACTACCACTCGCGATTCTGGCGATGATGCTGTAGAAGTATTAGTAGCTGCCGAAGAAGCCACTGAAGACGCTGCTTATGCCGCCGAAAATGCTGCACGTGTTGCTGCTGATGCTGCTATGGATGCGTTTATTACTCTGAAATTGGTCACAGGTGCTCAGGATGATATGGTAGAAGAAATGTCCGATGCTCGCATCGCCGGCGACGTTGTCGTTGCTGCGGAACTAGCCACAGAAGTTGCTGCTGAAGCTGCTGCTGAAGCTGCCGAAGTAGCTGCAAGAAGTGCTGCTGATGTTGCTCTAGATGATCATCTCGCAGTCGCTGTCGCTGCTCGCGGGACCATGATGGCATCCGCACAAACTGCTCGCGCCAACGCTGACTCGGCACTTGGTGTCTTGGTAGATTCGCTAATCGCTACTCGCGAGGGTGATATCACAGCAGAAGAGGCTGCTCACGCTGCTGCTGACACTGCTGCCGGTAACGCGATTGCTGCCGAAGCTGCTGCTCGTGCTGCCGATATGGTCGTCGCTGTTGCTTATCGTTCAGACAATCAACTACTTGCCAATAACGCTATTGATGCTGAAACAGCAGCTCGCGTGATTGCAGTTGATGATGCTGCTGCTGATGCTTTAGCTTCTGATGCGACACTTGCTGCTACGATCTCATCTTATAGCACCGACGAAGCTGCCGCTTGGGCTGCTCATGGTGTGGCTAGATCCGACGCAGATGATGTCTTATCTGCTTCACTTACTACTTCAGACAACGATCTAAGCAGTGCTTTGAATACTGAGGGCATAGCCCAGGCAGCCGCTGATAATGCTGTCATGGGTCTTGTTAATACTCAAGCTGCTAAGCGTGCCGCTGATCTCGGTGGTCGCGGAGCGGAAATGGCTGAACTTGAAGCTAAATTCAAGTTCACCGGTGATGCTGCCAATGGTGGCGATCTGGTGCTAGAAGAAACTGGTGGATTGAAAGTCACTGCTACGTTCGTGAAGATCAATGCAACCCTAACGAAGATGTTCTTGTCCTAATCCGAAAGTAATATTTGGTTTCTTATACTTGTTTTATTTCTAAAAATCTTATTTTCTTAGGAGAAAAATAATATGACTACATATATGGAAGGCGATAGCGCCTTATTAATCCAGAAAGAGATGCTTGATTCATCTGATGAACTAGCATCCCTACTAAAAGTTAAAGCTCCCGGTGCTGCTGCCGCCGCGGTTGACGATAAAAACCTAAACCAACAGTTTACTCAAGAAAAGAGTGAGCGTGACGGTTTGAGTGGCGAGATCGCTGCTCAGGCTACTGCGCGTGCTGATGACTTTGCTAATGAAAGATCCACTCGTGCCGATGCGGATACAGCCGACTCTGGTTTGGTTGCCGACGAAGCTGCCGCTCGAGCCGCTGCTGTTACTGCCGAATCAGGCCTCCTGGCTGCGGCGCAGGTATCGTTTCTAGCAACTCATGCTACGAACGTTTCGGCTCGCGAAACGGACCTCGGTACCGAAACATCTGCTCGTGAAGCTGCGGATAGTTCTCTAGATACTCGCTTGGCAGACGAAGTAGCCGCCATGGCTGCGGCGGGAGCTGCTGAGGCTGGTGCTCGCGCTGCTGCTGATGCAGGCATGACAACTGATGTCGGCACCGAAGCTACTGCTCGTGCTGCCGCTTATATTGCGCATGAGACGGCGCGTGATGCTGCGGATGCCGTATTGGCAGCTTCAGTATCTACTTCTTATGCCGCTGCAAAGGCGTCTAAGAATAGTGAAATGGGTACCAGTACTGCTAATGATGCAGCACTTTCAGTACTTATTGCTGATGAAGCAACAGCTCGTGGCGATGCTTATACTCTACGAGCATCCGAGAGAGCAGCAGATGATACTGCTGCTAATGCTCTCATTGATGCCGAAGAGGTTGATGCGCTTGCTGCTATTACCGCTGAAGTTGCTTTGCGTGCTGGTGGTGATGATGATGCCGAGGCTCTTAGATTAGCCGAAGAAAACGCGGAAATCGCAGCCTACGCTAGTTTGGTATCTGAGCGTGGCTCAGAGTTTACACGCGTTAACGATGCGACGGCTGCACAATCAATCTCGCGAGCTGCTGCCGTAGCATCTCAAGAGGCTGATACTCTTGCCAATCTTAACACTCAGGCTGCCAACTTGGCGAGCCGTGTTTCAGACCGAGGCGCTGATGTTATCGCCTTCGCTACTCTAGCTGAGGATGAGAACGATGCTATTCTTGCAGAGAAGGTCGCCGATGATGCTCGTGAAGCTGGCGAAAGAACAGCAGAAGCTGCTCTTCGTGATGCTGCGGACGTTGCACTACAGCTTCGTATTACTAACTTGACTGCATTGTCCTCAACTGATCTGGCAACCGAGTCGGATGCCCGCATCTCCGGAGATGTTCTCTTAAACGATAATATGGACGCTGAAGAGCTTGCTGAAACTAATGAAGATTCAAGACTCGCTGGTGAGATAGCTGCTGAAGCTGCCAAGTTCAAATATGATATCGTAGATGAGCTTGGCGTCGCACTGGGCGGCAATAAGTCTGCCTTCATCCTCGGAAATAGCGTGAAAATGGTATTTGAGAAAGTTGGTGGTATCATGCAAATGGAGATAATTGATATCTAAAGTGTGTATAAAAGTTACAAACAATTATACATATTTATTTCAATAGGAGAAAAATAATATGCCTACTTACATTTCAAATGATGAATTAAAGCCAGGTCTCGTTCTGCAAAAAAAGATGATGGAATCATCTGACGAATTGGCAGACGCCCTACTAGTTGCAAACCCTGCCGGTGGTGATGATGTCACCCTGAACGCAGCGTTCTCTTTAGAGAAAGCTGCTCGTGATGTTATCTCTGCCAACATTGCTTCCGAAATTACTACAGCAACTTCAGAAGTTAATACTGAAGCTGCTGCTCGTCTCGCGGCTGACGGTGCCATGGACACGGCTATTGCTGGTCTGGTATCAAATCGTGGCAGCATGATTACTACTCGCGAAGCCGCCAGGGCTGCACAACACCAGATCCTTTCTGATGAATGGGCCACTGAGTTGAGCGATCGTAGCGATGCTGTTGACGCTCAACAGGCGTTGCGCGAAGGTCGCGATGTTATACTAAGCAATAGGTTGGGCGTTGAAGAGGCCGCACGTGCGGCTGCTGTTACAGCCGAAGCTAGTGCTCGTGCTGCTGCCGATACAGTTTTGTCTGATCGTATAGCTGCTCAGACTGCCGATCGCGTAAGCGTTCTCGCTGGTGAGGCTACTGCATATGCCGCGGCTGACACACAGGACGCTACCGATATTGTCAATGAGGCTGCTCAATGGGCTTCTGATCACGCTGCGGAGAGCGCTTTGCGCATTGCTGCGGATGATGCATTAGGAGTAAGCCTATCTAATCAGGCAGCCGATCGTGCCGCTAATATCGCTGCCGAAAAGGTGACCTCAGAAGCTAAGGATGCAGCCGTTGCTGCTTCCCTTCAATCTGAAAAGTCTGCTCGCCAGAGCGCTGTTACTACAGAGGCTGGTGTTCGGGCTGCTGCGGATACTGCTTTGGAGCTAAGAATCTCCGATGAAGCTGCTGCACGTGCAGTTGCTGTTGGTGCCGAAAGCGATGCTTTGATTGTTACGATTGCTGCTCTAGACGCTAGCTTCGCTAGCGAGCAGGCTACTTTCAATGCTGCTTTAACTGCTGAAGATGATTCTGAAGAAGCTGGCAGGGCGTCTCTCGCGACTAAGCTCAGTGACGAAGCCACCGCTGCTGATAATGATCTTATTGCAGAAATGAACATTCGCGCCGACGCGGATGCTCTCATGAGCAGTGATCTAGCGGCTGTTCGTGATGTGACTTACGGTGCTGATGAACTAGCACTAAGAGAATCAGGTGATGTTGCCATAGGTCTCAACATTGATAGCTCGGAAACCAATCAGGCTTTCGATATTAGTAACATAGCACAAAGCCGCGCTGCGGCTGATAGTGGATTACAAACTATGATTGACGTTGAAGCCACCGCTCGTGTGGCTGCTGTTGCTGCCCTTGATACCAGAATTTCTGACTTCAAGGCTAAGTTTGACTTCGCTGGTGACGTACTCGACCTCGTGGACGGTACTGACAAAATCAAGCTAACGTTTGCGGCTGCTGGGGGTGATCTTATGACCCTTCAGGTTTCTCAGGGCTAGTTTGAAGCTAAGTTGATGTAAATCAATAAGCACATAGGTTTTTTGAGAAGGGGTGGCTTTTGCTGCCCCTTCTTTTTTTAAAGAAGATACTTATTATATGTCCAACAAAGTTAACATTAAAAAGACCAATATGAGAAAGCTCATATTCAAATCCCAATACACATCAGAAGACTTATTAGAGACCAAAGAACAGTTCTTAAAGTTCAAAGAACAATTTTATAAAGATTTCCCAGAAGAATATAATAGAATGTTGGAATCCGCCGCGAAGAAGCAAGAAGATACAAATGTAACAGATGAAGAGGATGAGGAAACGGAAGAAAATATAAAGTCCGGTGATGCCAAGAAACTCTACAGAAGGATTTCAAAAATAACACACCCAGATAAAGTAGATTCAAAGGTTCTTACTGAATACTTTTCAAAAGCATCTACTGCATATGGAGAAAATGATATTTCATCTTTATATGTTATCGCCTCAAATCTCAATATTGATGTCAGTGATGTTGACACTGAATATATAAGTCAGGAGTTAGAGCGGTCAACTAAAGAAGATGAACAAAAGTCTCAAAATATGAAAGGCTCTTTAGCCTGGGAATGGGCGATGGCTGAAACTGACGAGCAAAAAGAGATAATAAAAGAAATTATTAAGAAGCATGTAGAGGACAACTACTAATTATAAGGAACCCTACTGGAGATTATTATGAAGCCTAGGACTGTAGAGCTAAAGTTAAACATAAAGAACTATAAGGTTGGTAAGTTCCTGCACTTGATGGCGATAGATGCATTTGGAGACTTTGAAAAAAAGCACCCAAAAGTGATCCCACTCCTATTGGCAAGTCTAAAACACGGAGATCCCATTAACTCTCTGAAGATGGTTGATAGATTAGAGTCTATTACTGAAGATCTTTTGACGGCTATTTCAAGCCTCAAAGAAAATATAGATTTATATATGTATAGTGAGGTAAATACTCCCGAAGAGGGAGAAGGCAGTCAGTATATAACCACTAGCGGGAATATGGGTTTTGCCTGGAAACAAGGAGAAGAATCTATAGAGGTCATGACCGGCTCAGAAGAGCCCGAGGGAGAAGAGTCTGATGAAGAGCAGTGATAACTCAGTTATGGCTGACCCACACACAGATCTTCAAATATTTGCTTAATCTGCTGGAATACTGTCGTAGAATTTACAGACGGAGAAAATAGTCTTCTGGCTTGATCTCTTAGGGCTACAGAAAAGGTGTGATGGTGTTCTGGGAGAGCGAAGACAAATAGTTCAAACCCTAGTTCAATAGACATTTCTCTTACAGCTAGTTGGTTGGTCCCAATTACACTCTGTGATTCTTCGTCTGTCATTGTTATTATTACTTTTTGTGCGTTCTCATTCCATGAAAATGGATATGTTCCGTCCATTGTCCATATAAATGTATCAAGTGTTGGCTCAACTCCTGCGCTAGGTATTGTTCTTGTTGATTCTAGGTGTTCCAAAAACTCATGTGCCGGTACTAAGTTTACAACCATAGTTGAGTGCCGTTCTGGTGCCGGATCATATGATTCCCCCCTGGTACCTACAATGACAAGACCAAAGCGAAAGTTGCTCGTTATCGGGTCGTCTAAAAGCGGAGCGATGCCTTGTATCATTGATTCTATCTCGTCATCAAATGATCCTGAGATGTCTAGTACAAAAACGATTTCAACATTGCGCTGGTCAAAGCCTTCATCAACCTCTCCATCACAATCATTATCTAAATCATCGCAGACTTCCGGAGTAGGAATAACCTCACCGTCACAAGGACCCTCAAATCCGCCATCGGAGCAATATTTAACTCCGGCTCGACATTCCCCAACCGCCATAGTTCCTTCTGGACCAGAATAGCATACCCTGGCAGTAGTATTTGCTATTGATTCATCCACTGTTCCATTGCAGTTATTATCTATCCCATCACATATTTCATCGGTTGGGCCTATATGACCGTCACAAAAAAGATATCCATCATCACATTTCATAACGCCCGGAACACATACACCGGTTCCATAGTTTGCCCCTTCTATGAAACCGCAGAGTTGACTTTCTTCTGGATATGTCTCATCAATATATAAATCACAGTCATTATCTAATCCATCACATATTTCCGTAGATGGTCCAATAGCCCCAATACATTCACTCCAGCCTCTGGACGTACATGTTTGTTGACCGTACCTACACACCCCTCTCGGCAATTGCGAACTATCAGGATCCCAAGAACATTCTTGTACTTTACCAATCGGACATTCGTGTCGTATTAGTTGAACATCTTCACAACCGATCAAAGCAAGGGTAAAAGTAATAAATAATATGTTTCTCATTCCATAATGGCCTCAAGACACTTTTCGTATGAGTTATAGATAACCATAGTTAATGTAGTACTATTTGAAATCCGAAATCTCATACTAGAGATCGGCAAATCTTCTGGTTCGTATGTGGCAGTCAAGATGACTGGGGGTATTTTGTTGGACTTCGTGGGAAGTTTGAACGCCAAGATTATTGAGTTACCGGGTCCACTTTGTATAATACCCGGAATATAACCTTCTTCGCTTATTTCTGGTATTCCTATTTGGATATGAGAAGTATCACCAGCCGCGGTAGTAACTCTTTCCGAAATATGGATAACCCATTTACAGTTATCTTCGCGACCGGGTGTATAAAATACTGATTTGCTATGGAATATTGTAGGGAACTTCTGATTAGCCAGAGTATATGTATAAAAAGAGACACCGCACGCTATCAGCAATAAAGATAACAGGAGCGTGCTTTTTGTATAAATCTTTTTCATTAACCTCTCCAAAAGAGGTTTATAGATTAACCCTTTGTGGGGGTAAGGATGATAAATGGCATCCTTTTCACCTCTTTAATAAGTATCTTATTGAAATGAGATTTTGTTTTCTTTTCTATCCAAGTGTGAACTTGAACTTTTTCTTTTACTTGCCCGACATATGACCACTCTCCTTCAACCTTCTTCCATATGGTGGGAAAATCAGTTGTTTGAGCGGGAAAGAGGAGCATTGTTGATAAAATAACACTACTAAACATGATTGAATCCTTTCCTGTTTGAAATCAGTATTTTTTGATTTACTATGGATAAATAGTCCCAGTTCACCATACTTACTATAATATGAAGAAAATATCCCATACATACGTCAAAATTCTGATGTTTCTGATGTGTTTCACTACAAGTTGTGTTAGCGGTTGCGCCAGTTTGAACTCCTCTTTTATGATTGACAAAGCCGAGCCGGAAGAGAGATTCCCAAGAAAAGCCTTCGTTCAAATCAGACAATCAATAGAGTTGAGGGCTTGTGAAGAAAACAAAGAGACACAGAAATCAAATTGCAAGAGTGCCGTTATGAGATATGTCTCCTCTGGGGCTTATGTATTCCACAGTGAAGTCTCTAATGGTGTTTCTTACGCCCTTACTGCCGGACATTCTTGTAAATCTTCTGTTCCAAAGAAGCAAGTGGTTGATGGCATCACAATAGAGAGAAAAGATTCAGTTTTTGAAGCCGTTGATCTCTCTGGTGGTCGTCATAAAGTTGATGTTGTTAGTACAAACTCTAGATTTGATCTCTGCCTTGTTCGTGTACACGACGTGACAAACAACCCACCAATACTCAAGATAGCCAAAAGTGAGCCCAAGATAGGCGAGGTGGCATATAATATGGCTGCGCCGCATGGTCTCTATTGGAGAGGAGCCGTTTTGTTATTCCGCGGGATGTTCTCGGGATTTCACAGCAAGGGGTTTTCTATCTATACAATCCCAACCAAGCCAGGAAGTAGTGGGTCCCCCATTATAAATAAAAATAATGAGTTGGTGGGCATTATATTTGCCGGCTACCCTGTCATTGAAAGTGTTGGTTTATCCTCTCCTTTGCCGGCAATTAAAATTTTCCTTGCCAACTCGGTGGCGAGTGGCGAGATGCAGCTTTTTCTAGAAAGAAATAATCTGAAAGAAAACACGATAACAACCACTATTATCAAAAATATGACACTAAAGATGTATAAAGTCTTCAATAACTGATATTTACTCAAGAATTGGAGATAAACCGTGACTAATCTTTCAGAACTTCCAAATAAACCCACTATAAATTCCAAAGCTCTGAAGAGAGCCTACGCCCCCGCTGCTAGAATAAAATTGAATGGATATACGATTACTGCGCCGATTGCGATTGGGACCGGATCAGTATTAATACATACCTGCTCTGATTATGCTGTTGACGAGTTATATTTATGGTGTGGCAATTATGCAACATCCGGAACCAGTCATAATTTAGAACTAGAGGTTGGTGGAGATGGAACTTTCTCAGATCTCAGTAAGACTATAAGTGTTCCGGTACCAAAACAAACAGGCTTGATGCAGGTATATCCTGGCATACCTCATGAACATGTGACGATCTACGCAAGAGCGGATCACGATGACCACCTCAATATATGGGGATACGCAGTAAGACACTACAGAATTGATATCTCGGATTCTGAACTTGGGTATAATGGTGCTGACTGATGGGGCGATCTAGGAACTTAGGTCATATATCTGCGCACCATGGAATGGCTGCTGCTGTGCAAGCATGGTTTGACCAAAATGATTTATCTGGGTCTGCGATATCGCAAGTTTATGAATCGCGTTTAGATGTTGTTGAAGATGACCAGCAGGCTCTTGGCGCAGCACTAAACCAGGAGATCCAGCGATCAAAAGCAGTAGATTCAGTGATCGCGACAAATTTGACTGCCCTGAGTTCGTCTGCCCTGCAAAGCAGAGCACTGTTGGAGACCTCTTTGCAGGCAGCAGATTCAGCGATCGGTGCGGATTTGACTGCCCTGAGTTCGTCTGCCCTGCAAAGCAGAGCACTGTTGGAGACCTCTTTTCAAACAGGCATTTCAGCCCTTAGTTCATCCGTTAGTTCAAGTATTGCAATTCTTAGTGCCAGCATCGGTGAGACTGGCGGGATAAATGTAACGGGAACTTCAGAATTATCATTTGATGGTGATACTTTACTCACAGACGCAAATATCTACCTTTCCGGAGCCAACAATAATCTATATATCAATGGCACGAATGAGCAGGGTAACCCGGCAAAATACGAGTTTTCCGTTGTTGACGGCGGAGTTTATATCTCTGAAGTTGCTGAAACAAACTTTGGAGAATCTGTAGAAGACCCATGGTTTAAGTTTGACGGTGATACTTTATTGACCCATGCCGATATATATGTTTCAGGCTCCGGAAATTATCTATATCTCAATGGCACAAATCGCGACGGCGAATATGCAAAATATTACTTTGATGTAATCAGTGGGTCCGTATATGTGTTTGAGTCTGGATCCAATTAGGTCAAAGACCCAAAATAGAACTATTTATAGTAACTAATTGTTTCATTTTTCACCTTTGGAGGAAATAAAATGGCAAGTCCAGGTTTAAGAAGACGTCGCCGAGCAGCCGCTCTCGCCGCAGCACAAGGAAATAAAGCCCCAGCAGTTGAGGCAGTGGTTGAAGCCGTAGAAGAAGCGCCAGTTGCTGAAGTACAGGCAGAGGCAGCAGAGGCACCAGAAGTAGCAGAAGAGGCACCAAAAGCTGCTCCTAAGAAATCTGCTAAGAAGAAGAAGACCAGTGCTAAGAAATCTAACTAAAAAACTAATTCTTGGAGAGAGCATCAAGGTAGAGCCTGTAGCTTCAATACAGGCTCTGTTTGACATTGTCTCTAGTGTGCGAGTTACTAACAAAAGAGATAGAAACAGAATGAGCGTAGCTCAAGAGCACTTGAAATCTATCAAAAGACATGTCAGATCTCTAAATGAGCGTGTAAACGCTCTAGAAGAACAACTAAGTTTACTAAACGAGGAAAAGTAATATGGGTGGCGTCGCCGGGCACATGTCCCATCTCTATGATAACCCTTCTCTGTCTTTCAACAAGATAAAGGAGATTCTTGCTGCTATTTCTAATGCAGAGTTAGAGGCTGAAGAAAAGGTAGATGGACAGAATATCTTTTTATCATATTCTGTAAATGAAGGCAAGGCTAAGGCTGCCAGAAATAAGGGAAACCTTGTGGCTGGTGGATTAGATGCTCATGAACTAGCAACGAAGTTTGCTGATCGCGGTAGTCTGACTGAAGCATTTACTGAAGGCTTTTCTACCTTTGAAAAAGCAGTTGATTCGCTAGATAATATTACCAAGAGAAGGATTTTCGGACCTGATACAAATATATGGTATAACGCAGAGATTATGGATCCTCGTAGTGCCAATGTTATTTTATATGATTCAAGAGTTCTAAAAATACATGATTTAGGTCACTTTGAGGTTGACAAAAAGACTGGTAAAAAGTTAGGTACAGATGTATCTAAAAATTTAGAAATATTAGATCATAGTCTCAACAGAATGCAGAGCGCCCTTGGTCGCGAAGATTTTAGTTTGTTAAGAAAAGCTGTTATTGAACTTCAAAAACTTGAAGATGGAAAAGCGTTAACAAGGGCTTTGGGCAGAATAGACGCAGTGCTCAGATCAGAAGGTCTATCAGAAGATAATACAATAGAAGAATATGTGTTTCATCGTGTATTCAACGGGATAGACACCGACCTCCCCAAAACACGAAGATTAGAAATAACAAACTACCTTTTAAAGACGGAGAAGAACATAGGTCTCAGACTTCTAAAGAGAGGTCTATCTGAAGAAGATAAATCAGATCTATCGTCCATTGTTAATAGCAAGAGAATGATACTTCAGGGTGCCATAGCTCCAGTGGAAGAAATCATACATGATTTTGCTGTAGAAATATTGAAGGGCATGGAAAGTGCTTTTATTATAGACAATAGAAAAGAAACAGAAAGATTACAAAAAGAGTTATCCTTTGCTGTTGATGAAATAACAAAAACAGGTCATGAGAACCCGGATGCTATGGAAATAATGCAGGCACATCTGAATAAAATAAAGGATATGTCAAATATTTCAACACCAGTTGAGGGTATCGTTTTCCAATATGATGGAGATACATATAAATTCACTGGTAATTTTGCTCCTATAAATCAAATTCTCGGTTTATTCAAATATGGTCGCGGCACTAAGGCTTTGCATAAAGAAGTTAGACAGCGATCAACTGAATCTATACTAACAGAAGAAGAAGGGAACATTAAGAGGGAAAAAGCTAAACAGTTCGTTTTATCTCTTCCTAAATTTGTACCCACTGAAGCCTGGGGTAATCCTAACTCCATGGAAAGAAAACAAATTCAAAAAATATTTGATACTGTTGGTGGAGGAGCCACAATACAAGAAAAGCTTCAATTTTTAAATGACAGTATCAAAAATCCTCGTGGTGGAATTAAATCTCCTCGGAGAATTATTAGCACTCTTATTTTATTAGAATCTTTATCGGCAGTTATTAACAGTTTTAATTCTGCTTCTTCTGGTTTTGTTTTTGAGGGTTTCTTGGCAGCATTGTTTCGCGGGAAACAAGAGGCAGAAGTTAGTGAAAAGGGAAATTTGCCTATTCAAGATCTCATTGCCTTTTCCGAATTAGGAGAGGATAAGCATGTTCCAATTAGTCTTAAGCTATTAAACCAAACGACTAATATTGAGGGAAGCTATACCAATCTTGTTGATTCTTTGGAAGAATTTGGTCAAATGATGTATATTGTTGCTAGAAAAGACAAAGATGAGATTGTTTTAGAAAAATTTACACTTACAAGAGACAATTTTATTAATGCTCTTATTTCATCTGCTAAGGGTGGAATGACCAAAGAGGCTAACTTATTTACTCTTCCTCCCTCAATAGCTCGTACAACGGGCAGTTCCATTAAGAAACTTAACCTACTGAAAGGTGATGATAACTGGCCAAAGAAATATAAACTCCTCCAGTTGACAAAAGGATATAGAAACAAAAAGAAAAAACTTGATTCACCAGAAGAGACTACAATAGCACCTGATAAAGTATCAGATGAAGTATCAGATGAAGTATCAGATGAAACTGTAGCTAAATTACAGAAGGATAGGGATCCACAGCAATTAGCTGCCAATAAAATTTATACTGTAGAGGAAAACAGGAGACTGTTGTCTGAGGGACTATTACTGGAAAGTGCCACCCAGTGGGCTATTAGCCCTCCACAGCTAAAAGCAATTTCTGGAAACTTAGACTTAGATTTTAAAGAACTTGGCTCATTGCCATATTCTACAGAAAGTGTGGTCAATGTTGCCGAGCAATATATGGAATATCTATCAGATAATTTACAGAGAGTCTTTGATGCAACAGCTAAATTGTCCTCAAACGTAAATGACTTTTTTACCTATCAAGATAGAAGTAAGGCTTTTAGTGCCGGACAGAATGCTATTGAGGATTCTAAAGTTGTTACCAGTGAGATGTCTAAACAAGTCGCAGACGATTCTGCTGTGCCCGGACAAAGAAATGAAAATACAGAATTTGATTTTGATGTTATTACAGAAGATAAAGGAAAAAGAGTTGCTCTTTTCCCAGGAAAGTTCAAGCCACCACATAGAGGTCATTATGAGTTCGCTGAAAATCTAGCGAAACGTGATGATGTAGATGAGGTAGTTGTCCTAATCTCTTCCCGCGATAAGCCAGAAGTTAGTAATGAACAGTCATTAGCCATCTGGAAGAGTTACCTTAATTCTTCTTCTGCTCCTAGCAATATAAGAGTAGAGATGTCCAACTACCCAAGTCCTATTACAGAAGTATATGAGTTCGCTGCTGATCCCAAGAAGGTCGGCATAAACGACACCGTTTATGTTGTCAAGAGCACAAAAGACGATGCGGTCGCTGGATCTACTAGTAAGGGTGATCAACGTTTTGATGGGATTAAGGCATATGCAGATAAGCACAACCCAGGAGTTAACGTTGAGCAAATTGCAGAAAAAGAAGTCACTCGCGACAACGGTGAACCTTACCACGCTGGCGATGCAAGAAAGCCAATTGCCAACCAAGATCTAGATAGTTTTGCCGAGTTTCTGCCCCTACACGTCAATCCTGAAGATATTTGGTCCATATTGACCCCAACGTTGGATTTAGATAGACAGATTGATGATACCATTGACGAGATGGGCTTAATGGGCTCTGGGGCAGTCGGTGGTTATGGTGCGCCTTTGGGCATTTCTACCTCGTCCAGAAAAAAAAGAAACACAAAACCAAAAGTTAATCGTGGCAAACGGCAACGGCGAAGATAGTTAGAGAAGGTATCTTATTATGATCGATAGAAAAACTTTAGTAGCTGAACAACTCATTCGCGAATATGTGCGCGGAAGAATCAAAGCTAAATTAGAAGAGAGGTCTCTTCAAGAGGCTCAACTTCGTTCTGCTATACGGAAGATACTGATTATAGAAACTGAAACAGGAACAGAAGAGCCTAGCTCTTATACTGGAATCAATGTTTTGGCTGATCTCTTGAAAAATATCGTTCCTACAATTGAAGATGATTACAAGATGTTAACGACCTCCCTAGACCAAAGAGAGTCCTTTCGGAAGCACTTAGTCCATGCGATAAAGGGTGCGCTGAGACCTATTGAGGTTACTTCTGATATTGAAGACCTACAATCTGAGATGCTTGAAATTGATGCTGATATATTATCCGAAAAGGTAACTATTGATGTTGCTGAGGATGATAGTGAAGAAGAAGGATTATCAGGCGAGTTTATTGATATTGAAGATAACAAAGAGGACGACGATGACTTCGTAGAGATATCAGATCAAAATGAAACAGGAAGAAACTTTGCAGCCGACTCTTTTAAGAGAGTGGAAAAACAAATAGTAGATGCCTATGACATGCTGGCAGACGACCAAGACAGGGATATGTTTTATGATTACCTGCTAACCAATCTCTTGTTGTACTTTGATAAGTTTGAAACAGAACTATCAAACACCCTCCCAGATGTAACAACCCCAGAATATGAAGAAGAGAAAGACAATATTGATCTAGGGTCAGAAGAGGAAGATCCCTTCGGAGAAGAGGATGAAGAACTTGACTTAGATTTAGGTTTTTAGAATATAATTTCAGTTTTAATTCATTTTTAACTTAACACTTCTTTTTTAACTACTATACTGCTATTGCCAGCTTTAAAAACCTAAACAGCTTTTGCTAGCATATTCTGAACTATATAACGGTTATATAACTTGACAATATTCAGAATGTGGTCTATATTGTCTTTACGCTATGGGGATGAAAGGGATCGATTGACGTAGAAATTGAAGAGGTGCAAGGGTGAGGGAAGCGTGGCTCACTAAAAACGCTTACATTTTTAATCGCAAATAACGATTTTCAACTAGAACTAGCAGCTTAATAACCTGTCTACTCTTGAGGCGATAGCAGCCAATAAACAGAAAGCTATATTTTGTATTTTAGGGCTTTTGATTATTTTAGCCACAATAAGATGATCTAGTCAAATGGCTTGTTGACGATAAAACCAGACCTAACCTTGTAAATGACCTTGATATAGAAGCGGACAAGACCTGAGTTCAATTCTCAGCATCTCCACCAAGCCGCCTTCGGGCGGCTTTTTCTTTGTTTAGAATACTAATTACTAATACAAGAATTGGAGGTCAACAATGACCAGAAAAACAGTAGTTTTAGATACAAATGTTTTACTAACAGATGTAAGATCAATCCTATCTTACGAAGATTCCGACGTTGCTATCCCCAATATTGTTTTGGATGAGATAGACAAACACAAGCACCGCCAAGACACACCCGGCTTGAATGCCCGTATAACCAACAAATTCCTAGACGAACTCAGATCCAAAGGCAGTTTAATGTCTGGAGTAACTTTGGGTGAAGAAAGGGGTGATATATTCGTCGCAGCATTTGATCCAACATTCCTCCCCATAGGTATGAAAACGGATGATTCAGATAATAAGATCATCGCCTGTGCCCTCAACCTTATGCACCACGGTCGCGACGTGTTGATGGTCTCTCGGGATATTAACATGAGAGTAAAATGTGACTCCGTCGGCATTCCTTGCGAAGACTACCAGCCGGAAAAGGTTATTAGCTCGGTCAATCAACTTTTTGACGGCTGTACGACTGTTACAGTTGATAACGCCACTATTGACGATTTCTATACCGGAGTCCCGGTATTGATGCCAGAAGAGACAAAGCTATTCCCGAACCAGTTCGTAGTTCTGAAAAACAAAGGCGGCAAGAAATCAGCACTATGCAGGTACA
>Ga0209756_1002098_pt1 | contig 17595 bp, 13 predicted proteins | sample ETNvirenome_6_85_FD_184071 | JGI IMG/M metagenome (GOLD analysis project Ga0209756, IMG submission 184071) | Marine viral communities from the Pacific Ocean - ETNP_6_85 (SPAdes) (version 3) | ecosystem: Environmental > Aquatic > Marine > Oceanic | place: Pacific Ocean | collected 2013-06-19
ATGGCAGAAGACTGGTCTTCTTGAGGGGCTTGACAATGACCGCAAACGTCAGAGTATGGCTCGTCTACTTGAAAATCAGGCCAAGGAACTTCTCCGTGAGAGCAGCAGCATGAGCGCTGGTGATGTCGAAGGCTTCGCGGCCGTCGCATTTCCGATTGTTCGCCGCGTGTTCGCAGGCTTGATCGCAAACGATCTTGTTTCTGTTCAGCCTATGAGTCTTCCTTCGGGACTCATTTTCTTCCTTGACTTCGTGTTCTCGCCGGATCTGGGTGCTTCAGACAGCGCGGACTTACCTGGGGTCGGCCCTGGACGCATGGGCAACCTAGCCAATGAGTCCATTTACGGTACTAATCGGGTAGGTGCGCAGGTTACTGGTGGTGTGAGCTTGATTGGCGATCTTAAAGAAGATCTTTCCGGTCCTCGCACAGTTGGTGCCCGTGGTTATGCATATGCATCTCCCACTGGTTCCAGTTCCGTTAACTGTACCTCAACTCAGATAACGGCTTTCGGCCTTACGGGCGCCAGTCCAGCACAGAAGAAATCGATTCTATGGGATGCAGATCTTATGGCAATCAGTGCTTCCGGAGACGGTCTTTCCGCCGGCGGTGGCGCTTATTGGGTCATTCGTGTCGATATCCCACAGAGCGCGCTTACGCTAGCTGGCGCTGACGACAGTGATGGAACAGTGAGTCAACTGGATTATGATAATCTAGGTACAATATCTGGCGGTATCGGGAGTCTACACAATGTTGCCGAGAACCATGCCAGTGCTCTCACGCCGGCTAATACTGCTCAGCTTAGAAGGTTGACGCATTATACTGGTTCTAGCACTAACAACGTACAGTTGTATTTCTTGACCACTTCTGAGGCGTCTAACATATCAGCTAGATCAACGTCCGGAATTAAGTTCTCGGCTTCCTACGCAATTAGGGATAACTTGGCAGCAAGTAATGCTCTCGGTTCCGTTGTTGGTACGACTTTGTGGGGTCTTGAAGCGAGTGAACAAATCCCCGAGATCGACATCAAGGTAGACAGCATTGCTGTTACCGCGGTCACCAAGAAGTTGAAGGCTAAGTGGACTCCAGAGTTGGGTCAGGATCTTAATGCCTATCACAACTTGGATGCCGAAGTCGAGCTTACCAGCATTCTCTCTGAGCAAGTTGCTCTTGAGATTGACCGCGAGATCCTTGCCGATCTTGTTAATGGCGCGCAGGCTGCTACCTATTACTGGTCCCGTTCTCCCGGTCTCTTCGTGAACCGGTCAACTGGTACAGAAATTGGTGCTAGTTCCGCTGCTCCAGACTTCACTGGTACTGTTTCTGAGTGGTATGAGACGTTAGTTGAAACAGTTAACGATGTCTCTGCACAGATCCATCGTAAGACTCTACGTGGTGGAGCTAACTTCCTCGTCTGCGGACCTGAAGTTGCTAACATCCTTGAGTTTACCGCTGGCTTCCGTGCTAGTGTCACTCACGATGACGAAACCGGCTCTGTCGGCGCCGTCAAGGTCGGTGCTCTTTCCAAGAAATTCGATGTTATCGTGGATCCTTATTTCCTACGTAACGTTATCTTGGTCGGCCGCCGAGGTTCCAGCTTCTTAGAAAGTGGGTATGTATACGCACCTTATGTGCCGCTACAGACAACTCCCACTATCTTTGGTCCCGAAGACTTCGTGCCCCGCAAGGGCGTGATGACTCGTTACGCCAAGAAGATGGTGCGTCCCGATATGTACGGCTTAGTTGTTGTACGCGGGCTCGTTGGTGAAGCGGGTAACACTGCATAGTTAATTTAGCTAGATAGCAAACAAACGTAAAGCCTCTGTCATTTGATGGGGGCTTTCGTTTATGCAAGACTATTTATAACAGTGAAAGGAGAAATACCTTTTGTTAATTGACCTAATACTTTAAAGGAGAAATATATTATGGGAACAAAAAGAGTAGGTTGGGCCAGAATTAAGAGCCTGATTAACGAAAACACAAATGGCCTTCGCATGCCGAATCAGGCGGTGGAGACAGTTACGGCTGCTAAGACTTTGGTAGCTGGTGATAGTGGCAAGACATTTCTAATCAATCAAAATGGGATTAATGTAACGTTGCCAACTCCCACTGCTGGGATGAACTTTAAGTTTGTCATGGCACAGGATTATGCAACAGCACCCTGTACAGTGACAGCCGCTGGAACCGGTTATTTTATGGCAGGTAATGTGACCCCAGTTGTCGATGGTACTGGCACCGGCACTCAACATGCCAATGGTAGTAGCCATGAGGTGGCAACTTTTGCTGCTGCTTCCTTGGCCGGCGATTGGTTATCTATGGTCAGTAATGGTACGCTTTGGTTCGTTCAAGGCGCCTGTTCTGGATCGGCCGCAATTGCTTTTAGCGATTAATACTTTTTAATCATTAGAGTTATTTTTAGCCCCACCTTTAGAGGTGGGGTTTTCCTTTTGCGAGTGAGATCTAAAAACACCGATCTGCCGAAAAATACCGACGGCAATATTTTGAGATTTTCGTTTTTAGAAATTTAAAACTATTTATTATAACCATTGGAGGCAAAATGGGCAAAAAAAGAAGGATTCTTCATAGTCCTAAATTTGAATATTTAAAAAAGGTTAGATTTGGCAATGATGAAGAAAAAGAACAGGAAAATATTGAAATAGAAGAATTAGCAGATAAAACACCCGTTGTAGAAGAAAAAGAGCCTGTAACTAAAAAGAAAACAGCCAAAAAGACAACTAAACGTGCTAAAACTACTAAAAATAAAGCAAAGACAAAGAAACAATAAATTATTAATAATTTAAGCTTATATAAACCCCCGCTCTCGTGGGGGTTTTTGTTTTATCAAAACTATTTATCATTGAGAACAAGGAAATAGCTTAAATGTCAGCATTGTCCCCCAAGTCACAGACTAGCACTATTATTTTAACATCAACAGGCGCCGCTGGTGATGTCGCATCAGCCGTCCCATACGGAGTATACACAGGCTCAACAGATTTTTTAAGTGGTGCAGCACTCCAAGTAAATTATGTATTTAAAAAGCTTGGTGGCGATGTTGTAGATATTGAATTGACGCCCTCAAACGTTTATGCTGCTTATGAAGAGGCCGTTCTAGAGTATTCTTATATTGTCAATTTGCATCAGAGCGAAAACGTTATTTCTAGTGTTTTGGGAATGACAACAGGTACTTTTGATCACAAAGGCGAACGCAAAACAGGGCCGCATTCCGCAAGTCTTAATTATCCGCGTTTTCAAGTTGCACAAGCAAGAAAAATTGGAGATGCAATGGCCACCAATGGAGGTGCCGGCGGCACAACTCGCATTTACTCAGCCTCCTTCTCGCCATCTAACGATACACAAGATTATGACTTACAAGCGATTGTCGAAAATGCCTCTAGCGATGGTACCGATGATGGTGGCACTGCAGTTCCATTTTCAGGCAAAATCGGAAACAAACGCATATTCATTACGAAAGTTTTTTATAGATCTCCACGGGCCATGTGGCGCTTCTATGGATATTATGGTGGCGTTGGTGTAGTTGGAAATTATTCCACATATGGACAGTTTTCGGATGATTCGACATTCGAGATTATTCCAACATGGCAGAATAAACTGCAAGCGATAATGTATGAAGATTCAATTTTTACAAGAACTTCTCATTATTCATATGAGATTAAGGGTAATTGGCTAAGGCTTTACCCGGTACCTAGTCAATATGGCTACGGTGATTCTCTGAATGAACGTATATGGTTTAATTTTTACATTGAGTCGGATCCTTGGGAATTAAATTCTAGCTTTAATGATGGAATGGATGGTATTAATAACTTTAATACACTTCCATTTGAAAATATTCCTTATGCAAACATAAATTCAATTGGCAAACAATGGATTAGGAAATATGCTATAGCATTATGTAAGGAAATGTTAGGACAAATTCGTGGCAAATTCACAACAATGCCGATTCCTGGCGAAAGCGTGACTTTAAATCATTCTGAATTGCTTTCGCAGGCAAAGGAAGAACAAGGGCAACTTAAAGATAAGCTACGGGAAATTCTTGATAGAATGAAGTATAATGAACTGGCGAAGCAAGATGCAGAAATGACAGATGCCGCCGCAACAGCTTTTAAGGGTGTTGGTCTTCCAATTTTTGTAGGATAAACTATAAATGGCTAGAGATGAATGGAAAAAACCTGCAGCACCGCCGCCCCCTTTATTCTTTGGAAAGAAGGAAAGAGATTTAGTTAAACAAGTCAATGATGAATTAATTGAAAAAGTCATTGGCCAACAAATTCTTTATTATCCCATTGATATAGAGAGAACGAACTTTCATGAATTATATGGAGAGGCGGTAGAGAAAACGTTTTTACCTCCCGTAAGAGTTTATGCTATGGTTGAATTTACCGATTATTCTACTGAATATCTTGAAAGCGCAGGAATTGATAAAACATGGGAAATTAATGTTCATTTTCATAAGAGAAGATTAGAAGAAGATCAAAATATGTATATTCGTGAGGGTGATTTTGTTTTGTATGGATCTTATTATTACGAGATAGTTAAGTTATCGGAACTTAAAAAACTATTTGGACAAGTTGACCATGGTTTTGAAATTTCTGCTAGATGCAGAAGAGCAAGGAAGGGACTATTTGATGCTACCTGATAATTTTGATTTCGCAATGGTACCAGTGGGAAGCGATCTTCGCCTAAGTGAGATAGGCATGTTGGCGTCTACACTTGAAGATATTGATTACGCGATAGTTTCGTGGTTAAAAAAAGATATAAGACTTAGCGCCAACACTAATGAGGGTTGGGCGAAAGTACCAGTACTGTGGCAAACACCAGAACGCTCATATCAGATTAAACATGAGAAATCTTTAAGAGATGATAGTGGTGCTTTAAAACTTCCTTTAATAAGCATTGAAAGGACAGGAATCACAAAAGATCCAGCCAGAAAAGGTCCATTTCAGGCTCAAATCTATTCGAATGATAAAAATGGCCGCACCGGAAGAATGATTATTGCCAAAAAGATTGTCGAGGACAAAACAAGAAACTTTGCCGTTGTTGGCAATACTAGACGCAGCAATTATAGCTTATATAAAGCCGGCGAACAAAGGTATTTTCCGAGAGTAAATAAAAAGATTGTCGTTAAAACTCTGTCGATACCTATTCCGGTGTACGTGAATGTTGAATATAAAATTCATATTAAAACAGAGTATCAACAGCAAATGAATGATCTTCTTGCTCCGTTTATGACCAGGACAGGACAAATTAATGCATTTGTTTTAAAAAGAAATGGGCATCTATACGAAGCTTTTATAGATCAAGGCTTTATACACAACAACAATGTTTCTAATTTAAATGAAGATATGAGAATGTTTTCTTCAGATATAACAATAAGAGTATTGGGATATTTGATTGGCGAGGGCAAAAACGATGATCGTCCTATTGTGAGAGTAGAAGAAAATATTGTTGAAATTACATATCCGCAAGAAGGATTGGTTGTCGACACCCCCGAGGGATTCTTAAAAATTACTTCCTGAAGTGAAAGTGCTATTTTATTGCACTTCAGGAAGACTTTTGACTTCCAAAATACTATTTAAAGTATGACTGTGGCGCCATTTAAAGCCATTTTTAGATCGAGGAAACAATAATGTCAGTCAAAAACTTTAAATTTGTATCTCCTGGGGTGTTCATTAATGAAATAGATAATTCGTTTATTCCAAAAGCAGCCGATGCCATTGGACCTGTTGTTATCGGACGGTCCAGAAAAGGACTTGCAATGCAACCTACCAAGGTAGAATCTTATTCTGATTTCGTAACCATGTTTGGCGAAACAGTTCCTGGTATGGGTGGCGGTGACGTTTATCGCGATGGAAACTACCAGTCTCCAATGTATGGAACATATGCCGCAAAGGCATTCCTTAGATCTAATGTAGCTCCTTTAACTTATGTTCGCCTACTTGGTCAAGAGACAACTACCGGTAATTCCGATGGCGGCGATGCTGCAGCCGGCTGGAAAACAACCAATACGATTAGTAATACTGCCAACTCAAATGGTGGTGCGTGGGGACTATTTGTTTTTCCCTCTAAATCACTCAATGCTGGTGTAGCCGGGGGCTCCAAGCTCAAGGCGCGCCAAGGCACCGGCTCTCTTGCTGCTATTTTCTATCTAGATGACGCTACAATTAAGCTTAGTGGAACTTATTATGCTGCGAGTGGTGGTCTTGACGTAACATCAGCGGCCGGCCACTTGATTACAACAGACGATACTGGACTTTTTACAGCCGTCATTAGCGGTTCAACTGGAACAAATAATATTAAGTTTAGCTTTGATGATTCAAAAGAAACGTTCATTCGCAAGAAATTCAATACTAATCCGCAATTATGTTCTGATCCCGGCACATTTTATGCTAATGCTTCTGCGGAAGATTATTGGCTTGGCGAGACATTTGAACAAGAATTACGCGATGGCGCCGGCGTCAATCTCGGAGATCTTACAACTAATAGTAATTTAGTTGGTATTGTTCTCGGCTTAGGACAAAGCGCCAGCGCCGGTGTCACCAGCGGTAAAGATCCATCACAAATGAAAGGTCAAGCTTCTCGCGAGGCTACTGCTGGTTGGTTTATTGGACAAGACCAGGGTGCTTCTGGTTCTTATCACGCGAATAACATGCCGAAATTATTCCGTCTCTTGGGCCGCGGCCATGGCGAATGGTTGCACAAGAATGTAAAGGTTTCTATTTCGCAAGTTAGGCAATCAACCACTACTATAAGTGATTATGGAACGTTCTCGCTTATTTTAAGAGATCTTCTTGACACTGATAACCAAGTTGTTGTTTTAGAAAGATATGATAATCTTACGATGGATCCAACCTCTCCTGATTATATTGCACGCAGAGTAGGCGATCAGTACTATAGTTGGGATTCGGTACAACGTAGATTGAAGTTATATGGAGATTATCCAAATCTTTCTAAGTATGTTCGCGTAGAAATGAACGCAGATGCAGATGCTGGCGCAACAGATGCGGCATTGCTGCCATTTGGTTATTTTGGACCTCCCAAAATAAAAAGTTTAACAGACATTTCAGGATCCGGTACCAAGGTGATTGACACAGGGCCCGGTGGTACCGTTGGTGGGTTTGTGATTGGTGGCGCGGATTCAATTAGGGGCATGGGCGGCGCCGGCAATTTCTGGGGCGATGAAAGCTTTGTAACTGCTTCTATTGTTTTCCCATCTGTAAGGCTTCGTGTAAGCGCTTCTGACGGTGGCTTAAGCGATCCCACAAATGCTTACTTTGGTGTACAAACAACAAGAATTAGTAGCTCTACAAGGGCCGATGCAAGTGTTGCTGACGCCCATAGATTATGGTTTCCAAGTTTTGCTACTGACCCCACTAGTGCAGATCCGTCCGTAGGCATAACTGGTTCTGCTTACGTATTTTCGTTAGATGACGTAAGAAGCAGTTCTGCAGGATATTATTATGAATCCGGCTCTCGCAACAGCGCCGGCGGCTCAGCGACTAGTGGTTCTTATACAAATCTGCTGGATGCTGGCTATGATAGCTTTACAGCGCCATTTTGGGGCGGGTTTGACGGATGGGATATATTACAGCCCGATCCATTAAGGAACGCCGGCATGACTACAGCCGCTACGGAAGATAATAGCTATGTTTACCATACTTATCGCAGAGCAATTGATACAGTTGCGGATCCTGAGTTTATCGATATGAATACGTTAGTTACTCCGGGACTAACAAATGATGCTCTCACAGTCCACATGATTAATGTTTGTGAAGAGCGTGGTGATGCTTTAGCGCTAATAGATTTAGCAAACGTATACATCCCGCCACACGAAGCGTATAAGAGCGACAGAAGTGATAGAATTGGTACAACACCAACTACCGCCGCTACCGCCTTGAAAGATAGAAGAGTTGATTCTTCTTATGGCGCCACTTTCTATCCGTGGGTTCAAACCCGCGACGAACAGAACGGACAACTTGTTTGGATTCCGCCGACAGTCGCTATGTTGGGTGTATTAGCCAGTTCTGAGAGAAAATCTCAGCTTTGGTTCGCACCTGCTGGTTTCAATAGAGGTGGATTAACTGACGGCGCCGCTGGAATTCCAGTCGTTAATGTTTCCGAGAGATTAACCTCCAAAGAGCGTGATACGCTTTATGAGGCTAGAATTAACCCGATTGCGTCTTTCCCGTCTACCGGTATTGTAGTTTTCGGACAAAAGACGCTACAAGAACGTCGTTCGGCTCTTGATAGGATCAATGTTAGAAGACTAGTTATTTACTTGAAGAAGCAAATTTCAATTCTCTCATCTCAGCTTCTATTCGATCAGAACGTTCAGGGTACATGGAATCGATTTATTGGTCTTGTTGACCCATTCTTGCACAGCGTAAAGACTCAACTCGGTATTACTGATTATAGGTTAATTTTGGATTCGTCCACCACAACGCCTGATTTAGTTGATCAGAACATCATGTATGCGAAGATCATGATTAAACCAGCCCGTGCGATTGAATTCATCGCAATTGACTTTGTTATCATGTCAACTGGAGCATCATTTGATGACTAGAAAGAGAGGGGCGATTTTTTATCGCCACACTAATTAAAAGTAGGTTATAGGAGTACCAAATATGTCATTCTGGACAGACGATGCGTCACAAGCTGGTTTTACAGAGCCAAAAAGAAAATTCAGATTTAAGGTGGAATTCACCGATTGGGACGATGGCCAGGGTAGCTCCGTTCTTTGGTATGCCAAGACGGCGACAAAGCCATCCTTTACGATTGCAGCCGGAGAACACAAGTATTTAAATTACACATTTTATTATCCTGGTACTTTAAGTTGGAATGAGGTAGAAATTACCATGGTAGACCCAACCACACCAGATGTAGCCACAAAATTGTGGGAGTTTCTAACAAAGTCAGGATGGATAGTTCCTGGCAGTCCGTCCGCGGGAAGCAAAGAAGCCTTTAGCACGATTTCCAAGGATATGGCTGTATCCGGCTTAGGAGCAGTTAACATAACGCAGCTTGACGCTAATGGCAAAGAGATTGAAAAGTGGACTATGCACAATGCATTCGTTACAGATGTTAAATTTGGAGATTTGGCATATGGCGATGATGAGTTAACAGAATTATCTCTCACATTAAGGTATGATTGGGCCATGCTGAACGACGGCCAGCACGCAGTAGTCACGGGATAAAAAACGCTTAAAAGAAATATTAGCTAACAAATAACGAGGTGTATATTGGCTAGAAATAGAGATCGGACGGGAACGGGCACGAACGCCCCAGAAAACACATCACCCCCTCCGCAAGTAATGACACAAAATCAAGATAATCCATTTTCTTTTGTTGTGCCAACAGAATTTGTTGAACTTCCGTCAGGTGGAAGATTTTATCCAGAAGGTCATCCCCTTCATGGACAAGAAACAATTGAAATTAAGCAAATGACTGCCAAAGAAGAAGATATTCTTACTTCGCGCTCTCTGCTCAAAAAAGGCATCGCACTAGATCGCGTGATTGAGAGCATAATTATGGACAAAAAGATTGATTCTAACTCTCTTTTGGTCGGTGATCGAAATGCAATTGTTATTGCCACAAGAATTTCAGGTTATGGTAGTGAATATGTTACACATGTAGCTTGTCCAAGCTGCGCAACAAAACAGGAATATTCCTTTAATTTAAACTCTGCAAAAGTTTATAATGGAGAAGATATTTCGGAATTGGATGTTGAGGTTAATGAGAATGGAACATTTACCGTACAACTTCCAAGAACTGAAATTGATGTAACTTTTAGATTACTTACCGGCAAAGATGAAAAAGCTTTTATTGCTGGAATGGAAGCAGAGCGCAAAAATAGACAAGCAACAGAAAAAAATGTAACAAGACAATTATCTACTATGATTGTTGCTGTTAACGGCGATACTTCCTCGCAAGCAAGAAAATATTTAGTTGATAATATTCCATCAATCGATTCTCGACACCTCCGTTTGGCTTACAGTCTCGCCGCGCCAAATGTAGATTTAACACAGCATTTTGAATGCAATGAGTGTGACTATGAGCAGGACATGGAGGTGCCGCTGTCAGCGGACTTTTTTTGGCCTGACAGATGAATATATGGAAAGCGTATACGAGCAATTTTTCTTTCTGAAGTATTCAGGTGGATGGAGTTTTTCGGAAGCTTATAACCTTCCTTTAGGGCTTAGAAAGTGGTTTGTCGAGAGACTAGTTAAACAACTTGAGATGGAAAAAGAGGCGATTGAGAAAGTTCAGAAGGGCGGCAAATCAAGAACTCAAACGCTAAGCCGGCATAATCAGCCCGGACCACCGCCCAAAATATAATTAATAAGATAGATAAGGCTGCTTCGGCGGTCTTATCTTTTTTTGTGGATTACTAATTAGTTTTAGATAAAGAGAGGTTTTTACCTTGGCCAATAACGATAATAGAACCCCAGAACAGATTAAGGAAGCGCTTGGTTTACTCGAAGACGAAAAAGACATACGCGCAGAACTTAATAAATTAACTGAAACGCAGTTAGAAAAATTGCGAGAGATATCGGGTCTTGAGAACGAGTTGCTTGGTCTTGTCCAAAAGACTCTGCTTAGCAAGCGAAACAGTATCGAGAATCTACAAGAAGAAATAGAGCAATTGCAGAAAGTCGCGACACTAGATAAGGATTCTTACGCGCGCCAGCAAGCGAAAAACTTATTGAAAGAAGCCGAATCTGAGTTGCAGGCTAAATTAATAAGACAATACGAGAAAGAAATTAAACAAGGAAACACCATCAATGCGCAGAAACTGAAGGAATTAAAGACGCAACGAAATCAAAAAGAACTCTTCGAGGCACTCGGGAACTTACCGGGCATGGGCATGATATCGAAGCTTAGAAAAGGCGGCATTAAATCCGTGGGATTAGCTGCAACTGGCGCTTTACTTAAGTGGGGTCAGGCTATGTGGAAGATGTCCATGGATCTGCACAATATGGAAGCCGCCTTTATGAAGGCAACCGGCGCCTCCAAGGATTTTGCAGGTTCTGTTACAAATGTATATGCAGAGACACGCCGTTACGGCATGACAGCAGAAGATGCATCTGCCGCTACGCAAGCCTTATACACAGGATTCACAGATTTCACTTTTGCATCAAAACAGCAAAGAGAATCACTAATGAAGACTACCGCCGTTTTGGGAAGAATGGGTATTGGTCATCAGGATCTCGCTGCCGGCATTCAAATTTCAACAAAAGCACTTGGTATGTCTGCAGAGGCTGCTGGCCAAGAAATGCTTGATATGGCGAAATTTGCAGAGAATCTAGGTGTTGCACCGGCAGAAATGGCAAAACAATTTGCCGGCGCCGGCGACATGATGGCAAAAATGGGAGATCAGGGTGTTGGTGCATTTAAGGATTTACAAATTGCTGCCAAAGTTTCCGGTATGCAAATGGAGAAAATTCTCCAGCTTACGAATAAATTTGATACATTCGAGGGCGCCGCAGAAATGGCAGGTAAATTAAATGCGGCAATGGGCGGTAATTTTGTTAATGCAATGGATATGATGATGGCCACAAATCCTGCCGAACGTTTTGGGATGATTAGAGATTCTCTTGAACAAGCTGGCTTATCTTTTGATGATATGTCTTACTATCAGAAGAAATTTTATGCTGATTCTTTGGGCTTGTCCGATGTGAGCGAACTCGCATTAATAATGAGCGGCAATATGGATCTTGTATCTGGATCAGTAGAACAATCTTCACAAGATATTGAAGATGCTGCTAAAAGAATGCAAACAATGGCAAGTTTCCAAGATAAACTTAATGGGTTGATGGCAGGAATGGTGCCCATTATTACACCAATTGTAGATTCGCTAGCTGATCTCGTTACGTGGATTACAGAAAGCGAAGATAGAATGGAGACCGCGCGCGCCGTTATCGTGGGCTTGGTGATTGCCTTTGCGGCGCTTTCGCTACCAATTACCGGTACTTCCGCCGCCATAATGGGGCTCATAGCCGGCGTCTCTGCACTTAGCTTCGGGCTTTTCAAAAAGAAATCATCACCGACATTTCTTGAGGGTATCAAGGAAATAGGTGTCGCGTTTGAGGGCATTGGCACTGCAATGGATGCTCTTCCAGATTTTATGAAAGGGGGCGCTGGCCTAACTGCTTCAATGACTAACAATACTGTTGCCAAAGTGGGAGCAGCCGGCCCGGGCCCAACACCCTACGAGAAAGAAGCTAGCCGCCGCCAAGCAACAGAAACAGTACGACAGCCAATTTCAATAGAATTAAAGGGCGAGAAATTAGCTGATTTTGTAGTTGAAGTGGTAGGCGAGAAAGTCTACGAAATTAACTACGCATAAGGAACTATATTATGGCAGAAGATGAATATAATTTTGATTATAGATCCATAGCGTCGGACGGGATGCTGACTGAAGCCGGTAGTGATGCATTGGCCAATAAAGTTCAGCTTGTGATATCGTTTCATCATGTGCCCTCTAAAAAATCTGTTTTCTTTAAAGCATTTATAACTTCATTTACTGATACGTATGCTCCTGATTGGGCAGCAGAAACTGTTTATGGTCGAGCCGATCCTATATATTTATTTAAGAATACAACAAGAAAAATAAGCCTAGCATTTAAGGTTCCCGCCGCAAGCTCAGGCGAAGCTTACGAAAATTTATCCAGAGTCCAACAATTAGTTCAATTTTTATATCCAACTTATACTGATGTTAATAATGCGAATACAATTTCACAATCTCCGTTAGTAAGATTAAAGGTAATGAATTTGGCACGAGATGCCAGCACGGGCCCCCAGAAGGAAGCAGAGCACACCGCTGAGAATATTATTGCGCAAGACGAAGGCGCCTCATATAGCTCTTACTCATCAACCGCGGACTCCAGCAGAGGTTTGTTGGGCGTTATAAACAATGTAACAGTAAATCATAATCTTGAATCAGACGCCGGCGTAATTGAAAAGAGCCAAAATACAATTCTTCCGAAATTAATGGAGATTAATTTGGATTTTAGCCCAATCCACGAGCATGCCGTTGGCTGGCGCGCCGGCAATTCATTGGATTTCGCATCGCCAGGATTCCCTTATATGGGTCACGAGGAACTTGTCTTGGGCGAGGCGGGCTGGACCGGCGACACGGACCCGACATCTACCCTTAAAACATCGTCCGAATTCAATCCAGAACAGATAGATGCCGAAATGATGACTGAAGAGGAAATCGCACAGGCGACTGCCGCTTTTGAACCGGGTACCGAAGAGGATGCAAACATCGCGAACGCCGAAGGAGTTAGCGGCACAGTGTTTGGAGTAGATGAGAGTGATATTGACGAAATTGAACTCCACGAAGACGACGGCTTGGACATCTGGGGTAACCCCCGCGGATCCGACGGTTAATAAAAAACACTAAGGAGCACATTATATGCCTACAAGATACAATAAAGCCAGAAGATTAACGAACAATAGCGATTATTACGCTCCTTTGAGAAAATCGCGAGATAAAAAAGCAATTGTACATCACGGTACTATGAAAATCAAAAATCCAACCGCACAAGAACGCCGGGGAGTCAAGATGACTACTTATACTTGGAATTATGGAGATCGACTGTACAATCTCTCACATAAATTCTATGGCGATCCTCGTTATTGGTGGGTTATCGCGTGGTGGAACGGCTATGGCGTTGAAGCTGATATAAAAAATGGCGCCACACTATATATTCCTTTAAATATTGAAGAAGCACTTAAAGTTCTAGGAGTGTGAATTAGATGGGCTACGGTACTGCAAAAGAATTATATGAACAAATACGTTTCTTCGAGGTAACGACGAAGAACCAACTGATTACTAGTGAATTTCAAGATTCCACCCTAGACGCAGACGCCGAGGTCGAGGCGAAGTTCGGCCTGCTCGGCGCGCTCTTTCAGGTGGCTTACAAAACCATCGCATCGGCCGAGGAGGGACTGTCATGGACGGGCGGTATCGTCGAGACAGATCTAACAAAGTTAATTGACAGGTTGACAGTAGCGGTTTATGACATGTATCATGATGCTATTAAACTAAGTGCGGATTATCCAACGGATGAGACTTTAACCTTTCAGGAGTGGGTCGACCAGACCAAAACCGGGAAAAATACAAGAGACACACTCCTAAACGTTCTTATCGAAGGCGATATGAATTCTTTAAATCCCATACTTGTATACGGAGGTTGCAATACCGAAAGTATGAGCGAGGTTTTTGGAGTTAGTCCTCCAGTGGTTAGCGAGGCCGCGCCGGAGTGGTCATCTCCAGCAGTGGGCGAAAGTTGGAATGAATTAAACGACAACGCTCAGACGCGCCTTGAGGATAAAGCCCTGATCAAGCATATTAGAGGCAAGGATGAGGGTAAAAACGAATCAGAGGTTTATACTGAGCGCAATGGCGACCAGCACGGGTTCAGTCCCTGCAAAACCACCGGCTACAGTAGTAATAGATTTGAAGATTATCTTTTTATGGAGATACAACGTGTTTTTGCGGGTATTTTAAATACAATGCTTTCGAAAGCAGAAGCAGAAGAGGTTTTTGGCGAGGGAGAAGATTGGTGGGATCCCGCAACTGCTTTGGCTGTCTGGAGAGAGTTAGCAAATACCGATTACGATGCTGATGAAGATTTTATGCAGCGCAGCGCTGCGATCTCAGCAGCCATTCGCGGCATTCAAATTTTCGGAAATGTTAAATACAAAGAACAGTGTTTTCTATTGGCAAATCTTCAAGAATTAGCAGCAATAAAAATGGTTGCCGATCAGGAGCCAGAACCGATTGGCAAAGCGCGCGCCAGCATGGATAAGCTAAGAAATGCTAGTGTTCAGGTACATGGCGATCCATTTGGCTTGATTAATATTTTGACGCAACCCCCGCACAAAGAAACCTTCTTTGAGGTACCAACACAAGCTATTTCAGCTTTACAGCCAATGATTCGTCTTTTTAAGGTAAATTCTGATACGGATGGAATCGAAAGTCAGGTTGAAATGAAGTTTGATTCTCATTATCGAAAAGAAGATGTTGCAGAGTTTGCGGCGACCAAGGAAGTGCGTGGACATGGAGTTGGAGTAAAAAGCTTTACTTTCTCATATGAAGCTAACAATCCATATGCGATTAAAAAATCTATAAAGGCAAAATTAGTCATTGATGCCAATTCATTTAGCGAACTATTAAAAACAAGAACATATACAACTCTTGAAACAGATCCAGCCTCAACAAAAGATCCGCCCGAACAGATATCTAAAACTCATGAATATAGTTATATTGATTTAGCGTTAAAAACTGGCGGCAATAAAACATTCAGTCACGATATAATGAATCCCCAGAATAGAGAAGTTGATTTAGACAATACTGCAAAGTTAAATTTTAGACTGAAAGCAATCGTAGGGTGGGCATCTCCAGCAGTGGGCAACACCCCTTCTGTGATTTCTGATACTGGTGGATTACTAGAAGCTATAAATGATTCAGCAATAACTCTCAATTTAACACCGACCGTTCATGAATTCGGCATCGATGAAGCGGGTAGAACGACATTTACAATAAATTATTTCGCTTATGTAGAAGACTTCTTCGATCATCCTAATTTTAATATTTTCACAGATCAAGACGTAATCTTGAATCAAACTATAAGAAGGCTTATGTATAAGGCACTAAGTAATGAGTGCGAAGACGAAGACCAGGAGAAGAAATTAGCTGATTTGAAGAATAGCGACGATCAGGCAGCCTTGATAGAAAAAGAAAAAGTATTAAATATGAGAAGTTTAATAGGGAGCATGTTAGCTGAACGGAAAGTCAGATTTTTACAGATACCAATAGACAAATTAAATGACTATCGCAAAAATGGTCCTTTTGGAAAAATAGATGAAGAGTTTAAAGAGCAATTGAAGATTAACATGGGGATAGTTACTGCCGAGTCTTCCGTGGATGCAGCCCAATTTGAGGTTAACATACCCGAAGAGGGCGAAGATAATGTGCCCATACATAAACAGGTTGTTGATCCAAATGAGGCTATAACTTTCTTTTATGTTAGTGACTTGGTAGATACTATATTAAAATACATAGGGCAGACGCTAATAAATCTGCCGGCGCGTCTGAGATCGGCCATTGAGAACAATGAAGACATTAAAAAAGAGCTAACGGAAGAAATAAATAACTATATAAGATTTGCCCAGAATTTTTATAAATTTAGATTAATGCTGGGCCCTATTGAATTTATAAACACAAACAAAAAGGATCAGATAGTAGATACTAATATATTTAATCTTGGCGATATTCCGATCTCGGTTAAATATTTTATGGAGTTTTTAACTGAACGTATTCTCAAGGGCAACCGACCAACTTATACGTTGCCAAAATTTCTCAATGATTTTTTTAATCAATTTATTAAGGATTTTATGAATAATGCCGGCTGTTATGGAAACAGAAACAAACAAAAAGCACGATTAGCACAAAATGCAATAACGGCATACAGTGAACATGGTGTTGATGATCCAATTACGTATTGGTGCAATAAATATAAAACAACAAGACTAGACGTTAACAGGGTTCCAGATAGACCCATTCTCAATGTGATGGGCAAAAGGGATAATGCGGGCTCTGACGGTGGTTTTGAGCGTGAGATAAATTATCTAACATATTTTATAGCGAGAACACAGCCGACAGAAAGAATGACAGGGGACAAGTCTGCAGATCATTCTACAGGAATCTGGCATTATCAAATAGGGAAAGACACAGGTATTGTCAAAACAGTTAATTTGAATAAAACTGATGCGCCAGGATTGGCCGAAGTAAGGTTTGAACAAGAAGGCTATGATGGTTTGCAGCAATTAAGAGTATTATATGATGTAAATATTAAATCTTTTTTGGATGTCAATACTTTTCCTGGTACGTACATCTACGTTGAACCCAGAGGGTTTGATCCAAGTGCCCAATTTGATCTAACTCAATTTGGTATCGGTGGTTATTATATGATTAATCGCTCCACGCATACTCTTGGTCCAGGGATGGCAGAAACAGAGATTACCGCCAAATGGGTTGCTGAGAAAAGTACTGAAACCGAAACGCAAGATAAAGCAGCCCCACCGGTTGAGGACAAGGCTAGCGCCACCCCGCAGAAATGCGGCGTAGAAGCTTTTGAGAGAGCGGTGATTAAACAGCTTGATGGTGCAATTGCCAAAGCCGCCGGCGGGATCCCCGTCGTCAATGGCGCCACTGAATATTCAGACGAAGAAGACGGATCTGAAGCAAGTGCAGAGTCAGGCGATCCGGAGGAAGCAGATGCTGCGTCGAATGCGGCAGAGGCAGAGGCCGATTCAACCAGACACGATAAAGACATTAATTGGACCTCCGAAGTAAGTAAAGAGGGTGGCACTGTTACCTTAATGGGACATCAACGCGCCGGCGAGGGTTTTGAAAACCCAGGCTAATTATAGAAGACTCTCTACCGAATAATTATAAGGAATATATATATTAAATGTCAACTTTTTATGCCGAGAAAAACACAGAGCCTACCGCTTTGTTATTTAACAAAAGGCTTTATTATAAAAAAGCTTCACGCAATGGGGCTTACGCTAA
>Ga0209756_1002100_pt1 | contig 17586 bp, 14 predicted proteins | sample ETNvirenome_6_85_FD_184071 | JGI IMG/M metagenome (GOLD analysis project Ga0209756, IMG submission 184071) | Marine viral communities from the Pacific Ocean - ETNP_6_85 (SPAdes) (version 3) | ecosystem: Environmental > Aquatic > Marine > Oceanic | place: Pacific Ocean | collected 2013-06-19
AGTCATTTGGCGCTCTTGAATATATGATATCATTGCAACTTAGGCAATGAACTGCCTTAAGTTTCATTTATTTTCTCCTTTGTTTTTAATTGATTTAAATGGTTTGTTCATGAAGTAATTTTTCTAACTCTTCTCTTATGATTTCTTCAAGGTCTTCTTTGGTGAAATTGCGGCTAGTTGCTTTGCGGGGCATTTACTTTTTCTTTTTCCTTGCTCGTTTTGGGTGTGAGTGCGTTTGTTCAAGAACTGGCTCTACGTCTTCAGGAGATATCCCTTCTAATACTACATCTCCAAATTGCATATCATATTCGCCAATATGGCCATTTTCATCTAATGAATGCCATAATACTTTGCCAACGGATTCTTTCAATTGAAATCTTTTCACTAAAGCCGAACTCAGCTTTCCCTCTTCCAGTCACTTGTGTTCAAGATCATCAAGTTCATCTTCAAGCTTGGCCTTCTTCTTTTTGTCTTTATCATCTAGCTTTTCCTGTAGTGCGTAAGCATCTACTTCTTCTTTGATAATTTGTTTGAGTCTTTCAACAGAAATTTTCATAAAGGTCTCCTAATTTTCGCATCTATTATAAATAGTCGCTAAATTTTAATCATTCCCCTTCTTTTTCGTAATAATCTGCTGCATTTCCTGTTCTGTCGTCAAATTTGCGAATAATTTCTTCGTCCATGATTTCTAACACGCGAGTTCTAAACTTTTCATTTTGGAGTTTATCAACCCAGCCAGAGCCTTGAAATTTCTCACAAGTGTTGTCTTTATAACAAAGTTCGTACCAGGCGCCGGACTGTCTTAGAGAATCTGCGCCTTTAACTGCATCTAACCAGCTTTCCTCATCTTGTATGCCTACTTCATCTCCCCACAAAATCTTGAAATTACATTGTCGGCCTTGTGTGCCAAAGCGAGATTTTTCAAGCTTAACTTTTACCTCTGAGCCGATTCTAAATCCTTTGTCATCTAAGACGAAAGAAGCTTTTGCTTTACGGCCAGTTAGCCAGACTCGTAAAGAATAGGCATAAATCATAGCTTTCCCACCAGGAGTCATGTAAGGCGTAGTAAGAGCTTCGGACGGAGATCGTGTAATATTTGTTTTAAGCTGGTTTAACACTAAAAATGTTGATTGACTATTTGCGATTGGTACAGTAAGCTTTGACATTCCTTTTGCAAGAATTCTTGCTTTGACTGCCATTGAGGAAAGAGGGTTAAAGTCTCCTTCAATGTCTGAGACTGCTGGCGTTAACGCTAAAGAGTCCCAGATAAAAAGCATACGATTTTCATTTGAGCCTAGTAGTTCTTCAATTGTTTCAAGTACAAATTCAACAGAAGTAGCTTGTACGTACAATAAATTTTCAACGTTGCAACCAGCTTTCTCAAGAAATGAAGGATCGATTGCCGATTCAGAATCAAAATAAACAACATCAATGCCCATTTTTTGTGCATTAGCTGCAACTTGAGCAGCCATATAAGATTTACCAGTTGATTCTAATCCTGCAATTTCTACGATCTTGCCTACTGGGATGCCTGCTAATTTGCCTCGGCAAATAATCGAATCAAGCCAACGAGATCCCGTTGGAATCCACTCTTTAACGAGAGTTGGGCTATCTTCATTAAGATTGTGTGCTACATTCATTCCAGCTTTTTTATTAATAATGTTTCGCATGTCAGCGATTGAAATTGTGCCAGTTTTATTTGTTTTAGTTCTTGCCATTGTAATCCCTTTCCTCTAAAAAGTACAAACTAGAAAAAGCGTAGTGCCTATATATGTAAATGAACAAATCATGTTCTCTCCTGTTTATTAAAAAGGAAGAGGGGAAAGAATCCCCTCTTCCGAACAAATTAACTACCCTAACAAATCAGCAAAAGCTTTATCAACGGCATTGCCTTGATCTTTGCTTTTATCATCATTATATTTAGTAGTCTCAGATGAAGCCTCTTCTGGGTTTGTTTCTCCCAAAAGAAATTCATCCAGCATCGCTTGAACTTCTACGAAAGTCTTTCGACTTCCAGCAAATAGCTCATCAAAATCCGGGATACTATCCAAGACTTCGCGACACTTTTCAGGACCATCGGGACAAAGCGGGGAACTTCGTCGGCGGGGGGTGATGTTTGTCACGGGGAAAGAGGCTCCTGCAGGTTTTCCATAAGCAATTGTTAAATCAGTGCCTGCTTCAGAGTCAGTGATATCACCGTACTCTGGGTTTAGCACTAGATTCAAAAGCTTTTCGTATACCTGTTTTCCAAAGCCCCAAACACGTACGCCTTGATCTTCTTCGCCACGTACAACAACTGGGGCGAAGAACCGTTGCCGGGCTGACAACTTTTTAGCCATTCGTCGACTCTCTTCGGTTCCTTCTTGCCAAAGGTTCCGAACAAAAGAATCTAAAGGACAATCCTCGCCAAAATTTCTTTTTGGACTAAGAAATCCAGGATTGTCGCCGACGTTGTAGTGAAACCAGTAATCTTTGAAAGGATCCCCATCTGCTGTTGGAACAATCCGGATAGTTTGCTCACCGTCTTGAGGACGCCAAAAGCCGCTAGCTCCACCCTTATTTTTAAGCGTGCCAAGACGTTCACGCATTTTCTTCATATCAATTGCCATAATTATTATTTTCTCCTTGTTAAAGTCAACATGATAACTCTCTCATATTGCTGTTTATATAATACTTCATTTTTTTAAGCATGTCAAGCACTTTTTTCATTTTTTTGAAGAAGAGTGCTGTTTGATATGCAATATACATATAACGTTTCATAGTTTGTAGAATATACTGCATAACTGTTCCTCATTTTATCATGTTCGATACCATTTTTAACTTGTTTTTTAATTTTTTTAACCAGTGTCCCATCGGAGCTTAAAATTTTCTCTGGGATCGCATAGTAATATCTTTTCTCTCTTGGCATGTTAAGGTCAAAAAACATACTTTCTTCGTCTGTTTCAAAATCTACTAAACCAAGAGTTGATATTCGTGCCGTGACTGTAGGCTCGAACAGCGTACTCATCACTGCTTCTGAATTTTCAAAAACGTTTATCATGTGAATCGTAGAGCAAATTGTTTTATTTATTTGATTGTAATATTCTCGCACTGGAGTTTCTCCAACTATCTCAGATACTTTTGTATTGTCAACAATGTAAAGTCTCTCCAGCAAACCAGATCGCGCATATTCTTGAAAAACATTAAATACTAAATTTTCTTGAAGAGTTTTTTCTTTTGATAAATTATTACTATCTGGTTTAATATAAAGTATACTCATCGTACAAGTCTCTTGTAGTTGTTCTAAAAGGCGCAGAGAGGCTCCAGAAATAAATCCACAACTTGTTATAAATAAAGTTTGGCCGGCCAACTCTTTTAAAAATGTTTGTTTTAAGCTTGGGAATTTATTTTCATAAATTTCTGGACTACTTTGATATTCCAGGGTGTACTCGTCCTCAGAATTTTTAAGCCCTACATCTATTTTTAAGACTTTATACTGCGGGTATTGTTTAAAATATTCCGCGATATTACAGCCTGCTTGTCCTAGTCCAATTATATTCATTTTAAATACTTAACTTTTCCATTTTTCCATAATTTTTACCCACCGCTACGTTTACTATAAAATTACCTAAATCAGTGTCAGAAAATATTTTTTTTAATTTTGCTAATATGTCTATGTCTTCTTCAGAATAATCTATTATAAGAGAATCATGCATGCAAAAAGCAATCCTAGATTTTCTACCTTCCAATATTTCCCAAATTTTAATCATTTGTTTAAAAAGTAAATCTGCTGCAGTAGACTGTATTAAATAATTTAATGCATGATACTCATCAGCTTCGATTGTTCTATCGTAGATTGTTTGTATATGGCTTCCATTCCAATAATTTTGTAATAAAGATTCTCTGTCATAGGCTTTGCTTGAAAGGTGATCGTTTGATTCTGGGTTGTAAAGCCATGCAAATATTCTTTTTTTGGCTTTTTCTCGCGTGATTAATCCCCCATAGACGTTTTTCATATTCCATTCATGGAGGTCTCCTTGTGGTTGTTCTTTTCCCAAAAGACTGAGCATAACGCGTAATTCTGCGGCGTTAAAATCAAACTCTACAAACCAGTCATTATTTGGTTTCAGTATTCTTCTATAATCTTTGTCCATGGTTAAAATAGGAAAAGTGCTTGGGCGAGTAGAAAGCCTTCCTGTTTTTGTTTTAAAAGGATCGTAACTAATATATGGTAGATTATTTTTGTTGTTTGATATAAATTTTCTAACTTTGAATTCGTGCAATCTATCATTTAATGCCGAATAATTGATATTAAGTTTTGTGTTTTTAATTTCTGTTAGTATTTTCATAAGTTGCAACATAAAATTATAGTTCTTAGGCTTTTCATAATTCGAAAAAACAAACTCACATATTTTATTTTTAATTTGAGCTAGATCTTCTAAAAAAAATCTTGGTGTCATGTCATAGAAACAATGCTTGTTTAAATCTAGCTCTGCTTCTTCGCACGCCTTATAAAAAGCGATCAATTTATTTTTGACCTTTTCCCAGTCTTTTTGAAGATATTCTGGGCATATCGCGTCTAATGTTTTCCCCTTGCAATAAATTTGCGCGTATTCAATGTTGTCTTTGTTTTTTAATGCTTCTGAGTATGCCCAAGTCTTTGTCATTTTTTTAGGAAAAGCTTTCAGATACAGTTTATTTTTTGTATACGTGGCGTTGCAATTTTTTTTGTCGTCAAATGTTTGGAACAACATAACTCATACTATATCATATTTTATATAAATATCAAACAATTTTTTGATGTTTTTTAATATGGGAGCATCCCATTTTGAGAGGCGTTTAGCAATAGTTCGCCAATCGCTTGTTCTTTATCTTCTTTTCTATATATTCGTTTTAAGCCCTTCATCTTCTTTTGGAGGGCTTTGTTGATGTAAGCGAGTGCAAGAGGCAGATCAGAATTAGGGATTGAGTGTACGTGGTGTTTGTCTTCTTCTATAGCTGGTGTGTATCCGGATACCCAGTCTTTGAACGAATATTTCGCCGTGCCAACAGTCCAATTGTCTATCCAATGATTATGATAATTTCCGGAGCCGGCAGGGTGTTCAGCGTAGCTTGTATAGCCATTGCCACCGTACACGAATTCTGGTCCTAAGCCGTGACCTTTCGTCAGAAGGCCTTCGTCGACCCAATAAGAATGTGTATGGTCGTCATCTTTTGTTGTGGTGCCAACCAATTTATGTTTTCCAGAATTTAAAGTTGCCAACTCCTTTATTTTTTTTAAATGTTTGCTATATTCAACTGACTTTAATGTTATATTATTTTCTGCTAGCTTGATATCAAAATACATTTTAATCCAAAAAAGTTCATTATATAATTTATCATATTCTTTTTCGGACAAATATTTTAACTTTGTTTCTTTAATAATGTGTTTTCTTCCTCTCCCTGACTTTTCAGAGCATAAAACTCTTTTTTTTGTGACAGGGTTTTGTACATAATAGCTTAGATACCAATCGTACACAGTTTTTTTAATTTCTCGTATTTCATCCAAGTATGGGATATCATAGTAAATTTCAAAAAATTTATCAAATTTTAACACCCTTGACCGACATACTTTAAAGGTTTCTCCAGTGCAGATTGCTACTCCATTATTATCCCATACTGGACTTTTAGCATTGTAAAGCTCTTTTTCCTCTGTTAGGCCAGCCGCCTTTGTTTCATTTGCCACATCAACTAAAACACCGTTAAGTTCTTTTTCTAACTGGCCTTGGCGCGCTACAACTTCTTCAGGAGTTAAATCAACTCCTTTATAAGTATTGTTTGTAATACCTTCTACAGTTGGCCACTCGGGAAATTTTGACTTAAGCGCTGCTTCTGCCCACCTCGCAATAGCATCTTGTCTTTGTTGTATTATACTTTTCTCATATACGATGCGCATATACTCGCGCATCTTAAGCGATTTAATATCTGCGACCAATCTCCATGGAACATTTCTGTCTACCATAAACCCAAATCTTCTCGCTACAATTCTGTAAATATTAAAATTTGGATCAGTAAGAAACTCGTGTTTTGCGCTATCATCATCATAGCCTTTTGTGTCAATCTCTACGCACAGACCAGTAGCTAATGGCGACATGTAATAGGCATTAACTATACCACTTTTTGTGAATGGTATATCTGGGGTGGCCCCTTTTAAATATTTAAGAAAGAAATGAGTAAAGTCTGAAATATTTGATATTTTTTCTTTGTGTTTCGGCACTCCGGTAGAAAGAAATTGGGAAACAAAAACAAAATAGTGCATTTTTTTCTGTAGTTCGCTTATCTCTTTTAAATCTACCATCCCTTTCGCCGCTGCAAACTCTGCTATTGGTCCAACAGAAGAAAGCCAGTCAGTTCGTACCAATGTTTTTATATTCGCTTTTAAATCATTAAAGGCTTCTGCAACAAAATCAAATACAAAAACTGGTTCTTTGACTCCCCCAATGTTTGCTCCTCTTTTATAAACGGAGACACCATTAATTATGGCGCTTTTAGGCACCATGGTATCTCCGTTTAAATTAACTTTTCCATATAAAGGGTTCTCATTAATAAAATCAAAAGGTTTATCAATCCAAGGCAATTTTCCATCCGGATATACCTTTTCATAATAATATTTTTTTTCGTGATAGCTCTCAATGGAGCTTGCACGATTATTACCTTTTGGGACTTTTGCAATTTTAAATAACTCTTCTACTGTTGCCATTTTAAAATCCTTCCTCGGCGGCGGCCAGGAGGCGCATCTGTTCGCTTCCTACCACCTGGTTGGCTTCGTTCGCGCCGCCATGGGCTTTCAGAGTTTCGAAATAAATATTAACATATTTCTTGTCGATTAGCCCCCAATCTTCGCTTTGAGGATCGCAGCTGCCAAAAGTTTCCCAAACTGCGTTGAGGCTCGTTACGTGCGAAGGATCTCCCCCTGCATTAATTGCATGGTCGACTCGAACTACTCTGTAAAACCCACCAATACCGAGATCCCTCCATTCTTCATAATTCGCAGACCCATCTTTTGTTGGATCTACAAAAAACAACATCCCTGGCTTGAATATATTATTCCCATACATGGAGCAACTGAATCGGTACACATCTTTTAGAGCTATTCCTCCTGTCCTAGTTAATTGTCCCATTACTCGGGCCTCTCGAACATAATCTTGGTTTTCTTTTGTAAATGTTGCCCCCCTCGCGATGGAAGGTATTTTTCCTAAATGCAAATAATGTATGCCGTTGTTTCTATTCTCATCTTCCTTTGTTGGGTCTAGCCTTGTTGGGATATAATTATTTACATAAATAAACATGTAATTAAATTGTTCTTTAATGGGCGTATTTGGAGCAACTGATGTTAAGTCTGTTAGTGTAATAACTCGATTCCAGTCGATGGCCTGACCGGTGGTAATCGGTGGGCTAATGGGATCCCATATATACGGCAGTTCTGGGTGTACTTCATATGTATGGGAGCCGCCGGGGGGATACTGATCGTAGCCGGTCTTGGGCTCATTGCCCACTCGGCGAGCGGGATATAAAGGCGGTACAAAGCGGTCCTTCCATGTTTCGGACGGCTCGCCGGCGATTGCGGGACTGTATTTTTTCATTTTTGTGGTAAAAGTCATTACTCCAATTTCTTGATTGCCCTCTAGTGCGTCGTCAATACACCGAGAGCCTAAACTTGGTAAAATTAAATCTTGAATAATATCTCTTATAAAATCGCCTAACAGATATCTTTCTCTTGTGCTTGCCATAACTTTTTTTGCAAAAAACCCCGCTAAAGCTTTTAAAGAGATCGGTACCCACGCCAAATTAAAAAGCGCTTTTTTGTTAGTTGCCCCTAATATAGTGCTAGTAAAATCATGTTCAAGTAATGGGCCAAGTAAATATCCAATTCCTCTGTCAAAAATGCCATAATTTGGCGCAGAAGCAATTGTAATAGCAACGTCTAAAATGTCGCCCAAAGTAGTAAAATAAACTTTAGCAGTGTCAGCGTTGAAATCGGCAGGTTGAGATAATGTTGGGGCCCCCAAAATATCTTGTTGTCGTTGTGCCAATGTCTTCACGATGTTTTGATTCGGGTTCTTCTTGTCCTTCTGTTTATATTCATTAATTTTCGCCGGAGACATATGTGTTTCTTGGAACGCTTTGGACATATCTTCGAGATTCTGGTCGTGCTCACCGCCGCCTTTCCATGCGCCGGTCGCCGGTATAACTACTCTAATGTTTTTTGGCTCGAAGGCTCTGGGGTTTGGGTTTTTCAATATATCTCTTCGTTTTTTGGCTACCGTTTTTTCTGCCGCTACTTTACCTGCTGCAAACCCAAGTTGTTGCTCTACCTGCCCCACACTTAACGAATAAACTTTTTCTAGTTGCCAAAGGTATGTAAAAATATTTTTATACTTTTCTCCAATGGTGTGGCGTCTTAAAGATCTTAAATAATTTCTAATTTTGTTAACTAATTCTTCAAAAACTCTTACGGCTTTCGCCGAATCATTTAATACTGACTCTAAATCCTGGTCACGGTGTAGGCCCTTCCTGACTTGAGCATGTTGTCTTGCCGACGTTGGAGACGGTGCTCGTCTCTCCGAGTCGGCTTTGTCCAACTCAGCTTTTGTAGGAATAATATTTGCTAGGCCTCCAGGTTGTCTTATTAAAGAGGGGGACCAAATTAACCAGGATAATTCTCCAGCTGCGCCGGATCCGGGTTTGCTGAGCCAATCTCTCAGATCTGAGTATTGCTCATTTGCAGATAATCTTCCATCGCTGGCATCAACATCTTGGGCGCCGCCTTGGCCAAATATCGCCCCTAAAGTTAAGTTTTCGCGTTGTACTGCTTCTAAAAGTCGGCGGGCCTGTGACAGCTTGTTTTCTGCATCAATAAGTTTTGTTTCCTGTCCAATTAATTTAAATATGTCTAACTCTGGCGTATTCAAGGAGCTTTCAATAAAAGCTTTGTATTCAAAATCTATCAATAATTCTGGGTCGGCGCCGCTCGATTTTGCATTATATTTAATTGTATGAGCAACAAACTGCAGTCTTAATAATATTGCTGAATTTCTTAAAAATGTTTTCAAACTTTCTTGGCTTTCATTGCTTATTTTCTTCCCTTTGGCGTCGACACGTGTAGAATAGTCACTATCCGTGCCATAGGCTGCGGTAGTGACCATATCCCAGTCTATATCGTCTGGATTATAACGGATGGCCATCTGGATTTCAAAAAAATCTTTGTTTGGTGCTTCCGAGAGGTCAAAATTCATGCTGTCTTGAATAAATTTATCTCCACTTTCGTAGCAACTAACATCAGTTAAAGTTGGTGAATCAATAGCGGTGTAAGATTTTTTTCTTAAATTTCTGTTTGAATATGAAATTAAATCTTTATAGCTCCATACTAGAGAATCTTCGCCTTCTTCCCCTATTATAGTTTCAAATTCATGATTAAATAAATTAAAAGAGGAAAAAGATAAAGTAAATCTTACGCTTTCTACAGTATTTAATAATGCCGCAGTTTTTCCGGCAAATTGAAACGATAGATCAGTCATCATAACATTCCCAAGAACTCCTTGATCATAAAAAAGGTCTTCTAAAGAAGAAATGCCTGCTCTAGAGGGCATGCCCTCCTCGTCTGCATAAATATTTTCACCTAAAGGCATTTGTATTTTATGTCGAATTGTTTCAGGTGAAGTATTAGGTTGATTGTTTTTCGAGTTTTTAGTGTCTTGTGTTGTTGGATAAATTTTATATAATTCTATTTCTGGCTTAAGCTGAGTTAAAATAGAAGAGTCTAAATTAAAAAATTGGTCGGCGCCGTCAAGTTTATTAAATTGGCCCGCTAACGCGGCAGGGTTTTCTGAAATAACAGAATTAATATGATTATACGTAAACAGTGGTTCGCACCGTTCAACCTTGCCCGCGTGGGATGCCGGCTTCACGTCGTCCGGACATTTAGTAGCTTTAATCTCCGCCTGTGGTTCACCCGGTTCGGTCGAAAAGATCAAATTTAAAGGATGCCTCTTTTGCGCCATCAATTTTTGAAAAATATGAGTTTTCCAAAAGTGTAAGAAACACTGCTCCTGAAATCGGTATCTTTCTCCCTTGTTGGCCAGCGCGGATTCCTCAATTCGCGCTGTAGTTACTTCACTGGTGCTAAAGCCATTTGACATTTCTTTTCCCTTTTAATAATACAGCCCATATATTTTAAGTATCTCATTTAATGGTGTTGGAATATAAATTGTATCTCCAAGCTTTATATGAGATTCTGTTGGCAGTTTGTTGAACCATGCAATGACCCACCACATTTTTGAATCATTATAATATTCATGGGCTAGCTTATAATATTTATCGCCATGAGACCAGACATGATAAGTGAGATTTAATTTTTTAATTTGATTGGGCGAAGGGTGGTTCATTCTTGGAGTTGAAAAATGCTCAATAAAATTAACCCCTCTTGCTATAAAATGTTCAGAATACAATTCTTTGCTATTAAATGCAAGTGGTCTTTTTTTATTTCTCATTTAGTAATCCCCGATCTTTGTGCCTTAATTATATTCGTAGCTCTTGGGTCGGCCAATTGAGTGGTTGATTTTGTGCTAGCTTTAGAGTCAGTGTGTAATCTTGGGTCTATTTTAACTCCATATGGCCACGAAGAATTATTCCAACCAGGTTCCATCTCGCTGATATCTAATCCAAAGGAGTCTCTTGTTTGGATTGGTTTAAACTCTAAAGAAATATCAACGACATTTGGAAAAAGATTAAGTTGTTTTTTTTGTGCGTATCCATTTGCCCAACCAGATTCAGCTTCTTTTAGTATGTGAACCCCTTCTACAAAATTAGGAGTATAATTAAAATTGCTAATATAACCAGGGAGAGGGCCACCATTGTTTGCTTGAATAAGATTCGCAAATTTAATTGCCATAAACGATGATTTTGGAGTGGCGGCGGCAGAATCCCACGATAGTGCTGGGAACATACTCTGAGCCAACCAAGAGCATTTTGCTAAGTTTTTAACCGCTTCTTCTTTGCTTGCTGATGGGACTGTCCATTCAATTTGTATAACTCTTCTTGGAGTTGATTGGTGTGCTATTGGTACAGACTGGTTGGGGTATTGAGTTTCTTGCCAGCCAGCATTAAAAGAATCTTTAAATGTTCTTACGAATGCTTTAAAAGTTACATTTGGTGATTGTATTTTATGTTTTTTACCGGATCGCCTGTTTATTCTTTTTGCATTTAAATTTTCTATCAATATAACAGACCACCCATTTAAATAAGCATAATCCGTTGCGGGGTCATCGCCATGTCTTTTGTCTCCAAATATATCAAATAATCCCATTTTTAGCCACCCCTCATCATTCGAGCATATATTCCTCTTGAGACATCTTCAATTTTTCTTTCAAGGATAGTCCCGCCTACATTTACAGAAATACTATCTGTCACCAAAACGCCAGATTGTCCTCCTCCGGCGCCTCCTTGGCGAGGCGCTTCCGAAGCCCTTGCCGCACGGACTGCGTGCCCTTGGGCCGCAACAGCGGCGCCAGTTCGTGCTGCCGTTGCTGCCGGTACTGCTGATATCTCTCTTGATTCTTTTGTTAGCTGAGTCACGGCAACAACAGTTTCTCTTGGAATTGAGCGCATCACTGCACCAAGTGTGCCAATCGCTCTAGAAAATGAATTAATTTTATCTTCGTCCAACATATTAATCGCTCTACTTAATTCAGAGACACCGCTTGCAACCGTATTAAAGTCCATATTGGGTGCTGAAAGTTGACTGGCCACAGACAAAGCTCGTGTTAAATCAACAATACGTTTATCATTTATTGAATTAACTTGATTCGCCAAAGTGCTGACTTCGGGAGCTGCTTTACTTGCGCCAAGAGCCATTGAATTAAATCCTTGCGCAATAATACCTGGTAGCTGCCATGCTGGAGGAGAATGTTCTTCGGACATCTTCATCGAAAAAATACTATAAGCTACGCCGGCTGCGATCAAAAGCGGTGCGATGCCTCTCAATGCAATAGACATTGCAGATACGTTTGCTGTGGCGCCGGGAAGTACCGAGGCCATGGCTGCAGCTTGTAATTTAGCGGCAGCAAAAGAGTTCGCTAAGCCAAAAACTAGTTTTGTAGCAATTATGCCTTCAAACCCAAGAGTTTTCATTACGCCAACAATCCCTCTAATATACGGTAAAAGATCTTTTGCAGCGAATCCTGCGTCTTGGAATATACGTTTTATCTGGTCCATCATAGTAATAACGCCTTGGCCCATCCCAATTAATCTACGTTGCATTTCGGCTTGTGCTTCTTGAGCCTCTGTTAGCTCTCTAACCTTTTCCATGTTACCTTGGAAAAATGCTGCTGCAGCACTCATGTTTTTGAATCCTGTAGCTGCCATAATAGCTTTCCTTTCCCACCTGTCTAGTGATTCCCAGCTTCGGTTTGTGGCATCGATGCCTGAACGTAACAAATGTAATCTTTCGCTTTCAGTGGCGTTTAACATTTGAACTGAATTAAAATACGCACCACCTAAAATTGCATTTAATTTTGCAACAGACGAGGCCGCAGTTTCAAATGTATCAAATCGCATGGCGATACTAGTTAATTCGCTTACTTGAATGCCTGTTGCTTTGGATAGTGAAGACAACCTTTGTAATTCTTGTGTTGCTCTTGGTAAAGAATATTGAGCCATGGTATCTATTGCTTGAGTAAAGTTTCTCACCATGTTGACTGGAGTTTCTCCAATTGCAATTGCTGAATTGTAAAGCCTATTCATCATTTCTGAGCCTTGCATCCCAAACACTCTAAATGACTTTTCCGCCACAGCGGCTGTGGTATCAAGTGCGATACCGAATCGTTTTGCGGCTAAAGCTGTTTTAACTAGTTCTTGTTGCTGGCTGGCCAATTGGCTTGTAAATGAGCTTGCAACCGTCCATAGGCGTTGATTAATCTCGCTCAATTCAGTGTAGGCGCCGGCCATGGCTCTTACTTCTTTATCGTCAAAAGCTCCCATGGCTGCGAGTGCAAATTTTTCGCTAGCCCCTGTGGCGCTTCTTAAACTAACATCAGCACGGTCAACTGAATGCACCAGTGTGATAGTCATTTCTTGTACTTTCGCGAAGGAAGATCCGATTACATTGCCCAGAGATCCTACGTTTGATAATGTACTCGACAAGTTAGCTGCTGCGCTTCCCAGCCCGCTTACAATGCCTTGAGCTTTCGTTGCGGCTGCTGTCATTTCCCACAAAGAGCCGGCCAAGGTTTGGCGCCATTTGTTGTCTAACCCAAAAAGGAGAGTCATAGAGCTTTGGACTGCTTGAGAAGTTTTTAATTTTGCATCTGCGTACCGCATCTCTGCAGTGATTTTTTGTATTGTTTGTTGCCGCTCAGATTCATCATAATTCGCTTGTTGAGATTGAAGCTTTAAAACTTCTTGGTGGGAGTCTATTTGTTTCTTCGTGAGCGCATCAAACTGAACTGCATTTGCGCTGGCCCTGGTTCCAAGTGCTGATAATTGGTCATTGATTCTTTTTAATTCTGCTTCGGCGCCTCTTAGTGCTCGTTGATTTTGAAGATGGGTCGTTGTAAGCTTGGCCAGATTTTCCGAAAGGGCTTGTCTATATTGTTGTAAAAGTAGGTTTCTTTTTTCTTCGTTGCCAAGGGCTTGGCCAGAAGCTTGAGCTTCTTTAAATTTTAAGTCTACAAGCTGCTGGAATATCGCAACCTCTTCGGCAACTTTTTTAGTTTTTTCAGCTGCAGTAAGGGTAAGATTTTGGTCTTTCCTTGTGATGTCCTCTAGAATAACTTGAACATTCTGCAGTATCGATTGATACTCTGCTAGTCGTTTAGGATCAAAACTGTCGCCATTCGCCATTTACTTTATATTCCCCAAATTATACAAAAGGCCATAAGAGACCAGTGGTTCTTTCAAAATTCTCAACAGCATCATTAAGGAGATATTTCGCTTCTCTTGTATTCTCATCATCCATACCAAGTTGTAAATATACATCCATGTATTGATGTTCTGCTTTAAGCGCCCCAACAAAAGAAAGGATTTCTTCATCTGTGCCAGAAACAACTAATTCAAATTTTTCAGTTGGCTCTTTTTGTGTCATATCTTTATGTACACCAGGCTGTTGTTTATCCTCTGGAGTCAAGTCATTTTCTTCGGCCTCCGCAACCATTGTTTTATATTCATCTGGTGATGGAATTTTGCCAAACATTCTTTTTAAAACTACTTTAAGTGTTTCTCCGAACATCGCCAAAAAACTTTCTTGTAATTGATTGCTTTTTAATTTATAAAAATTAACCTCTAAAGGCTTCAACTTATCTTCTAAAAGAATTTGTTTCATTGTGCACTTCTCCTTATGCTAATAATAAATAGTTGTATTGTGTAAAATAATAAACAGATAATGTTTTAAGAGGAGGTTTTAGTATTTTTTTGAGCTTGTTCGTAATCTTCTTTTTCTTTTTCGAATTGTTTTACTAGCCTTTTTATAAACCAATTTCTTAGTCCGACTGGTAAATTATAAGCTTCCATGAAGCTCCATCCGCCATAATATTTTAATAAAAAGAATTGTTCATACACGGACTCCATGTACTTATCGCTTAGGCCAAAAAAAGTCCGTCGTAAACGGAACCTCCATTTCTGTTTCTGTAAAACAGCTTTGGCATCTAACTTTTTGAGCCAAATCAACATTTGGTACGAGGTCTAAATATGTTGTCCTGAGATGATGCGAATCTTTTGCTGGCATATTATCTACAAAAGAGGCAATCTCCGTAGGGTCAACGACATCGTTAATAGAAACAATAAAAGCTTTCATTTGATCAGTGACCGGGTTGTCTGACAAGTTATACTTTTTTTTCTTTTCAGTGTATGCTAGAAGGTCGGCTTCGTCTTTACCATTCAAAAACCGCACCTCGGCCTTAACCTTAGAGGCGGGCAATTCAATAATAAAAGTTCCATTTTTAGTTGCAGCAGTCTTAAGATCGTCAGCTGTTTTTGGTTTAACTTCATTTAAATCAAATACATGGTCATTGATACTGTTACAATAAAAACACTGAACTTTAGTTTCGTATTCATTTCCATAGGCAGAGACCCTCGCTGCCATCATTATTGCATTTTTATCGCCGACAAGAATTTCATTGACATCTATATTTTTATCGACAATAAGGTTTTGAAGTAGCCTTTCGATTGCAATGCCTTTTTGCAACAATGCTCTAGAAGTCAAAATGTCTTCATCTTTTGCAGTCATTTGTCTTACTTCAACATGCTCTTGGTTATGTAGGGAATGTTCCTCTGGGTAGAATCTGCCACCAGACGGAAGTTCAACAAAATCCGTAGGTACTACAAAATTTAATGTGCTTGTTTTATTAGTGGCTTCTGTAAGAGGGCCCGGGGAATCGGCCACTTTGGCCGCTCCAAAGCGATCCTCATTATTTCTCATTTATCACCTCTTTAGTATTTTATTAAGCGGTTTTAGACTCCGCCAACGTATGTACTGGTTGATGGGAAGTTTAAGTTATAACCGATTTGATCTCCGGGCCATGTGCCATTTCTAGGATTCGTCCAAAGCTCAGCCCAATCATATCGAATAGTCAAAGTTATATCCAAAAGTTCATCACGATCATACGACAAATCACCAAATTTTACATCCTTAACCCATGGGTGTTTCAGCTTCCACGACTCTATTGTGTCTCCGGATGCATCAAGTTGTTTGATTTCAAGCTTCTCCATTGCACTGACCGCTTTACTTTTTCCAATTGTTGGATAAGGACCTGCGGCAGTAATGTCTGGGTTGTAGCCAGATGCTTCAATAAGGTGCATTATGCTTTTAACGCCGTCGGGTTTCATTGGATCAACCAAACTAAGGCTAATTGTGTTCCATTCTACCCTTCCAGGATAATAATACGTGTGATTAATAAATCTATGTGAAGTTTCTGAAACTGAAAAACTTGGTTTTGATACAGATTTGATGGCCCATGGCTCAACGCCATTAAAAACCGCCATCCACCTAAAAGCTCGTTTAGTGTCAAACTCGCGACTGTCGTTCCAAAAGCCCATTATATAAATCCCCTTGCGTTAATAGCAGCTCTACTAATAAATAGTGCTAATATTTTTTTTTACCATTTTAATCTTCAAATGAGGCCCCAGAACGCGTAATAATAAAGTCTAAAGCAATAAACTCAATAGCTCTAGCAGGCTTTAAGTATACTTTTGCATACATGATATTTCTATCAACCAAATCTGGGGTAGTTGTTGTCTTATCTAACACCAACTTATAGTCCGCCAGGCCAAGTCTTTGTTTAACGCTGTTCAATAATACTTCTGTTCTTGCAGTAAACGTAGCCCAAGTTTGTTCAAGGTTCGGCTCAAACAATATGGTTGAAGCAATTCTAGAAACTTCTTTTTTCAGGAAAATCAAAAGTCTTCGAACATTAATTCTATCTAAAGCAGACGGAGTTAATTGCAAGGTTTTCTGACCAAAAATTACAATCCCTTCAGCCGGGAAAGAAGCAATTGGATTAACATTGACTTCGTAAAGTTTGTCCCTTTGTTTTGAAGTTAATTGTTGGTTAACCCCAACGACAGGAAGGCCGCCGGCTTCTGTAGCTGTTAGTCCACCTCTCGCAAATCCTGCGGGTGCGAACCATACATCTTTAACAGTTTCACTATACCCCATAGCTCCCAAAGCAACAACAGAAGGAGGTGTCCACAAGATTCTATTATTAAGAGGATCTTTAATTTGGACCCAAGGATAGTAGGCCGCGCCATAACTTGAATCAATTAGGCGGTCTTTCATGACACGAACTGCATTATCTATATTCCCCATGTTATCGACGCTGTCACTGGTATTTTCAGTAAATGGAACATAATCTTGTTCAATGTCAATGATCGCCATGGTGTCGGCACGTTCCTCTGCAACTCTAACAAGCCTCGTTGTAAGATCTTGATTTGTTATACCAGGCATCGCCATCAAATTACTTTCAACTCTTTCAGCATCTTTAACAATTTCAATAGCTTTGGTTAGTGAGTAAAAAGCATAACTACCCTTCTCAGTTGCACTAGATAATGCACGACTATTAGTGAATGGCTCTGGCTCTTTAATATCCAGGCCGTCAAAGCCGCCGTACATCAACATTGTAAATTTATCAACGCCTGCATCTGAGGAGGTCAACAAGAAGCTAGCTCCGCTCATAGCAGTGATTGACTTACTGCTTCCATCGCCGGAAGCCTGTCGACTGCCACTAACATATTGGAAGTCACCTCCCGTATTGCTTTCAAGCATAATATCGTCCAACGTAAACACAAACTGGCATTCAGCGTTAACATTGCTAGATCCTAAGTGAAAATCAATTAGGTTTCTAGTAGTTTGATCTGGAAGATTTTTAAGGTAATCCGTAACACATGGGTCGTACCTAAGATCTCCGGTACCTCTGCGCGTAGTATCTACGCCCCAATAAGCTTTCTTTTCGTCTGTAATCCCACCATGATTTCCCTTACTTCTTAGGGCCAAAGAAGGAAATTCAAATGAAGCAGAAAAGCTGCCAGAAATACCAGTCCAAATTTCGCCGGCTTGCAGATCTGGCCCATTGAAGTTAT